>ENA-OXQR01000156-OXQR01000156.1-human-gut-metagenome-genome-assembly--contig:-NODE-156-length-32346-cov-17.6748_pt1 | contig 32346 bp, 58 predicted proteins | sample MGYA00249587_ERZ652573 | MGnify/ENA primary metagenome ERZ652573 (study PRJEB26925, sample SAMN05826651) | human gut metagenome | biome: ENVO:2100002; feature: ENVO:00000062; material: ENVO:00002003...
GATATCGCATACAGATGATAGGAACTAGGCCCAGTTCGTTTGATACTATCTACATAGAGGGTTTGTCTTTGCTGATCTCCATGGTAGTAAACCACCTTTTCCCCAATGGTAGCCAAGATTGTGGAACTATCCAGTTGACTATTAAAGTCACAATCAAGCGTGTCCATTTCCAGGACATCGTTTAAAAGAGAAGTAGTTAAATTGACGTTTCCGGACGTCAGATTATAAATCCCCGTTATTTCTATATCACCAACGAGAATTCGATTAACTGCCATTTCTTTACCTTTCAATCAGAGGGAATGTGATTCCACCCCATAACTCTTTCCCATTTCTGGTCTTGATTAGGAATTGGGCGGGGATGTTGTTTGAATACATTTGCTTTGTTACATCTCCGCCCTCCATAGGGTCTGTATATGTAACTGTGACATACTCGGGCAGAATAGAGGAGAGAACGAGGCTTGCTTCTTCTAGCGTCAATGGGCGGCAAGTAATATCCAATCGATATTTTATGGCTATCCGATCTCTCGTAAGAAACGCATCATCGATTGAGCGTGTGGCATTTGGGCCGTCTACATCAGCCCTTTGCCACTGTACGCCGCCGAACGCAATATAAGGCGTCAAATCCGTTCCGTTTACAGTCAATGTCACGTTTTATCCTGCCTTTCATGTAATGGGAGCGCCCTTTTCTCGCTGCGTTTGTTGGTTGTATTTGTACAGGCTCCTCGACACCTGACGGCCATCCAGAGAAACTGTTGTATCTTTATCGTTGACTGCCTTAGTAATCATTGCACCGATTGCCATGACCGCATTGATGACTCCGGTATTAGCAGAAGCGATACCGTCAACGATTTGGTCATTGTTCGCCACCGCCGTCCGATTCCCGATTTGACCTACCATCTCAGCCCCATTCTCGCGGGCGATGAACACCTCTCCATGCTCAGGAAATCCGCCGGACGCGTATGCAGTGATATCCTGAACAGAATAGCTGTTGGCCGAACGGGAAGAAGAATTTTCCGAACTATACGATGCGCCATTCCCGAGATTTTTGATGGCATCTTGCAGCAGGCCAGAACTGGTGAATCCCTTATACATGTTATCTGCCATTTGCTTTCCTAGATTTTCAAACTGGCTCATATCAATAGATTGGCTAAAATGATTGATTTCCGTTTTCAAATCTTCCATTCCATCAATACCGGCGTCTCCAACTCCAGATTCTTCTTGCTTTAACCCAATAATAGAATCTGTAAGACCTTGAGTTTCACTTTGAAGATCACTGTATAGCTGAACCGATTGCATGTATGTTTCCTGTGCGGCTTTTGCCGCTTCGGTTTCTTTCTCTCTTGCAGCGACAAGTTCTCTGGCTTTCCCCCAACTGAAAATGTCTGTTTCGTTGAGTTCTTTTTGTGTGTTATTTAATGCTTCTGCGGCCGCATCATAATCCTTTGCCGCCTGTTGCATATCACGCATTGCCTGATATTGCTCTTTATAACTCTCAACAAGCATTTCTCGCAGGGCTTCCATTTTGGCCTCTCGCTCCAAAGAATCAATCAGCTCGTCAACGGCGGCTTTACTTTCTTTAACTCGTTGTGTTGTTTCATCAATTTCCAAATGTAGCCCATCAATGTTCAAATCGTTCAGAACTTGAACTTTTACCGCCATTTGATCTAATTCATAAGCAGATGCATTTGCATTATCGTTAATGGCATAAATTTCATCTGCAAGCTGTCTGGCAACTTGGAAATCAGCAATAGACGAATCAAAATCTTCTAAACGATTTTTCATATTGGTAAACGCTTGGTCTGTGCGTTCAGACGCTTCTGTGCAACGGTCAAGAATGTCCGCCATGATTGCAAAATCTTCTGACGCCGCATACGCCGCATTTGCTGCCGTTTCTACACCAACAATTTCGAGAACAATGCCAACACCAAGTCCGATAACGGCACCAGCAGCAGTACCAATAACAGGAACAACGGAGCCGATTCCCGCACCAGTTAATACAGACCCGAGTATTGTCATCAGTCCACCAGAAAGAGTTGCAGCGCCCTCTTTAATTTGTGCAGTAATTCCCATAATCACAAGAGATAATCCAACCCCGATTACTAGACCGAAAGCGGCTCCAGCTCCTCCAGCAATGACTGCGCCGATGCCAAATCCAGCCAAAGCTCCGCCAATGAGGCCCATGATCCCATTTCCAATATTAAGCCCATCTTGAAGAATCGACGTGATAGACGAAATCAAGAGAGACACGCCAATTCCTGCAATTATGCCACCAAGAACCCCTTGCGCAGGATTTAGATTTTTTCTGAATGCAAAGTATCCGCCAAGCGCTCCTCCAGCCAATGCACCGCCAATAGCACCTAAAAGGACATTCCCAAAGTTCAGTCCGTCTTTGATTTGAGAGGCAATGGACATGACCATCAAGGAAAGTCCAAGACCGACAACAGCTCCAAGCAGCATTCCGCCAGCCCAAGTGAGGCCAAGTTTCTTAGCCAAAAGCAGGCCAAGTCCAGCCCCAGCAAGTGCTCCTCCAGCTGCGCCTTTTAGGATGTTTTCCCATGTTAGCCCATCCCCAAAAAGAATGTCTTTTACACTGTCAATTAGCAAAGAAATACCTACCGTGAACATCAACCCGCCTAGCAAAGCCTTGAGGCGGCCGATATCTGTAAACAACGTCCTTGCAATTCTCCACGCAAGCAGTGCAGAACCGATGGGAATGATATAGTTGTCAAGCAAGTCTTTCAAAACAGGTTTGATTTCGTCCACTTGCTTTTTTAACGCATCAAGGGCGGTTTTGTCCCAAATATCCGGTATTTCAAGATCGTCGGTCCATTTTCCGACTTCTCCAGTATCCAATTTGATTTCGTTGGATGCACCAATGATATTTAGTTCATCGATTCCTAAAAGCTGCTGCTTTAGCTTTTTTAATTCGTCAGTTGTATCGCCAACGGAATCGGCAGCGGAGTCAGCATTTTCTTTGATATCTTCTCCCCAATCATTGGTTTCCCATTCCGGCATTTCAAATCCGACCAGAACAGCAAACCGCTGAATTGCCTCCGTCAATATCTCAACAAATGCTTGAACCCATGGGATTACCTGAATGAGGATAGGAACAAACACCGTGCCAATCGCTCGACCAAGCTGAGTAATTTGCTGGCGCAGCACTCTCATAGCATTTGCGGGGGATTCCAAGGTTTTTGCAAAATCTCCAATAGCCCCGATCCGGGAGGCCCCCTCCATCAGAACCAGACTCCGCAGTAATGCCTTTTCCTGTTCTGTCATAGACATAACGCTTTCATCAATGCCATGAGCAAGCGCATATTCCTGTAAGGTGGCCTGACTAATCGAAATACCTAAGCGACGGATAGGCTCAATTTCGCCAGCAAGGGCAGACTGCAAACGTAAGACCGACTGTTCTGTGTCCTCGTTATACAGAGAACTCAGGTCATAGGCCAGTTCTGTCAAGCCCTCGCTTAGGTCATAAGCTTGTTGCCGTGCTAACCCAAAACCGTTTGCCATAGACATGAACACGCCTTGCGCACGCATCCACTCTTCGGGGTCGATGCCAAGTCGGTCATTGACCAGCATGGCATAGTTATAGGCTTCGTCATAAAACTCACCCATGGAGACCTGAAACAAATTGACTGTCTCAACGTAGTCATTAGCCGACTTTATCCAGCCGGAAATAACATCGGCAAGTCGCTTAAATGCTAAATAATAGATACTAAATTTAGCTGCCGCAGAACTGATACCAGTTCCAAGAACGCCAAAACTTCTTGCCGCTCTGCTATTTGATGCCGTCAGACTTGCGTTGCTCTGAATAAGCCTCTGAATTCTGATCGGAAATGCTGAAAATCCATTGGATACCTTCTGCATTTCTGTCGCTAGCGGCCGCACAGCAGCGGCCACCTGCTCCATCTGCTTTGCGAATTTACCAAGGTCTGTCTTTTCGAGCGACGCACTAATCTCAGGAAGTTTTTTTAGTGCGTTGATCGCGGAGGAAAGGCCGCTTGCTTTTTGGATACCAGCCAAGCTATTCATTGCAGCCGTGAACTCTTTTATTTTTCCACTATTCAGATTTGCGCCATTGATTAGCTTTGCTGCTTCCGAAAGTGCCTTTAACTGCTTTGTGGTGGTTGTAAGCCCCGCCCCTCCTTTAGCCGCAGTTTTTAACCCGGTCAATGCAGTAGTAAGCGCCTCAATCTTCTTTGCTGCATCACTGGACGTCGCCTCGATTTCAATTTGCAGGCTATCAATATCTACGGCCATATTGCCACCACCTTTCTATATTGGCACTTGGCAATAAAGCACTTGGCACTAAAATATAAAATTCCGCTACCTCAAACTTCATAGAGATAGCGGAAACCTCGATACGCCTAGAAATAAAACGGCCCTCCGCCTATTCCTAAGCGGAGGGCGATTATTAAATTTCAGAACTTAAAATCTGAGGTTGAGTAATCATCAAACATGATGTTCCCACTTGCATGTATATCTTCTACTACTTCTGGCAATTCATCAAATCTGACCTCAATAAGATTTTCTTCATTTGCTGATATTGAATGGCTTGTGATATGTCCACTATCAACTCCATTTACATGCAAGTCAAAAAATCCAATTGTTAGATTTTGGCCCGTTTTATTGACAACAGAAAAAACCATTGCAGATTTTGGAACATCCAGATTATCAGCAGCATACACCGTTTCATACTCTACTACACCATTATATACTATAGAAATTTTATTGTCACTATACAAAGTATCGCCAATATTTAAGCCTCTTCTCTGACTTAATTCTTCATCTAGTTCCTTTTGAGCATCCTGTTTAGTGGAGTCTACATCTTCTTTTGTTATAACAACAAGTTCACTTTTGTCATTCATGGTATCACAAAAAGCTATATCATCTCCGCTTTTGTATTCCTGAATTTGAATAGAAGTTTGCAAATTTTTCTCCTCTGATGGACAATTAAAGATAACTGTCCCAAGGCATTTATACACAGATTGATTATTCTCGCAAATAATTTCAATCAATCGATCTACATCAATTGCACATACACTCGGGTCGTCCTGTCTTGCGCTCTCTCCGACAAAAGATATTTCTAAGTTATAGTAGCTACCCGTTTCATTGATTGACTCAATATCGACACGAAAGCTTCTATTTTGCAAAAATGCGTTTTCCACATCTTCCGTGCTTGCAATTTCTGGATTGTTAGAATCTGATGTATCATGATATTCATGTTCAGTACTCTCGCCACATGACGTTAACCCGATAATCATTAAAAAGGCAAATAGTACAGAAAAAAATTTCTTCATTTTAATCGCCCCCCTTCATTATATGATACATCACACAACGGAAGGAAATCAATCAAAATCTCCGCTATCTCTATGAAGTTTTCAAGGTGCAACGGGGACGCTATTTCTTCCCCCAGCTCTTTCCGGCCCTTACCATCTGGCTCATATACGCCTTTGCAAACAATGCGTCCCGCTCTTCCTGCTGTTCAGATTTCTCTTCGGGCTTATCTTTCCCAAACAAAGGATATGGCTCCGTTCGATACTCTATCGGTTTTGCACCATTTTTGGCAAAAGCATGAAGAATGGGGGAGACGTCGCACAAAGCCTCATAAATGTACATTCCCATCAAATGGGACTCCGCATTTGTTCGCTCCATACGACGTCTATCAGCCTCCCTATAAATGTTCACCATCCACACGTCTCCGTTCCAGTATTGCTCCCATGTCATACCGATAGAGAGATAATACGAACAGTCACGCACGAACAGTTCTTCAAATGACTCCGGACCCTTTACAGCTCCAGAGTCAGTCCGGAGTTTTTTGCGGCGTCCTCGTCAACAACGATAGAATTGGACGCAAGGGCCTGTTGGTATAACTGGATAAGCCGCTTGACCAGTTCCTCCGGGATGCCGCCGCCCCACTTTTCGATCAACTTGTCTGTCTTTTCCCTAGAGATATTCCGGTGGTTCTTGCGGAACGCATAGTAGAACAGGTCCCTCATGCCAGTAACAGGATACTCAATGGCATCTTCCAGCTTGAATTTGTTACGTTCAGCAAATACAATACTCTCACGAGAAAAATCCAGGACATAAACTTGCCCGGTCTTATCATCAGTCAGGCGGGCAGGCTTTACGATGTCCTGAATATCAATGGTCTTTTCGCTCATTTGTATGCCTCCTAAAGATTGTTAATCAGGGTCCCTCGGTGGGTTTTGCCGCCATCACAGGGGCACTATTTGGCGTGATATAAAGCGTGGTTTCCAGCATGGATCCGACGCTTGCCTCGTTCAGGCCAAGGGGGGCCGGGGTGCCAACGAAGTAAGTAGCATCTGCCAGCTGCGGATGAACCACCGCAAACCACACTTGCTTTCCTTCATCAATAGCGCCGTCATAGGCGCCCATAAGGGTATCCCAAGCGTCGATCAGGTCCTCAGTCAGATTTGCGCCATATTCCAGAGCCCCCCCCAGGTCCTTGAGGCCCTGCACATAGGTCATGTACTCCGTTTCCTTCAAGGTAGTAGAGTCAATGGTGTTCGGGGACGGGTTGAAGCTAGGCATGGACTTTACTTCCGGGATTTCGATATATCCAGTAGTGGGGCGAGTACCCGCAGAAGTCTCAACGGCATACTGAAGTGTCATTCCAGCAGTAGAAAGTCTGGGACTTGCCATAGTAAATTACCTCTTTTCTGAATTAGTCTGCACGGTAAACCCACAAATCCTTGTCTACCGTGGCTGTGTATCTTGCCACCATTCTGTAGATCGTGGCGTCGCTCAGGTTTGAAATAGGATTGCACATTGTCCGCGCAAATCCCAGTTTGGAAAATTCGCCATCAACGGCTTCCATAATGTCTTTTGCCTCGGACTTCTTGTAGCCGACGGTATTGGTGTAAACATTTACCTCATACATCAGCGTTGCGGCATTTTCAATGTTGGCCGTTCGCATTCGCTGTACTATCGCATTATCGCTCTCCACAATAGTAACAGCGGGAAATTTGGCGGGGGTATCTACATATTCGCCACTAACGAATATTCCTGGAAAAGCCACCCGGAGGGCTTCTGCGACCTGACTGAATATCAGGCTCTCCACGTCAATCACTTCAACGCCTCCTTTGCCGCCGGGATGACCATTTGTCTGAGTTGCTGTGCCGTGTTGTACATATATGGCCTGGACGGCATACCTTTGGTCCAGTGCGCCCGCCCATCACGTCCAATGTACCACCACCCCAGTTCTCCGTGGTCGTTCACGTCATACTTCCACCCAGCGATTGCGATATTCGGGTGTTGATTGTTCTTTCCCACGATGCCGGTGCCAAAGCACACGAAAGCGGCATGGGCAGCGTCCGCTATGACATACCCAACACCAGACTTTTGCTCGGCGTGGATGCTGTTGTACAACTCCCCGCTGTCGTAGGCGTTCATGTCAGACACGTTCATTTTGGCAATCTCAACGCCTTGCGCTGTCAGGTATTCAATCAGCTTTTTCGGTGCCTGCTCAACTTTCTTCTGGTACGCCTTGACTTCCTTCAACGCCTGATTGATGAAGTCCGTATTCAGTTTCAGTTTTATGGTCGGCATAGGCGGCCTCCGCTTTTGCTTTCTGCTCGAACAGGTTTTTTTCTGCCTCGTACTCCGACACAGTGACCCTCTTTATGGCGTACTGCGTAGAATTTTTCCACGGGGCTTTCCGCTTTACGATGTAGTTATACGGGCCGTCTGTATCGGCCCCGTCTACCCACAGCACGGAGTTCTCATCGATGGGGCAATGCGGGTCGGCGGTGGTAGCCGTCCGGTCGTAATCCTCCAGAGAGCCAAACTGTTCCACCTCAGAATTGCCCTTGTTAGGGGAGACGCAGAGCATAGTGGATTTCAATTCGCTGTAAATGGGGAGGTAACTTCCGAGGCTGTTACCAAATTCATCCATCAATTCTTCTGTTCCAATGAGGTTTTTGAAGAATACAGGCTGACAGTTAATCATTAAATTTCTGAAAACAATCATCCCCCTTACATACGAATAACGTCTTCTCCAGATAACCCGATTTTTACTCTATAGTATATCGTCGGTTCTGGAACTCCGCTTTCTTTGGAAAGCTCTTTTGCAGTCTTGTACTGTCCGTTAATTAGGACTCTCACTTTCTTCCGAAGCGGCTTTTTGAGCGCGTCTTCTATGCTTGCGCCTTTCTTCATTCTCTGGCGTACCGCATCGTACGTTAATCCGTGTTCCTCAGAAATTTCTTTAATGGACTTTGGCAAATTTCGATTATGATATTGCGTTTTCATATCCACAAGCCTACAGTTTGATGGTTCGTAATTCCCGTCGTTGTTAATCCTATCTACTGTAAATTTACCTTGTGGAGCTGTTTCATCATAGCCGTTTTCCATAGCCCATTTTTCAAATGCAGTAAAATCAGACTCCCACTCAAAACAAACAGATATACCGCGACCACCGTATCTATAATAATTGTCGCTATTGGGATCGTTGCACCTTTGCTTCATGCCTTTCCAAACTGCATAAAGTCTGGATTGTGATTTTCCGTGTGTTCTTTTCCCAATTTTGCGAGCGTGCAGATATTTTTCTTGTAAGCAACCACAAGATTTTGTTCTCCCACCGATAAGAGATCCGCTTTCTACAAGACTTGTGTTCCCGCAGTCACACTTGCAGAGCCAGACAATATGGTTGCACTTGTTTTTATCAGCCTGTGACAGAACTGTGAGCATCCCAAATCTCTTGCCAGTTAAATCAACAAATTTTCCCATTTTTACCTCCTGCATAGGTATATTGAAGGGGTTAGGCGCAATGCAGGTGCGCCAACGGGAGCTAACCGCTGTCCCCCAGCAATATCAACTTGTGACTTTTGCCATCGGAGTAACCTCCAAAAGCAACTCTTGTGGAATACCCTCAGAACCATAAGACCTGGACACACCGTTTTCCGTGTGGGCGGTCTCAAATTCGCCGCCCTGCTTGTTATAAATTGCAAGAGCTACCCTGAACTGCAAATCCAAATACCGGCTCTCCAGTTCCTCCGGCCACTCTTGAAAAGGGTAACGTCGGGCCATAATCGCTGACTTTGCGCTCTCTAGGCAATCTTGCAAGACAGTTTCGTCAACCTCTTCGGTTCGGAGTTTCAATCTCGCTAAGTTGTCCATTATTCCCCCTCCTCGGTCTCCCGGCCCTTCGTTCAGCAGCGGGAGGCGGCGTCGGTTCATCCAACACCGTCCCGTGCCGCTTCATCATATCCGCGTCGTCGGCCTTGATAGGAAATTGATCCCCAGCCTCATAAAACCGACCGCCATAACACACGCGGTAATTTGGTATAAACTTCATGCTGCCTCCCGCTTTTTTAGTTCTCAAATGTGGCCCCAGCAAAATTGAACTTCACAACACTGCTGTCATCCACAAGGACTTCAAAGGTGTCATCTTTTGTTACCCGGAAAATAATATCCGGATCAAATGCGATGTCCTGCTTGGTCGGAGAACCGTTTTTCTTAAATGTCATCTTGGTCCCGGTCTTGGTCAGATGGAACGGGAAATAATACCCGCTCTGCTCCTCCGGGGTGCTGCTGAACTCTGTATAATCAGAAACATAATGAAATGTGCCCGTTACAGCGCCGTTCGCATAAACCTTCAGGTCATCACCCACAAGATCGGAAACCTGTTTCCCCAATAGGGTCTGACCGCTGGGGAATAGCGTTAGGGTGTCAGACCCAATTATTCCCCCAGGACGTTGAGCACCGCCACCTCGTCCATGCGCTCGAAGGAGGGCAGAACGATTTCAGACGCAAAAGTGTTGATATTTACAGGATGCTCCTGAAGAATACGGGTAATCGCAACGCCTGTATTCACGATGGAAACCTCGGCGCTGGACGCCCCACGCAGATCTGCTTCTTCGGGCGTAGTGCCATACCAAGTGCCGCCAAGAACCCCGTCAGGAATCAGGCACACATAGCCATTGGGCACAAATGCATGGGCCACCTTGCTCTCGTCCTGGTACTGTTTATCGTAAATCGCAAGCCGCAGACCGGAAGTGGACTCCACAACCGCCTTTACCTCGGCGTCGGTCAGATAGCCAAGAGACAGGCCGTTGGTGGTCAGATAACGATTCTTCACCGCATCCGTCTTGGCTAGCAGATTGAAGGTGTAGGAATTCATAATGGCAACCGTCAGCTCAGTACCAGTCTTAGAACGGATAGCGTCTTTGACCGTCTTGAACGCCGCAAACGGGTCAGCCGTAGAGGGCTTGTCCCAAGTGGCAGTGCTGGTCAAGGCGGTGTAGTTAGAGGTCTTCCAGGAACCGTCCGTATCATAATTGTAGGTGTAGTTAATTCCGTTTGCCTTGATCGCAATACCTACATTACCGCCCTCGGGGAAAAGCAGCTGCATAATCATGCGCTCAGGAACAACGTTCGCGCCGTCAATCAGGTCCCGGGTGTCGTCAAACACGCGGGCAATCACCTCGGCGGCATAGGGGTCACTGGACTCCTGTACCCGCAGCATTTCCTGGCGGTCCTTCTCCTTGATCTTGTATCCCTCACGGAAGAAGGGCATCTCGGTCTCCAACTTCTCAAAACCGATACGGTCACGGAAGGTCGCCTTGGCGTCAAACGCGGAAGGCATCAGAGAAATGGGAAGGCCGCGCGAACCCTTCAGCCAGGACAGGTCAAGTCCAGCCTTCTTGCGGGCGGGGAACAGCGTAGCACCCAGGTAGGGAATCTGATTGGAGGCGACCTCAGTCCAGTTGGCCGCAATTGCAGCAGGGGTAAAAACTTCTCTCAAATCCATTATGTATCCCTCCTTACTCGTTCACGCCAATGTTGTCCCGCAGGATAATGCCGGGAACGGCGAAAGTGGCGTCCAGCGTAATACTCGCATGAGACTCAACCTTTTTCTTGTCCACCACACCCTGCACCAGCAAAGCGCCATTGGGGTTCTCGGTCGGGTCCACATCATACAGCAGCATACCAACAGCGGTAGCATAAGAGGTGGTCGCCACTTTTTTGCCGGCAGCGGTCATAGGCATACCGGCAGGGACAGCAGCGGCTTCCGTGACACAAATGGGGATCGCCACAAAATCGTCAGCGGCCAGAATCTCAATGGTGCCGCCAACAGAAGTCTTGGTAAACTTCATCTGTTTCTCTCCTTTTCAATCAAAAATAGTGTTTCAAACCTTCGTTTGCGTTTTTGAGAGCATCGGCCCGCTGTTTGCCCAACTTCTTGGCAAACTCAACAGCCTCGTCCTTCTCATCTGTTCCACCACCAGCACCGGCAGGTTTTGGGTCCTGCTTTACCAGATCAGCCCTCAGCTTCTTCTCATATGCGGCGTTGGCCTTCTGCTGGTTGGCAAAGACCCGCTCCATATCGCCGTCAAACAACGCCTCTGCTGTCTCGCGGGCCAGCTTCTCGTCATAGCCCGGCATGGCGATATAGCGGGCGGTGTGCTCGGCAATGGTGGACTTCCGCAGCAGTTCGGTGTACTTCTCCTCCAATGCCTTGCGGTCCGCGTCAGCCTGCGCCTTTGCGGCCTCGTCATCGGTCATCTTGGATTTGAGCTGCTTGGACAGGTTGGCCGCCTCGGTAGCCTTGGCATCGAAAACTTCTTTCTTCACATAGCCGCTCAGGTCAACCGGGTCAGGCACATCAAGCCCCAGCAGGGCAGTAACCTTGTCGGCGTCGCTCATTTCCGCGAAGCCCTGGATGCTGTCGGTGGAAATCTTCATGTAAATTCTCCTTTTGGGTTTTGTAAGTGTTCTCTCACTATGTTTTTGGGTTATTAAGCGTTCTCTCGCTGTTGGGTTTTATCGTCTTCTCTGACGATATTCAAACGGCTGGGCCGCTTAAATTACTTTGCCAGTAAACCAATTCGCCTAATTGCTTCATCGGGTGTATGCCCATCCCATTCAGGAGCAAATTCCAGTTCTTTTACATGGAACAAATTCCAATAGGGAACAACATCATAATGATAAGTTGCCTGACCGTCCGGCGTATCAACCCCGGCAATGAACATCCCCTTATACATGGTTCCGTCGTGGTGTTTTCTTGCTTTCCATGCAATATCAGGCTTGGAATTACAAATTACGCTGAATAAAATGGCTCGATGATGGTATAACTCGTTAAATGTGTGAAACCCGTCAGAAACTTCTCCTTGCACAAATGGAGCAGACCGCAAAATTTCTTTACCGCAGTCAGGGCACCGCCAAACGCTCCGTTTTCCATTGGCAAGATTTGTTTCATCTCCTGTAATGTTTCTTACAAATTCGAGCGGCTTATCCAAATGCTTGCAGAACATAAATTCTCCTTTATCTCACTGGTTCAAACACACACCTACATCGCCTATGTGGCTTCGTTGGTATCGAATTGATGGAATAAATCTTCCCATTTCGCCCCCGGCAGGTTTCGCACACCTTTTCATCCCCGGCAGTCACCCAACGCACCTTTTTCACTCCGGCATCACGATAGGCTTTCAATGTGGATTCATCGGTCACGATATCCCCGTATGTAGCCGTCAAATCAGCCCAGTAATGTAGCCCCCGTCGAAACTCCGTCACCTTGGCTGTGCTGGAATTTATTCCCTCAGCGGTGTATTGCCTCTTGCGGTCAACATCGTTGTCATAAACGACCTTCGTTACAGCGTTGTACGCCGCCAGCAGCGCCAGCAGCCACGCTAAATCAGGCGGTTCCTCTCCGTGCGGTTCGGCCTCCTGATACCGCTCCTGCGCCAGTTCAAGAAAGACATCTTGGTTGTCCTTACGTAGCTGGTTATATAGCGTCCGGGTGACTTCCAGCACATTGAGTTCATCAAATTTCGCCAGCGCCGCTTCGTCTTTGGCGTCCTCAAACCGCTTGACCGCCCTCCTGTTCAAAATATCGATGGCTTTGTCAGTGAGGTCATAGAATCCGCTCATTCAGCATCACCGCCGCCATCCTGAGGATTGGCTGGATCGTTCCCATTGGCCCGTTCCTCCGCCAGCTCATCCCGTAGGCTCCGTTTCATCTTGCGTTGCTGTTCCTCGTACCAATCCATACTCATACGGTACGCAGACTCGGGGTCGCTGAATAGCCCGCTGTACTGGAACGCTAGCTTCGGATGAATCTTGCTGTTGTTCAGCATCTCCGCCAGTACTTGCGCCTTAGACTGGATGTTGGACAGGTTCTTGCGGGTGAACTCCGGCTTGATGTCGGATAGCTGCAAGCCCAAATCGCCAGTCTCCCGACAGATATACAGCACCAGCCGCAGGAACTCCCGTTCCGACCGCTCCCAGGTCTTTTCTGTGTCCTTGGCCCGGCTCTCAGCGGCGGACCAGCCGTCCCGGTAAATCACCGCCTGCCCGGTGTCGCTGGTAGAGGAACCGCCGTTCCGGTTCGGCATCCCGCAGATGGTCAGGTATGCGTCTTCCAAATCGTCCACAATGGTCTGCGTGTTGGTCTGGTTCAGTTCAGAGGCGATACGATATACCTTGGCCTCCATACCGGGCTGAACGCTCTTGATAGTAATTGCCATTCCGCCCTTCGCCAGTTCCTTGTATTGGCCATCCTTTAACTCGCAGTTTTGGAACACATCGAATGCGTTAACAAAATCCTGAATACTGTCCAATCTATTGGACTCAATCATGTTGATTGCGTTTAGGATTGGAATTACCGGCTCAAACGCACCCATGCGGGCGTCGTTATTCACATACTCTACAATGGGGATGTAGGGGATGGTACGGGCTTCCTGCTTAGTGATCTGACCGTTCTGCACCTCGAAATACCATTCGGGGGTGTACACGCAGAAGTATGGCTGGCCCTCTTCATCTACCTGTTCCAACACACCGGCGACCTTTTTCTGCCCTACGCCGCTGTGGTAGATGCAAAACGCCGCCATCGGGTCAAGGGTGTAGATAGAGGCGGGAGAACCGTCCTCCTCGCCAGCTTTGTCAGGAAGTACCATGCGTACCGCTACGCCACAAATGTGCATCCAGTCCGCCAATTCCTTGTCCAGCGTGTCCTTGCTTTCAGAGCGCATATACTCGTTGAGTTTGTTCACGCTAGCCGACACATCGTCTTCTCCGCCGTTGGACACATAGCGGATCGGGCCGTCCAGAAGATAGGCCGTCTTGAAAGTCACGATCTCATTCGCCCGGTTAATCATCACCTTGTTGTTGATCTCTGGACGGACGATCTTATCTTTCAGGCGAATATCCTGCTTGCCTCTGTAATAGTCATACAAATAGGCCGTTTCCGTCCTGTTGATACGATGCACGGCCAGCGCCTTGCCCAGCACCTCCACCACGTTTTTCGGGGTGACTTTCTTTTTTGCGGTGTAGATTTTGCGCCGACCCGTTAGACCGTTAACCGGCCATTCGGATATAGCCCGAACAGTATCGTTTTCAGTCACCTTGTCACCTCCAGACAAACAAAAATGCCGACCAACTACCGAGGATTCCTCGGTAACTGATCGGCACTTGGCACGCTTCGTCCAGGCATTGCCCGGAGGCACTTGGCACTAAACTATATATTTTCAGGCGCTCTTTTCGCCTTTCAATTCGATTTTAATGTTCTTCTTGCAAGCCTTACAGTATGGGTAAACAATACCAACTGCCTTGCTATCCACCTGCATCAAAAGCCGCCCTTTTCCATGATTGATACCGGCGGCAGCGCAAACAGGACAATAAACGTCAATCTTCATTCAATGGACGACTCCTTTCGGTCTTTGGCACCGCTCCCGTCTCTCGCAACTGCGAGGCGGCATATTATCCTTTGTTGGGAAACTTTGAGTGTTTCGGCCTTTCTCACCTCCATTTGCCATACGACTCTATTCGGCCCCGTGTCCATGGTGCTACCAGCCACCTCGTGCGGCGAGGAGTAGCGAATTTCTCCGAAATATTTTTCTAATGTATTGACTACCCTGTTGTTTTTATGTGATAATATAAAAAACTCCAAATTGTGCAGCTTTTAAAGTAGCAAATGGGGCGGTTCTGTAAAATGGACATTAATGAATATATAAAAACACGAGTAGATAACCAAATCGACTGGTACGATAAAAAATCATTGCATTGTCAGAAGTGTTACAAGCGAATACAATTTTGGGAAATTATTTTTGCTGCAAGCATCCCTCTTCTGTCCGGTTATTCTACAAGATGCTTTATTATACCTATCGTCATCGGTGTTTTAGGTGTGATTATAACAATCTTGGAATCTATCACAAAATTATATAAATATCACGAAAATTGGATACAGTATCGTTCTACATGTGAACTTCTTCGATACCAAAAGAGCCTATATTTGACGGGTTCTTCTCCATATAACAACAATGATGACACAATAGATAACCTATTTGTCCGAAATATTGAACAAATAATTTCAGCTGAAAACAATCAATGGAAGATGCTACAGCAAGAACCAGTTAAAAAGCCGGAATTGCCAGATCAATCCACATCTACTCGTTCATAAGTCTTATCGAATATATCCGGTTTACATGGGTATTGCTCCCCGTTTACTCCGGTGATAATCCAGTCTCCTCTTTGAGCCCTCATATCTCCTTCAAGCGTTTTAATAATCATATCTTGTTCAATTTGAAAGGCATCAATTTCAATTGGTTTTTTTCTATATTTCCCCATTCTCTCACCTCAAAACAAAACATAAAGGAGTTGTTCATTATGGATCATTATCACATTTTCATTAGTCACGCATGGAAATATTCTGACGATTATCAGACGGTCGTCAAGTGGATCGATGAAGCAAAAGCAGACGGGATATTAAATTGGAGTAACTATTCTGTTCCATATCATGATCCTTTGGTTGATCCCTCCACTACAGTAGGAAAAAATAAACTCCAAAAATTACTAGAAAACCAGATTTCTCCCGCATCAAAAATAATTGTTATTTCTGGGATGTATGCTGCCTATAGCGATTGGATTGACTTTGAAATTGATACATCTGTTTCCAAGGGAAAATATATAATCGGGTTAAAACCTTGGGGCCAAGAGAGGATTCCAGTTAAAATCCAGAATAATGCAGATATAATGGTCGGCTGGAATAGAAATTCGGTTATCAACGCTATCCTTGGTAAATAATCTTATCGCCGCCCCATAGTGGGGCGGTTTTTATTTGCGCTCCCCGCTTAATTGTCACACCATATTGGGAGGCCCGTGCACAGGCAAACACGGCAGTTTTCAGCGGGATAGCGCCGGGGCAGGTCATAGCTGCCACCGCTTTTTTACCCGACACTATGACTGTCGGCTCTGCCGCATGGAGGGCGCGACCCTCCGGCCCTGATTGTGGGCTGCATCGTGCTGCGGCATATATTCACTGCTTCTATGTAATCCGATGTGCGGTATCACATCACAATTACTATACGAATCTTCGTCAGCCGTCCTGTTACAATCCGGCCTTGTCCTAAGACAGCCGGAACCGCACCTACATCCGTCAGCCTCGCAGGGGTAAGCCAGTTTCATCGTATAGCAATCACGGTACATCTCAACCCCTCCGCCGGTGTCGTCGGTCGGAACCGTTTTAGTTTATTGAGCCGGGGTCAGCCAATTAAATATTCTTCGCCCCGCCGCTTTCGCACAGCGCACAAGGAAGGCCCGTTTTCTCTTCGTGGAGCTGTGGAACCATACATCTGGCACGGGTGGAAGGCTCTGTTCCCCCAACCTCCGGTTTTGGAGACCGGCGCTCTCCATTGAGCTACACCCGTATATTGTTTGAGCGGGTGAGGATTTGCACCTCACATAAGTGGATTGCTGCCTAACGCCCGTCGCGCATTACTGCGGCCTGCAAACCCGAGGGATGATACCCGTACCGCCAGCAGGATAATAGGTGCCACCCTACCCGTCACCATAGCGTCTACCTGTTCCGCCACCGCTCAGTCGTTATCTGCTCCGCATGTCGGCTTCGATTGCGAAACTCTGGAGCAGGTTAACGTGAAGGGAGTCCCCCGGCAGGAAACGTACAAGAGAGGCTCTCCTTTCCGTTTAATATCTGCTCACTAGATACCCTGCCGGGGGAGTGGGTTGTCCTTTGGGCCGTGGTTGGTACACAGCCCGAAAGGGGAGGAAAATTGGACAATTATGTTTACCCAAATATATTATACATCAATCGTTGTTAAGATAACAACCTATATATCTATATGTGTCTAATGGATTATTCGAGATTTTAAAATGGCCGCTTAAATACTTCAACCTTGTTTCCCTCAAGTTGTTGGACATATTCGGCAAATAGGCTCCACGCATCTGGGACATCATCATTTCGATTCTTACCGACCATCGTGTACCCACAAAGGAAATTCAACATTCGTCTGTATTCTTTATCTTTTTTGATAACAGAGTTATCCCTAAACAAAACACGGTCTTTGATGAATGGACTATTGACTATGATCCGCGTCTCTTTGTTCGATGTAGTATATTTTGTTGTTATTTTTGCAATTCCCCCAGCTTCTTTCACTTCTTTTTGAACTTTTTCTGCTACTTTACCACCAGCACTATTGCTTTCAAACTGTCCCATCTGAGCCTTGTGCTGAACGAGTTTCGAGACCAACCGAGCCTCTACAACCTCTGGATTGCTGTTGTCGCATACTACGTCTTCACAATAAAAGTCATTTCCGTACTGGTAACAAATCGGCATGACGCAGTAATCAGTGCCTTTGTCCTTCGTATCGCATACAAACAGGATGGCATCGGGCTTACCGTCAGGAAGTTCAAAATACCTGCGCAGCTCATCCTCATTGTAGAGCTGTCCTTCACGCTCAATGGGTTGAGTCATGTATAGTGCCCTCCAGGAAGCATCGTCCATAACATCTCTTTGATTGTGATAGAATGCCGTGGTAAACCCAAGCCCATACGGATAATCAAAATTACTCTCATCATTTTCATCCAAAGCGGGTAGGTGGATAAACTCTGCCAGCGGGTCTTCTGCATGGGCTAGTTCAAGTCGGTCAATGGGGTCATGCAACGTCCAAGGTGTTTGGACAAGAAGCTGGACACAATCTCCGATCATACGCTGCATGAGGTCTGTATAATACTGCTGCCAGAGCTTGTCCATGCGCTCTTTGCTCATTGCGGACTCGATATCAGGTACAAGGTCATCTGCTACCAGAAGATTCGAGGCGCGTACTTTGCCCGCGTTACCAGAGCCTATAGACGAAAACTCAAAGGTCTCAAACCGCTTTCGTTTTCCAAGATCAATTCGCATGTCTTGGGCATTTGTTTTGCAAACTTGAACAGATGGAAAAATATCTTTCCACAAATACTCCCCTTTGGGGTCTAACATCCGCCCAACTTCTTCATAAGCCCCACGTAGGAATGAGTTTGAGTGCGAACCCATCAGAATACTTAAATCTGGATTCTTTAACCCCTCCATCACCATGAACATCAATTCAATGGTGGTCTTCCCGACGCCTGGGGGAGCCATAACACCCAAAATGCGTATCTTCCGTTCAGATAGCCGCTGCATAGCTTGAACAACCGGAAGCAACTGCTTTCTGCGTGGCATATAGAACTTTTTCTTCGGTTCTCTATCCCACTCAGCATATCTTATCGCCGCATCAAAATCATACGGTGCATCAAATAGCAGGCTCCGTTTGTTCAGCTCGAACATACGGAGGCTTTTTTGTTCTGCGGCGAATTTTGCAGACAGCCGACGTACCTCTTTGTTTTTCTCATGAGCCAGCTTAAAATCCTCTGGCTCCAACAATCTGATCGAATCGAATGCATCAGATAGCGCAGACGGATCGGACAAATCCCTCTGAAACGCCCTCTCTACCAACTCCCGAATTTCCATGAAAAAAGTGCCTCCTATCCCGTAAGATAAAAGGCACTTGGCACTGTTCGCTCCATCTGGAGAGGCACTTGGCACTATATACGCCCGCCCTGTGGCGGGGTGCAATATTTAATCTCCACCAGCCTTAAAATTATATACTGGCTTGATGATTTTCAAAATTTTAACTGTTGGCTCTATATTCTCCGTGATTGCTTCCATACTCTTGTAAGCCATCGGGCATTCATCAAGCGTTTCCTGATTGACTGATGTGGTATAAATTCCACTCATCTGCTTCTCAAATTCTGCAACGGTAAACCTCTCTTTAGCCTTCGCCCGGCTCATTAAGCGTCCAGCACCATGCGGAGCGGAACAATTCCAATCTTCATCTCCTTTGCCAATTCCGATAATGCTTCCGTCCCTCATGTTAATAGGTATAAGCAAAACCTCACCGCTTTTGGCAGATACAGCACCCTTACGAAGTATCATGCTGTCAGTGTCAATGTAATTGTGAATTGTCGTAAACTGATCTTCAACATGAACTCCCATTCCAGACACGATCCCGTCTATCATAGCCTGCCTGTTAATTTCAGCAAACTTTTGGACTATTTTCATGTCGTGAATGTAGTCATCAAATAAAGCCCCGTCAACATAGGCAAGCGTCTTAGGAATATCGCATTTATATTCAGACTTGTATCTTTTGATTTCCTGTTGGATTTCTCTCTGTCTACCAGCAGCTTTTAATTCTTCTATTAGTTTTTCGAGGCCATCGTTTTTGTCGGATAATTTTTTGTATCCAGCCTCTTGATAATACTTTGCAACTTCCAATCCCAAGTGCCTACTGCCAGAATGAACTACGATGTAGAGTCGCCCTTGTTCATCCCGGTCAACTTCGATGAAGTGGTTGCCGCCGCCCAATGTCCCGACGCTTTTTTTCGCTCTTTCTAAGTCAACTTTATCCGCACAGCGCAAAGCCGATAAATCTACTCGGTCAAAATACCTGTGTGCATTGTACCTTATTTCAAACCCTGCCGGTATTTTCTCTCGAATAACATTGTCAAGCCGTTCCATATCAAGATTGGATTCTTTGATTTTAGCGGTTTCCATTCCGCAGCCAATGTCAACCCCGACAAGGTTTGGCACAACCTTATCCTTGATTGTCATTGTAGTCCCAACAGTACATCCAGCTCCAGCATGAATATCAGGCATCAGTCTAATTCTACTTCCAGTGCAAAACTCTTGATCGCACAATTCCTTAACCTGTGCAATGGAAGCATCGTCAACAACATCTGTAAAAATCTTAGCGGTATTATATTCCCCTGCAACTTCTCTCATTTTACCTCCTATACATCCACCTTATTCCAATTCGCCAACACCGCCAGCATGTGAAGCCCTATCTTCTCCGGGTCATACTTGTTTGCCGAACATATCATCCGTAAGCCATCAGGGGTGAGCAGTCGCCCTTCTTCCTTATCCCGGATCATCTTCATGTATTCCTCGTACTGCTTGTTCGTCAGTTTGTGCATATCATCAATCCTCCGCCGGTTCTGGCATGAGCATCCAGCAAATCACTTCTCCATAAACGGGTTCCCACGTTCGTAGCGCAAAACATTCAAAGCATTGATTTCTACTATTCCATCGAGCCTCTTTTTCATAGGGCAACCCGAATATGTTGTTTATTTTGACGCGAACTATTTTCATATCCGGCGGCATCCTATCAGTGCATTTGATCCAGTCCATCTTTATCATCCTCCAGTTCTCTTGGCAAATCCTTCAATGTCCAACCAAAGTATGTTAGTCTTGGAGGTGCTTTCTTCCCTCTTAACGATAATGCAATCATATAAAACCCTTGCGCTATTTGTTTGATAGACCTTTCAGAGTCATCCTTCCCAAACTTTTCATAATTTTCGCTTGCCCATAGCTTCAAATTCCGAACTATATGTTCATTCCCAGATGGATCTACAAGAACCCATATTTTTGATGTTATGTTTTCTTCTGTCCGCTCAAACCTGGGGTCTCCAACTTTCCGTGCCCTCGCCCGCGCCGCAGCCTCGTCCATATCGTCCCAAAGCCCGCTTTCTCGCGCTGCTTTCTTTGATTTTTCACTCCACTTGAACCTTCTCCCGGTTCTTATATAATTCCCCCATTTTTTGCTGCACTCTTCCGAACACGTCGTCTTTTTTGCGCTCGGAAACGATTTGAATAGTTTTCTGCAAACTGGACACACCTTCCAGCTATTACCTGTATATATTTTTGAGCAATCGGGACAGAATTGTGGAGTTTTTTGTCCGTTTAATTCAATATCAAACTTTTCCCCACATCCAGGGCAAACCGCCCTAACCGTATCATCTATCTTTGGCCCTCTTGACACACATCCGCAAGAAACCGTCTGCTGTATTAAATTATTTGTAGGAATAACCGCTACACTACCACAATCGCACTTGCAGAACCACATTGTATGCCGGTCATCATTCGCCCGCTTTCTGACGGGTCGGATAGCGACCAATCGGCCAAACCGTTGCCCAATTAAATTCTTCCTTACTTCCAAGGAGCATCATCTCCCTTTTTGTTTTGCGCGGATTTTTAGGATTCTTCTTTTTTATCGTTCGACTTAATTTTTATATTGGGGTATCCATCCACGGTGTCTCGCATCACCAATACAAGATCATATCCGAGAGCATCCGCAAACTTTAAAAGCGTCGAAACCTTAATCTCATTTTTCTTAATTGGCGTCGATAAGCAGCTGTACGTTTTATACCCCAGCTTTTCAGCTAATGCCTTTTGCGAAGTGTGACGCAGAGAAATCATCTCTCTAATTGCGTCCCCAACTTTCATCGATCTCATGGTCTATTCCTCCATGTGTTTACTACGTTTTTAGTATATACTAACTTCTTAGTAATGTCAAGTGACTTTTTTGTTTTTTCGGTGGTAGAGAGACTGAGGTAGGGGGGCGCGGCTCCGGCCTATCCCCCGGGGGTGTCCGGCTGGTGGTGCCTGCCTTCAATATTGCCGGGAGCACCTAGAAAACAAGAATTGAACAAAAAGAATATTTGTTTCAATTATTTTACTATCTTAAAAAAAAATAAATCTATAAAAGTAGATAATTTCTCTTGACATATCTATTATCATAGTATTATACTGGCATCAGAAGCAAAACAATACAGCCCACCCGTGAAGACGAGCGGACAGGAACAACCACGACAGGCCACAGGCCGGGAGGGGAAGAAATGGAAGAAAAAAGAATGGCATACCGCGATTACAAGCGGCACTATGCCAACTGCGAGACCGTGCGCGGGTCGTATGACACCAGCACTAAAACCATCGTCGTGCTGGTCCCGGTCTCAATGATGCAACCCAAGCGCAGCGCGTCCCGGTTTGACCCACAGCGCTGGGAGAATCGGGGGCAGCAAAAGAAGCTCCGGGGCTATCGTGTAGCCGTCCGGCAGTATAACCAGGGCAAGAACGCCAACTATCTTTTGGAGGCGTGGGGAGATGCTTACGCCTGCCTCCGCGGGGAGCGACCCGCTCCCGCAGTCAGCAAGACAATCCCCGGCTATGGCCCATCCGCTAGGGATGCCGCCATCTCCGAGGCCCTCCAGCTTGCGGCCTCTGGGCTGTATGCGGAGTAACCAACACCCCGCCCCGGAGGTAACGAGGGCAAGCAAAACGCCCCGGCCACCGCTTGCAACAGTGACCAGGGGGAGGAGGGAGAAATCCATGATTAGTCAAAACGACATCGAATATCTACAAGACATGGTGCAGCGCGGCGAAATGTCAGCCGCAGAAGCAAACGTAGAAATGGTGCTAACTGGCCGAGTAAGGATCGTCCGCGGGAAACTCCCGAAAGACGTTAGAGCCGCCTTTGATAGCGCTGTAAAGGCTGGAACCCTTGGGCATATGTCAAGAAATAAGTATTTGCCGGAGTGCTACTATCACCCCAAATTTGACTATCTGGCCCGCGCTGAGCGCAGCAAAATTGCAGAAGAAACAATATCCGCTCTTAAAAAAATTGCAAAATAAAACCCGCCTGACCTCTCGCAAAGGCCAGACGGGTAAGAAGAACCCCAGCAGAAACGACTCAAACCAGGGCGCGCCCATTATACCACGGGCAGCCCTCCATGACAAGGAGGAAAACAGAAATGAAAAAAGCTGCAACGAAAGAATACACAATCCGCGATATTGAAACATTGACGGAAGCGCAGGCCGCAGAAATGGCTATTGAGACCGCCACCGTAAAGGGGCATCAAGTCTATTTTGTGGACTTTGGCGGCTATTTCGGCTATTCCGTGCTTGTGTTCGCTGATGGGCATTATATCAAGTATGCCAATGACTACGAGTTACACCACAAGGACAAGAGCCGCGACGAACTGCGGGGATTTTACCTTAGCAGCTTAAATAAAAAACTGTTTACTGCTGACGAGATGGAAACAGTAAACGACTACCAGGAAAAGAAAGCAAAAGAATACTACATCCGCAACTATTACGGCTTGCGTCGGGATCATATTTCAATGTTCTTTTGCGGCCCCGATGAAGAGCGGGAAAAGTTGAGAAAGAAAACCGAAAACATGATTTTTAGCCCTGTATTTATGGCGTACTATGACAAAAAAGACGCAGATTTTGTAAAGTGCGGGGAAGAGCTTATTTCTGCGCTCGAAAAGGCCGAACCCCAAAAGGATAATGCGGAATACTGGAAGAGCGCGTTTTTGTATGAGATGTTCAATCATGAATACGGCATAAACTGGCAAGCTGATTTTGATGTTTGCTCTTGCTTTGGAGACTGCTCCAGCGTGGCAAATATCGACGACATCAACGAGCTTTTCAACGCTTGCAATTTTAGCAATATACAGCGGGCCGCATATATGGCCGCACGGCGCGAATATGGCAAGCAGAGCGCAAATCTTTATTGAGTTGGAGGGCCGCACGAGGTCTGGTACGCATACCCTGTGAAACTCAACCGCAACCACTACAACGATTTTTTGATTATTTATCGAGATTGACCCGCCCGCCGGAGAATGGAGAAAATGACCATGAAGAAAAGAGAAATTGACACTGCGGCCCGTTTTGGACTGCTTGACCGGATGCAAGCGTTGGAAAACGATTTGACAGCGATTCCCGGAACAACATACTTTTCTCCAGGTGAATTGCTCAATTTTTCGTCAAAAGTGGCCAGCCGAAGCGGCTTAAGCGCAAAAGAAATATTTGACGATCTGTGCTATTTGCTCGGCCCGCACTACTGGGAGCATGCCTACAATTACGCCGCAGCCGTTAAGGAGGTGACCCCCGAATGAGCTATCAAATCATCACATACAGCCCCGATATAGGGACAGACGAACGCGGGGACTACAAAACCCAAAAAGAGGCCCGGCAAGCACTCAAGCAATACCGGCAAGAGGCCGGGGCGCTGATCTACGATCTCGACCGTTGGTGCATCGTCTACCGGCGCGGCTACTGGCCCGCCGGGGCGCTCCCTGTTGAAAGGGGGTGCCTTGCTTGATCGTACTTTTTATCCTGCTCCTACCGCTCATGGTGATATGGGAGCTTGCCAAAAAATCTTGACGGCCTCAAGCGGGCGAGATACAATCAATAAGAGGTGCTATACATGAGATTGTCCCCAGATATGATCCAGCGCGTTGAGAATATAGCCGCCAGCGCGTTATATAACTATGAGGCCGTGGGCGTCCGCGTCCAGGATGTCCCGTTTTCTCCCGGCACTATGTCCCACTGCTCCCATATCTGGGACAACGGAGACGATACCGGCGAGGAGCTGCCCGGCGTGTCTACTATGCGCTGGGACTCCATCAACGAGGCGCAACGGCACGGCTACTATTACGGCGATCATGTGGCCGTAATCGCTGGCAACTCGTGGGACTACGGCGAGGACGCCGGGGAGATCGTCATACATGACCCGATTGTAATTGAGATATTAGCATAATACCACCGCCCGCCCTGGGGCTTCCTGGGGCGGGTTTTCTTTTGCTCATGTCCCTATGCCCTCCAGTAGCTTCCCGCCGCTTGTGTGGCCTCCTATGGTCAGCAGACGGCATTTTTGCGCCCGTATCCAGCGGGGCAGGAGAAAGGTAAAACGCAAAGCTTCAGTAAAGGCCATTTGCAGGCCCGCAAGGCGGTCTTGCCACCCTGTAGTGTCCCTATATTTCCACTCGCCAAAACGGCCCATAGCAGCCCGCACAGCGCCACACAAGGCATAAAGCAACCCCGGCCCACTCCATCAGGAGCAAGCCGGGGTATTATTATTTGTTGTGGGCCAGAGATAGCACGGCGCAACGGGACTTGTCGGCGTCCCACCAGGCGCATATATTTTTGCTGCACTTCACCCCGCCTCTGTAGTCTGATGTTCCTAAAACCGCTTCAGGAGTTGATAGTAGCGCGTGGAACTTCAAGGGACAGAATCGATAGTCGTTTTCCGTCTCTGGCTTTCCCTCCATAGTCGTTTGATAGTCGCTGGCCTCTCCACCATAGTCGCTGGCATAGTCGATAGTCGTTTCCATAGTCGCTACTCCTCCACCACCACAGACCCCGCGATCCGCTCTTCAAGCTGCTTTTGGTCGGTTATAGTCCCTAGCGGATTGTTGGGAGTAAGAACAACCTCGGATTTGTCCACAAGGCCGTCATAGTTCTTTTGCCACCATACTAAAGTTACCGGATTTAGCTTGCCGTCAGCGCCCAACATTTCGCGGTAAGCGGCGCAAAATTTCTTAACTTTTTTAATGAATTCGGAGTGCGCAGAGCTGCGTGAACGCCCATTTTCCCAATCATACACTTCATCTTTGTTCAAGCCAAGTGCAAGGTATGTTACTTGATTGGTCACTCTAACATCATGCTCCGAACAATAGTTAACGAACTTCCAGAACCTATCTTCCAGAGCTTGAATATCGGACTTATCAACATCCCCCCAACTAAGGATAGTCGCAAGCACCCCGGCATACTTAGCATTATCTCCAGGCTTAGTATGTACCCCGTTATCTCCAATCACAGGAGAGTTCCCGCCACGGGGTTTCATCTTGCGCTTAACAAGTTCTTTCCCCTGCTCCATAGTCGTATCATTCTTGTTCAGAGTTGTCACCTCCATTTTTTAGAGCGGCAAACATTTCATTGGCTTTTTCGTTGATGTAGTCCGCTTTATATAATCCATAGAAAATATCTGGTCCATCTGGCGCAATTGTCCTTGCATATCGCTCATCAGCCTTTGAAATTACTTCCGAAACCCATTTCTCTGCCTTCGATAGCCCAGACAGTCTTGTTTTTCCAAGTTCTTTATTAAACTCATTGTCGCAAAGCGTATGTGAGATCATCAACCGAATGAACCGTAATTCTCTTGCTAAAGATTCAAAAGTTTTCTTCTTGTTGTCATAAGACTCCATTCCCGTTTCTCCATTCCATCCAACCCATCCTCTTGAAAATCATAGTCGCCACAATGTATTTGATAGTTCCTGAGTTGGTCATAAAGTAGAGTTTTGATAGAATAGGAGCGATGTCTTTGAAGTAAGGCTCCCATGTAGGATTACTATATTTCATTTTTTCTTATAAATTCCCATTAAATCATATATCATGATATTCTAGTTGTCAACCTCTAGTCCATGATTTTTTTGATTGGCCGGTAATACTTCTCAATTGTGGCCCATCGTTCTCCACAAAATTTACATTTCCTGTGACGTTCTATTTTACCTCCCATAACTGTTCGACTGTCATATACGACTCCCTCTTTGCCACAATTAGGGCAAATTCTAGCTGCTGTAATATTATCTGGCATCATCTACCTCCGCCAATGCGTTAAACTCGTCTCTGTTAAGCGGCTCCGTCGGTCTTTCCTGTGGTGCTAATCCTCGGACCCGCAACGCCGTTAAAATCGCATCTGTGTTAAGCCCCAAGAAAGTTGATAGCTGCCGCATAGAATATCCTTCTGCACGTTTGAGCGATACCCACTCCCACTGCGCATCAGAATACATATCACCAGGGAAATGGTATCTACGAACCATCAATATCCCCCTTCATTTTCTAAAAGCCACTCTTTCAACTCAACATGGGCTTTTGCAAATGCGTACTCCATATCACAATGTTGTACATTGACTACGCATTTCTTTTCGTTTTCTACAATAAGATGTACGATTATGCACCAATCAACAACAGAAGAATATGCTATTTCTAGCCAAACTTTCCGGCGTTCTGTAAGATTGTCTATGAAGCGAAGAAATTCATTCATCTTTGCCCATCTCCAAAAACTTCTTGCACTTCATCCGCACCTCCAACGATCTCCTCATGCTGTCCGCCCTCCCCGTCGCGTCTGTTCCATTTTTCGGTAATTATCCTGACCGCCTCGCCCATGTCAAAGCAACAGTTTGCCATGGGATTTACATAGATTCTGGTTTCCAATCCGCAATCTGTGCATACAATAGAGAACTCTGCTGCTCCAGTCACAGTGTTCAGCTTACAAAGCATTACTTCTCCGCCGCAATGCGGGCAGTTTTTCAGTCTAATCATTGCCGCCCTCCCCGTCGTGGATGTTGCCGATGATCTCACAGTAGTATGCCGTCTCCACGCTCCTTCTGCGCCAGTCATGTGCCATCTGGAAAATCGCATTATTTTCGTTCCACTCTACTGTGTATATTGAGTTCTCGTGCGGGTCATAGACGTTGTCCCCCTCAAAAATCCGCTTCCCATTCTTATCTTTCAGGCCGGTGTACTGGCAGACCGTGGAGGGGTCAACCTCAATCGGTACAACATTATCGCCCATTGAAATTTCAAATGTTCGTGCGTTCCTGCGACTGTAAGTCTTATTTTGAAGGATAAATGCCCCACTGTATTCTCCCCAGTACGGGAATCCTTCCACCCATGCACCATCACTCAGCCTCTTGGCTTTGAAAAGGATTTCTCTCATTGGGCACCTCCGATGATCTCGTCAAGGGTATATACCTGACCCTTTTCAACAGACGGGAACAGATGTCTGGTGATTACTTCTCTCTGAAAATATGTGCCGTCTACAATTTCCAGGCACTGCGTCCATGCACCATCGTATTTTATTGCATTGATCTCCGGGAGCAAAACTTTGATCGCCTTTGCCCTCTCCACCTCCTGCTCCGTCCAGTGGGGCTTGCGGATGATGCGGTCGGGGTGGTTGATGGCATTTATAAGTACAGCAACGGTTGAGATTTTGCATGAAAGAGAAGAAATAATAACTCGACCATCCTCACAAACACAAATATTTTCTTCTGTTCCGTCCGTATGCCGATATTTAACATCCTCTCCTACCTCAACCCCCAGCACCTCGCAAATTCTCGGCTTGTCCATGTTGGCCTCCTTCTCTTTCGCCTCTCTGATCGCTTTGGCCGGGTTTAATACTTCTAGTGATTGCGAATAAAACATACTATCCTCCGTTTCTGCGAAACTTCATTTGATTTTCCTCCCGATCCACGGCAACAGCCAGCCGAAGGTCAGCGCACCGGCCACATAGCCAAGCCATAGTTCACTGCTCATGCTCGTCCTCCTTGTCCATGCGAGCGCCACAGTTGGGACAGTATGGAGTTCTGCTCCAAAAATAACTTATTGGGTATCCACATTCCGAGCATTTGCACATTTGCTCAACTTCTTTGTTGGTATTTATCCATCTCCCGTGCCGCACCTCCGCAACGTCGGCGGCGGGTATAGTATCAATCAACGCCATCGCATCATCCGTGGCCCCATAGCGATCCAGAAGGTTCTTTACAGCCGCCCTCTCGATGTACTCCTTCATTCCTTTTCCTCCAATACGGCCATATCATAGCCGCTCTGAATAAATCGGATTGTCTTTTGATGGTCGCAAGCGTTCCCAATATAAGTGTAAATCTCTCGCATATCCTCCACACCGAACATAGTGTCAAGGTATTGATTTATACCATTCAGGAAGAAAATGTGAAGGGCCGTATTGTCCACTGCACGGCGGAATGGCGTGGACTTACAAGCTGGGCGGGAAAACCACTCCAATACCTTGCATTTTACATCCACCTCGCTCTCGCAAGTGCTGATATTGAAATATACGTTTGCCTTTTGGTGGGCGATAAACTCCCCCTGGTCGTTGATGAACCACCCAGGGAAGCATACCCCAAGTCTTTTTATGACTGCCCAATCAACCATCCTGCTCCCTCCGTAGTGCGGCCTCTTCGCGGGTCAGGAAAACGGTCTTGCCAAAATCTCCAGGTGTCAAATGACCGCACCAAATCGGATATGTAATCTCTCCATCTCCGTTAATCTGTACGCCATCAAGACGGCTCACGCTCGGGCAGTCATCACCTATGCGCCACTGATAGATAGTTTGATCTGGCTTTGCAGGCAGCACCATGCACCGCCCCTCATCGTCAGCCTGTTTGAGTGTGCGGAGGCGGTCAATGGGGCCGAGCTCCTTGTAAGCGTTGAGTTCATGCAGAGCGCAAGCGATTTTCGCCATATCCATGGCAGAAATGATTTCCTCCGGCTCCAAGCGCGTGTCCTCGTAGGCGGCGAGGCGGTTAATGGCAGCTTCTATCAAAGAGTAGTCGCCGTACCAATCAGAGTTTTCATACAGATCATTGATAATATCAGCAGCAAAGTCACTCAGCCGTTCCATGTCAGTCCTCCAAACTCACCGCAAACTCGTCTACTTCTTCTACGGACTCACACTTTTTTTCCTCATAAACAGCATTATCCTCGTACATAGCTTTTTCCTCTGCCTCTTCCGGAGAATCCGCCTCAACATAAGCAAACCCGCTAAACGATACTTTGTATTTCAATGTCAGTCCTCCCTATATCGCTGTATGTCTCCACGGACAGTCAGCGCCCAAACATTGATTTCGTTTTGCCTCCTCCAGCTCGGCCTCCAACTCCAAAATGGATTGCTGGCAATCTTCCATACCTTCTCTCCACATATCCCGTTCGTTCTGCGCCGCTTCCAGTTCCTCGTGCGCCTTGATGATTTCCCTCTTGGCGCAAACGATAGGGCAGTCGTGGCATTTGTCCTCATAGTGTTTCAGACGGGTGATCTCTGCCCTGGCCTGCTCAAGCTCGGCAAACGTGGATGTGATTCCTTCATCCCCTCCATACATATCCCATTGGGTTCGCAAGTCGTTCAGCCCGGCCCGCAGCTTCTCGTTTTCGGCCTGGAGTGTGGAGAGGGCGGTGGCGCCATCAAGTGCAACGCCTCTTTTCAGGTCCTTCCCTTCAAAATATCCGTTTAGCTGCTCAATCAGCTTCTCAATGTCCATCAGGTGTCCTCCTCTCCTTTGTCCCCCCAGCCAAAGGCGCTTTTAACCGCCTCCAACAGTTTCCTCCACATTGATTTCCTGTTTTTCAGTCTGGCGTTTTCATCCAACAGGGCAGTGATAGCATCCGCAGCTTCTTCCACTAAGTTGCATACTCCATCAGAATACACCAATGGACCTTGCAGGTTGTATGGATATGGCGCGCCGACTAGTTCTCCGTATGGGATTTTCTCACTTTCTGGTGGCAACCAATCTCTTAATTCAGCCACCAGCTTTTCGTAGTCCATCAGGTGTCCTCCTCCGCTGGTTGCTTCATCCACTTCAATGCAGCTTGCCTGCACCCTTCATAAATCGGAATGTTTGGATAAGCACAGATGAAATTGCATACTCCGCCTTTTTCATGCTCACAACACTTACAAACGTCGGCTCTGAGGAAAATGCCCGCCAACTCCTCGTCGGTCATGGCCCTGATCCGGTCTGCGTTGGTCAAAATTCGCCCCGGTTTGTACTGTGAGCAATCCACAATTCTGGAGAGCGTCCCGGCGTTATGGCAATCAGCTTTGCAAGTAATACAAATCGGTTTCATGCGTCCTCCTCTCCCTCCGGCAGGCGTCGGTCAGGCGCTGCGGGAAGGGGCATCCAGTAGGTAACACCGGCCGGCTCTCTTTCTCCGTGTGGTGTAATGACACGCCACTTCTTTCCCATGTCACTATGCCAGCCAATCATGGTTTGCCATTGCTCATGCCAAAACGCTACCACAAGGACATCTGCTTGACTTTCTGGCAACCTCTCCTCCACGCTCACCCACTCGTTCGGCGGGGTGAGGGTGGGCATAGAGCGTACCTTGTCCAGGAATACCTCCCCGATCTGCACGGTTGCTGGATGGCACGCTTGGTCAATTATCTTTTCGCACCATTTCCGTAGTATATTTCCGTCAATCGGTCGTACTTCCATCTTTCAGCGCCTCCTCAGTCGCAATCATCTCGATTACCGGAACGACCTCAAAATCTCTGTCCCATGAAGAACAGCCGCTTCTGGCTTGTGCTTCGGAGCGATATGTCTTGACAGAAACATCTTTCACTTCAGTAATCGGGCGGAAACTGAAATGTTTGGAAAGCCCACACCAAACCTCAGTTCGGTTCCTTCGCATAACTATATACCTTCTGCGCTCAATCCGCATCGTTCAGCGCCTCCCCATAATGCTTTTCGGCGATCTCTATGTATTCATCGAGTAATTTCTGCTGTGCCAGTGCCCATTCAGACAGGCAGGTGAATGAGCAAAAATCTTCCGGCTTTCCGATGGAGAAACCTTTCGGCATATCGTTGTTTTCTATATTTTGCAAAACAGAAAACCCGTCAATGGTGATTCGAATATCGCTGTCCTTAATCAGTTTTCCGCACTGGTCACAGCAATGTGCTTTAGCCATCTTTCAGCACCTCTAATTCCATCAAATAATCCTCAATATCATCAGATAAACAATATCCGTCACAGTCAGCATCATCATAGAAAACTGTTTCTGTCAATAGATTAAGTACATAGAAACTATTTTTCTGTTTGTTCAGAAGTTCGTAGCACGCTTTCAGTAGAACAATCGCTCTGTTTTCATTCACCCCATATCACCTCCATCCTCTCCATCACCATCTCCACGGCCTCGTCCGTCAGCGGAGAACCGCACCGGGGGCAAAAGTTCAGTGGGAACATGCCTTTGTTTCCCATGATAACCACTTGACCGTCAAAGCTCTTTCCATCCTTGCAGTGTTCGCAGCGCGGTACCTTCTCCACCTGCTCCCGGCTGACGGGGCGGAGGGCGGAGAGGATAGTGTCCAATACAAGCTTGAACGACACAGCCATACCAGCCGCTATAAACGAACCTTGACCCTCGTATTCATCGGCCAGTTCTTTAAGGCTATCATTCAAAATTTTAGCTTTTGCGATTGCTTCTTCCAACTTCATAGTTGGGCCTCCCTTCCATCCAGCATCTCCATTTCCTCCACGCTCAGAATCGGCGCGCGGGTGTTCCATTTTGCGATAACCTCCGCTTCGGTTTTACCGTAAATCGTTACGCCATCACAAGTTTCATTGCAGAAATGTATGAAACACCATTTTCCGAGTTGAAACTCATTCAGCATAAGGGTGTCTTTTTCGGCTTGTCTGTCTATTGTGGCTCCGCACATAGGACACGGCAGCAGCACCCCCGCATCCGTCAGCCGTCGAGCCGCCTCTTGATCGCCCAGCAGGGCGCGCTTGACATCATTCATAAAATCCCTCCAGCCTTATTTGATCGGCATTTCTTTGCAGGCTTTTCATCTGTTCCCTATAGGCTAAAAACTGCCTTGTGTACTCGTATGACTGCCCGAAGACAGCCTCCATTGCTCTATACCGCTTGGGTT
>ENA-OXQR01000214-OXQR01000214.1-human-gut-metagenome-genome-assembly--contig:-NODE-214-length-24724-cov-9.48186_pt1 | contig 24724 bp, 20 predicted proteins | sample MGYA00249587_ERZ652573 | MGnify/ENA primary metagenome ERZ652573 (study PRJEB26925, sample SAMN05826651) | human gut metagenome | biome: ENVO:2100002; feature: ENVO:00000062; material: ENVO:00002003...
TATAAGAGACAGCGCCTACTCCCTTCGTGGTGGTCTCGGACCGCCGCAGGCAGCAGATGCCGCCGGAGTCCATTTCCCGCCTGGCCAGAAAAACTCTGGACCGGGCGGGGCTGGGCGGCATCAGCCTGATGGATCTGCGGCACGACTTCATCATCCGCCATCTGGAATCCCACGACTGGCCCTATGTGGCCCGGATCAGCGGCATCGCCGTCCCCACTCTGTATGCCGTTTTCTCCGACTATCTGCCGGAGGGGCGGCAGAAGGACTCCCGCCCTCGGCAGGAGGTGGACGGTTTTTTGATGTGGAAGCTGCTCCAGGCGGAGGGCAGCTCCCCGGTGGGGCTTGCCCTTTGGATGGGTTGGAAGCTGGGGATGCAGGTCCGGGAGATGACAGCCCTGACCTGGGACCAGGTGGATCTGGACCGGGGTCTGGTGCGGCTGCCGGACCGGGACCTGGCCCTGGGCGTCACCCTGCGGCGCCTGCTGCGGGCGGCGGCGGGACGCCGGCGGCCGGGTGAGGACCCGCACGTGCTGCTGACGCCCAACTCCCGGCGGCCCTTGGACCAGCCCCGGCTGTCCAAGATGGTGCGGACCGCCCTGATCCGGGGCGGGATGGAGCACATCAGCCTGGGAGATCTCTGCCGGGAGGAGCGCCGGGAGAACGAGGACGCCCGGCTGCTGGCCTACGCCGCTGAAAAAGGCACCATCTCCCGATCGGAGGCCATGTCGCTGCTCGGCCTGTCCAAGGTGGCGGCCTACGAGCGTCTCCGGCAGCTGGCTGAGCGGGGAAAGCTGGTGCGGGTCGGCGGCAAATACTACCCCGCCGGCCAGGTGGTGCCGCCGGAGGAGCAGTATGACGTCATCCGTACATTTCTGGAGCAGTCCGGTCCGGCCTACCGGCAGGATCTGGCGGCGCTCCTGCACGTCGGCGACAGACAGTGTGCCCTGATCCTCAAGCACATGGTGGAGGACAGGCGTCTGGTGCAGGCCGGGCAGCGGTACGCCCTTCCCATTCGGGAGGAGGTTCTGCTGTGAACGGCGCAAAAGGAGAGCGGCCCTCAGGGGCCGCTCTCTTTTTTTGCCCGCGCCGCGGCCGGAGCAGAAATCGCGTCCGTGTTATGATGGCGTGACATGGCTGTCCATGCGGTTTGTTCGCCGTTTTTCAATTGGATTAAAAGGTTTGCGAAACGCTGGACACCGGCAGTTTTTTCCCGTAAATTGGCCTTGCGAACGGCGGAAGCGCCCCGCATCCGGCTCTGCGGTTGGTGTAGGCCGACACAAGTTGGTTGGCTAGCCCCCACACGAATCCCAGACCCGCCTGGGGTCTTCCGGCGGACCGCAAATTTTTTGAAGGAGGAGAAATCCCAATGAAGAAGTTCCTTTCTCTGGTGCTTGCTCTGGTGATGACCATGTCTCTGGTCACCGTCAGCGCCGGCGCCAAGGACTTCACGGACGACAGCGAGATCACCTACAAAGAAGCTGTGGATGTAATCTCTGCCCTGGGTGTTGTCGACGGTTATTCCGACGGCGACTTCCGTCCCGATGATGTCCTGACCCGTGGCGCGGCCGCCAAGATCATCTGCAACCTGATCCTGGGCCCCACCACCGCCTCCGCGCTCAGCGCAGGCACCGCTCCCTTTAAGGATGTTCCCGTGACCAACACCTTCGCGGGCTACATCACCTACTGCTCTCAGCAGGGTATCATCAGCGGCTATGCTGACGGCACCTTCCGTCCCACCGGCACCCTGAGCGGCAACGCGTTCATGAAGATGCTGCTGGGCGCTCTGGGCTATGACAGCTCCATCGAGGGCTACACCGGCGCCAACTGGCAGGTCAGCGTCATCAAGCAGGCCAGCGGCATCGGTCTGGACGATGGCAACGACGAGTTCGTGGGCTCCCAGGCTGTGACCCGTCAGGAGGCCGCCCTGTACGCCTTCAACATGCTGCAGGCCACCATGGTCGAGTATGACAAGAAGGACACCATCGTTGTGGGCGACATCACCATCAACACCACTTCCACCCGCAAGGACGTGGAAAACAACACCAACACCGACGGCAACATCGATGGCGAGCGCAACGGCGACGGCCTGATGCAGTTCGGTGAGAAGTATTTCAAGGACCTGGAGAAGGAGGATGCCACCGACATCTTCGGCCATCCCTCCAGCAAGTGGGTCTATGATGGCGACGATGTGGGCACCTATGCCAACGAGGCTGACGCCACTTATGTGGTGGAGGACGACGATATGAACGTCGGCCAGGTGGTCACCAGCTCCAGCTACATGAATTACAGCAGCTCCGAAGCCAAGGATGCCAAGTACTTCCTGAACGGCGATGACAATGAGGTGAAGTCCTCTGAGCTGGTTGCCGTGGGCGATATCGTCGAGGCTTACGAGAATGACAACGGCGATGTGGAGACCGTTGTGGTTTCCCGCTACACTGTTGCCAAGATCGACAAGGTCGACACCGACGTCAGCACCGCTGAGAGCCGCAACGGCGCCTCCGAGGTCCTGACCCTCACCGATCTGGACGGCGACAACAGCAACGACTACTACGACAAGTACGACGACGCCGAGAAGACCCTGCGGGGCTATGCCTCCTCCTATGACGAGGGCACTGTCCTGGCCGTGGCCTTCCGCGACGGCAAGTTCGGCGATGAAGTCCTGGCTTCTTACGAGGCCGAGGCTGTCACCGGCGAAGTCACCGCTTTCCGTGAGGACGAGACCGTCACCATGGACGGCACCAAGTATGAGTTTGCCCGCAACGAGAACGGCACCACTGGTTTCGTGGACGGCATCACCAGCAACTTCGACTTCGACAAGGAATACACCATCTACCTGACCGCCGACGGCTATGTCATCGGTGTGGAGGGCGCCGCTGGTGCGGACCTGAACGACGTGTACTATGTGACCGGCGTTTACTGCGAGGAGAGCCGTTACAATGCCAACAAGTTTACCTGGTACGCCCAGGCCGTGTCCCTGGCGGATGGTTCTGCCTCTGACATCGAGCTGGATGAAACTGATGCGGACAATGCACTGAAGTCTGTCATTGATGGTGCGAAGACGGATGAGTTTACTGTTGTAAATGGCCTGTATACCTTTGATGATGATATTGCCACTGCTTGGGACGGGGACAAAGACTATACCGTCTATGGCTTTGGTGATAATGGTGAGCTGAACACCAATTTGAAGGATGCTCTGGCTATGGACGACACCAAGTTCTCCACCACCATCGTCGGCGGCGGTAGCGGCAAGACCTTCTATGTGGACGAGAACACTCAGTACCTCGGCGTGGATGATTATGCCGATGACATCGACACCGTCTATGCTATGGGCGGCATGAAGGGTACACCGAGCACTGGAAGCCGTGTGATCGTGATTGCTGATACTGATGAGAACCGTGACGCCCTGTATGTGATCCTGCTCGGCTCCGACGCTTCTGTTGGCTCCGCCGACATCCTGTACGCCGCCGGCAGCAGCACCGACAAGGTGGGCACCGACAAGTACGTCCGCGAGTTCTGGTCCATGGATGACAACACCAGCGAGGACATCACCATCGATGAAAAGCTGAGTGCCAATGGCTTCTATGAGGTGGACAGCATCGACGAGGACGGCGTCTACACGCTGAAGGACTATTCTAAGTCTGAGAGCGACAATATCATTGATGAGGATTCCGACGGTATCACCGCGGAGGATCTGGCGCTGGCCAACACGGACCAGATCTATCGCAACGCTCTGAGCGGCACCATTGATGGCGTCAAGTTCGACGATGTCAGCATCGCCAACGCCACCATCATCGATGGCCGCAGCAACTCCGACCGGAACGACTCCGTGTATGACCGCGAGATCAACAGCATCTCCCGTCTGGAGGCCGCTCTGGATGCCGTGAGAGACGAGGATCTGGAGACCAAGGGCACTGTGGAGATCGATCTGTACGTGAAGGACGGCGAGATCACCTTCATCTGCGTCACCGACGTGGGCGGCGTTGCCAAAGATGACGGTGAGCAGGAAAGCGGCGAGCTGGACCTGACCGGTGTGGAGAATTTCGTCTGCAACAGCAATATCGTTACTGTTGACCTGGTCGGCACCGGAAAGATTCCCGCTAACTATCCTGTTACTGTGACTCTGATGAAGGCCAACAGCACCGAGGGCGATGCGGAAGTCGGCTCCAAGGAGCATGTAAACGAGACTGCCTATGAGGTTAATGATTGGAACAACCTGGGACAAATCGCGATCCAGGAAAGTGGTAATTACTATGTAATTATCACCATCGAAAATGAAGACGGCAGAGTTGTGGATGAGTTCACTTCCAACACTGTCCGCTTCGTCTACACTGCCCAGCCGTAAGGCAAATAGTTTCTTTCAAGTAACTTGTTGCGCAAGAAAGCCCCCGCTCGTAAGAGCGGGGGCTTTCCCTGTTTCCATCACATCCAGGCCAGTAGTGCTGAACAACGTCGGCATCGTTCCCCCCTGACTGGCCGGTGCCTCGTGGTTGATGAAAAATCCATCGTCCTCCAGCCCCGCGTATTGGCCCGCAGCTTTCAAAAAGGTCTCTCCAGGAGTTGAAGGAGATCCTGTCTGCTCAGATAACTTTTCCCTCTTCCCCATGGGTGCCGGTCTTCCGGCGCTCATTTTTTTGTAAAATACAGCCAGATTCAAGACAAAAGTAAAAAAATATATTATGATAGATTGAAAGGGGGGTTCCAAATTCTGGAAGACAGGCTGCGCAGCTTCCCCACGCAATGGAAGATGTCGAATTTTCTGAGAGATGTCGTTTTTTCAGGCTTTGCTGTTTTTCGTCGTACAATCTTCTCATCGCAAATTTCGAGGAGGTGCTCTCCATGGACACGATCATCCGGGAAACGCTGCGCCCCTTTGGCATTACGCGCAATTACCGCGGTTACCCGCAGACGGTCCGCGCCATTGCTCTGGTCCTGGAAGACGAATCCCGCCTGCTCAATGTCACCGAAGAGATCTATGAAGTCGTGGCCCTGCAGACCCGGTGCCATCCCTCCAACGTGGAGCGGAACATCCGGACTGTCGTTCTCTGCGCGTGGCATACAAACCGACCGCTTCTGGTCAAAATGGCGGGATTTACGCTGACGGCTCCGCCCCGCGCCTCCCAGTTTATTGATATCATTGCCTCCTACATCCAGCGGGAAGTTTTGAGTGACCCCAACCGCCGTGTGCTGATCTGATGCCCCTCGCCTGTCTGTTCCGGGATTTGGTACCGACGGCCCATCTGCGGCCCCCGTGCGGCAGGGATTCCCGCATCTGCTGATAAGGTGGGATTCCCGCTCTTTACTGGCGGCCTGCCGGAGCAGCCGCCAAATCGCCCGCTCCCCTCTCCCCGGCCAACGAATCCGGCACAGGCGGCCGCCCTATTCCGCGGGGCGGCCGCCTGTCAGTCTCTCACTCTATTTCTGGCCGGTGATCAGCGCCAGCCGGGTCTCCACGGTGTCCAGCTGCTTCTTCACATTGCCCACGATATCCGCACCCACGATGTTTCCCTCGCTGTCCACGATATATGTAGTGGGATAGGTGGAAATATCCGCAACGAAGTCCTTGTAGAAATCGCCCTCCGGATCCGGAGAGATATTGTGATAGGTCACGCCCTTTTCCTTCAAAATCTCCCGGGCCGTGTCCAGCTGCTCCCGGCTCTCGCCGGAGTCGGTACCCACACCGATGAGGTTGATGTTTCGCTCTTTGAAATCCTGATACAGCTCCTCCAGTTCAGGCATCTCGGCGATGCAGGAACCGCAGCCATTGTTCCAGAAATTGACGATGGTGGCGTCATAGTCGGCGAAAATGTCGCTGGAGATCTCATCGCCCGCAATGTCCACCTCGGAAAATTCCGGGAAAGGTGTCTTGGACACCAGGGCGTCCTCTTCACCGGAGCTGCAGCCGGTCAATGCGGCGGTCATCAGTACCGCCGACAGCAATAGGATCAGAACACGTTTCATGTGGCAGTCTCCTTCTTCTCTTGTATTCTTTTGATCGAAAATACCCTGGTGATGGCCCCATGGGGGCAGGCAGCCGCACAGTCCCCGCAGCGGATGCACTCAGCATGGTTGGGCGTCCTGAACACATCCACATCCATCCTGCACGCACGACTGCACGCCCCGCAGGCGGTGCACCGGCCCGAGTCCACCTGCAGGCGGCAGATGGAAATTCTGTTGCACAGCCCGTAAAAGGCCCCCAGCGGGCACAGCCACTTGCAGAAAGGCCGGTAGAAAAACACCGCCAGCAGAGCTGTCCCCAGCAGGATGCAGCTCTTCCAGGTAAATAGTCCGCCCAGGCCGGCCCGGATGCCCGCATCGGCCAGCGCCAGCGGGATGCCGCCCTCCAGGATGCCGGCGGGGCAGATATACTTGCAGAAGAACGGGTCGCCCATTCCCACCTCGTTGACCACCGTCATAGGCAGGACAATGACGAAGAGCGCCAGAATCCCGTATTTCAGATAGGTCAAGATGCGGACCCGCCTGGTGCTGAACTTTTTTGCAGGGATTTTGTGAAGCAGCTCCTGGAACCATCCGAATGGGCACAGAAAGCCGCACACCACCCGCCCCAGCAGCGCGCCTGCGAAAATGAGGAATCCCACCACATACCATGCAAACTGGAACTTGGAGGAGCCGATCACCGCCTGAAGCGCCCCGATGGGGCACGAAGCTGCCGCGGCCGGACAGGAGTAGCAATTCAGCCCGGGGACGCAGACGGCCTTCAGGCCGGTCCTGGAGATCCTTCCATGCAGGAAGTTCATCAAAAAGGGGTTGGAAGCCAGCGTGGCCCCCAGCTGGATCTTCCAGCGATGCTTGTTTTCAGCCAATGCCCACACACTCCAAACACAGGTTGACGCCCTTGTGCAGGACCATGTCCGCTTCCCCGCGCCACAGCCCCAGTCCAATCATCAGCAGGGCGGCTGCCAGACAACAGATCGTGATCTTTCTCATATCAGCCCATAGCCGCCATAGCGGCGCCGCCCTCTGCCGCCGTCCCAGACTGGAACGCGGCGTTCCGGCTCATCTCCACAAAGGCGGCCGCGGACGCAGGCAGCTCCTCTGCGTCCACGGCAGAATACCATGCAGAGAGGAATGCTCCGTTCACATACCAGGAGGCGACGTTTGGCATCTCCCCGTCCTCCACCATGCTTCTGTTGCTGCCCACAGCTGCTGCCAGAGAGTCGTTGTAGAGGATGACGGGGAAGGGTGCATCGGCAAACATCTCGCTGCCGGTTCCGCTTTTGGTGCAAACCAGGATTTCCGCCCCATTCTCCGCAACGCCCCCATATCCCTCCGCCAGTGCGTTATAGAAGACCTGCGTCCCCTCCGCTTCCGGATCCAGGAAGGCAAAGAACACCACATCCCCCAGCTGTTCCCGGGTAAACGCCTCTCCGGACAGGGTGGTCGTGGCAAAGTTGCCCACCATGTTGCTCTCTGTTTTGCTGGCGGCGGGAACGCTGTTCTCCTCATAATAGGCATCCACCCACGCCTGATCGACCCAGCCCTTATCCAGGGCGTCCTCGATGGTAAGCGTACCAGCCTCGATGGATTGTTCCACGTCCTCCTGACTGGGCCGCTTCTCTCCGCAGGCCGCCAGGGACAGGGCCATGGCAGCGGCCAGACCCAGCATGGCCAGCTTCCGTTTGTTCTTGCATCGCTTCATAAAAAACCTCCTTGCCGCACCTGCGGCGGATTTGGACAGGAGGCATTGTAGCATGGAAAACGTAAATTTCCTGTCAAGGCGGTCTTGATGGAAATTTTATCTGGATGTGCTATAATAGCCGCACATGGAAAAGGGCGGTGAGTGGGATGCGGATTTTGGTGGTGGAGGATGAGCGTCTCCTGTGCGACGGGATCGCGGAGGATCTGAGACTGGAAAAATACACGGTGGATTGCTGCTACGATGGTGCTGCGGCCTGTGAGCGGCTGTTTGTGGAACCCTATGATCTGGTGGTCCTGGATCTGAACCTGCCAGGCATGGATGGGCTGGAGCTGCTCCGGCACATCCGGACGGAACAGCCGGAGCTGCGGGTGCTGATTCTTTCCGCCCGGTCACAGCTCTCAGACAAGGTGGCAGGGCTGGATCTGGGCGCGGACGATTACCTGACCAAGCCGTTCGCCCTGGAGGAATTGGAGGCCCGGGTGCGGACGCTGCTGCGCCGGGAATTTCGTCAGCGGGAGTCCCTTGTACAGGTGGGCGCGCTGACCCTAAACACCGTGACCCGGGAGGTCTCCGGCCGTGGGGAACCCCTTCCCCTGACGCCCCGGGAATTTGCCATCCTGGAGCATCTGATGCTTCACCGGGGATGCTGGATCAGCCAGGAGGAGCTGATGGAGCATATCTGGGAGGCGGATGCCAACCCCTTCAGCAACGCCGTGCGGATGCACATCTCCTCGCTCCGGAAAAAACTGCGGAAGCGGCTGGGCCATAATCCGATCCAGACCAAGGTAGGTCGGGGCTATCGCCTGGCCGGAGAGGAGACGGCATGAGGAAACCGATGTCCCTGCGCCTGCGGGTCACTCTGCTCTGCGCAGCCCTGCTGACGCTCTGCTGCCTCCTGCTCACTGTGACTAACAATTTTTCGGCCATCCGGATGGCCGACGCCATTCAGGCGGTGCCGCTTCTTCCGGCGCAGCGCACAGAGCTGGAAGACAGTGTCAGCCTGCCCATGGCGGAACTGCATATCAGCGATACGATCCAGCAGGCTCAGGGGGCGTTCCACATGCAGAGCCTGCTGGCCATGGTTGCCATCCTGGCGTTGGGCCTGTTCCTCATATACCGGCTGGTTGGAAAAGCCCTTGCTCCGTTGGACACACTCACTTGCCGGATCCGGGAGCGGACGGCTGCGGATCTGGCGCAGCCCGTTGAGATCCCCGACAGCGGGGATGAGGCGGCCGCACTGGCCCTGGCGTTCAATCAGATGTCCCAGCGGCTGAACCAGGTCTTCGTCATGCAGAGGAACTTCTCCCGCAACGCGGCCCATGAATTCCGCACACCGCTGGCAGTCCTGAAGACCCGAATCGGCCTGTTCCGCAAAAAGCAGGACTTCAGCCCCCAGGCCACACTGGAGCTTCTCCAGATCGTCGAGGGGGAGGTGGACCGCTTGTCCGCCATGGTGAGCGAACTCTTGGAGCTGACCAATCTGGAGCGGGCATCCCGCGGAGAGCGGCTCTCCTCCGGCCAGCTGATCCGGAGCGCCGCGGACCAGGCCGCCCCCCAGGCGGAAGCGCGGAGCATCACCATTTTGGTGGATGCCGCGCCCTGTACCCTGGCCGGAAATGCAGAGCTGCTCCGGCAGGCGGTATGCAATCTGGTGGAAAATGCCGTCAAGTATAGCCCGGCCGGCAGCGTTGTACACATCGCGGGCCACCGGGATGGGGAATGGTTCCAAATCGTGGTTGCCGACCAGGGACCCGGCATCCCGGAATCGCTCCGCCAGCGGATTTTCGAGCCCTTTTTCCGGGTGGATGATTCCCGCTCCCGACAGCTGGGCGGTGCCGGACTTGGACTGGCACTGGTGCGGGCCATCGCGGAGTTCCACGGCGGCGCTGTTTATGTGGAAAAATCCCGGGGAGCGGGAAGCCGATTCGTCCTGAAGCTGCCATGCGAACAGGATCCTCCGCCGGATTGAGATACAAACTGACGTCTTTCGTCAGACGGGATCGGCGGAAACGCCTCGCGGCAGTTATTTTCATGTCCCTGGCTGTGGGCAAGCTGCCTTTCCGTGCGCCGCCTCCTGGGGCTCAGCTTTTGGGCGGAAGACGCTCTGCGGAGGGAACCGCCGTCCGGAAGCCTGCCACCGACACGTGGCAGGGCAGTCTGCGTACAACGTTTGAAGATATCAGCGTCTCTGCAAACGCAATTCCCGTTGCCTCTCCATACAGCCCTGTAATCTGTGCGCCACTTACAGCAGGAAAGCACCTGAAATCTAAAGATTTCAGGTGCTTTTTGCTTCTCAACGGACAGTGCGCATCTGTTTTGGGCTTCGCACATCAAGTTTCCTGCGGATAGCAGCAGCGAAGCCCGCATGACGCCCGCATCTCTCCAGGAAAAATGTGCTTCCGGCACACGCAATTCTCCAATCGGCCTCTTAATAAATGCTGACAGTTCGGAAGGATGTACACCTCCAGATCCGTCAGTTGGTCTGCCGGGCTGTTTTCCCCGTGATGGGCTCCTGACTTATGATTGATGCGGCCCATGACGATCTTTGCCACGCCGCTGACCCTTGCGTATTCCGCGATCTGCACCGCAGGAGCCGTCCCGTACACCATGGAAATCTGCGCCCCCTGCTGCTCCGCCAAGTGCAGATTGCAGCGCAGTTGCTTTATATTCCCTGTGGTAAAGAAATTTTGCAGGACCTGTTTGGTCTGGCGTTTCCGACAGACTTTTCCCACCCGAAGAAGCCTCTCCACATCCCGATGCTTGGTATGCCGGCACCCCTGGGTGTTGTTGTGCGCCGCTTCATCCACCAGGACAGTTGGAATCTGGTCAATATCAACCCTCCCGGAGTTGAGTGCCGCGGTATTCGTTTTTCTTATTCAGCAAGACCTCCCGTCCGTTCAGCAGGGACAATGTATCCGGTCTTACATGCGGGGCTCCACATAGCCCACCACCAGATCAGCGCCCTCTTTCTGCGCCTGATGCGCCGCTTACGACAGGGCATACGTTTTGCTCACGCGGCCGCATAGCCAAAAAGGATTTTTAGCCTCCCCGGAGGAGCCTCCGCTTCCGGATCGTGTGGGAAATTCGCGCATTCATTGTTTGTCTGCCCCCTATGTACTCACCCTCCCACAACTCGTCATAGAATCAATACCTTGTCCCGTTATCGTATCACGCGTAATACTACCAAACCGTGAATAATGGCGTCATGATCGGAAGATAGAATTGGGGCGCTCCCACCAGCAGGAAAACGAGCGCCAGAATCATTTGGCGCTCGTTTCATAACTGTGTGTATCGTCCCATCCCAAAATCCGTTTGGCCATCAGATAGATTCCCGGCTTGTAAAGGACCAAAACCACATCCAAGGCAGGACTCCGGCGTATAAAGTCCGTAATCGCTTGGCCGGCAATATAGATTGCTTCTTCTCGTGGGATGTGATATTCTCCCGAAAAAATAAGTGGAAACGCAATGCTTTTGCATCCGCTGGTCACTGCCCTTGTCATGGCGCGGCGGTAGCAGTCTGCCAGCAGTAACCGCTCTCGCTCCGCGCCTCCAAACCAGCCAGGTCCGGCCACGTGAATAATATAGCGGGCCGGCAGCCCAAAGGACGGCGTCATCACAGAATGTCCGATAGGACAATGGCCATGACGTCGGCAAGCCTCCTCCAGCTTTGCACTATCCGCTGCGGCGAAAATTGCCTCACAGATCCCCGGCGTACGCTTCAGTTCTGTGTTTGCAGCATTTACAATGGCATCCGTGGCAATATTTACAATATTTCCCATCCAAAGATGATACGGCATAGGCCTTCCTCCTTTACAGCAGAGCACCGCATACCAGATACCCCAAAGCGGAAATTCCGCTGGCACACAGCGCATACGGAATCTGAGACAACGCATGATCCATGTTCTCGATCTTACAGCAGCTGGATGTCAATACCGTGGCATCGGAATAGAAGCAGGCATGGCTGCCGAGCGTGGCGCCCGAGACAATCGCCCCCATGACCAGGAGCAGATTTGTGCCGATGCTCTCCGCCAGTGGCAGCAGGATTGGCGCAACGATGGCCGGAATCCCCCACACGCTGCCTGTACTGAAATTCAGGATCGCCACCACCAGAAATGTCACCAGAGGGAAGATCACGGCATTGACATGGGGCTGCACCAGGGTAATGATGTAATCGGCAATCCCGATATCGGTCATTGCCTCCTGCATAACAAACGCAAAGAAGATGATGGCCACCGTGGGAATCATGTTGCAAAAGCCGTGCATCGCCAGATCACAGAACCTGGAAAAGCTCATTTTGCCTCTGGGAATATAGAGCACAAAGCACACTGCAATCGCAGCAACCACGGCCAGAAACAGCTCTCCGGAAATGATTGCCAAGATAATCAACACGCCCACCGGCAGGATAAAGTCCATGAGGCTGCCCTGTGTCTGAAATTCCGACTCATCCTCCTCGTTGAGCGGTGCGCTCTCCGGCGAATAGACCTTGCCGGTCTCCTGAAGGCGGCGGTAAGCGGTCCGCATCCGCCCCAGCTTGGGAACAACGCCAACGATAAACAGCGGCACGATGATAACCGCTGCGATGGCGTAAAAGGCAAAGGGGATCACGTGATAGAATGTCTCTATCGCCGTTCCATAGCCCAGCTCCGCAATCCCCGGCTGCGTGAAAAATAGCCCGGAAAAGAAGATTGCCCAGGTAGAGAACGGCAGAATGGCACACACCGGCGCGCCGGTGGAATCGATGATGTAAGACAGGGCCTCCCGGGGCACACGGCGTTGGTCGGTCAGTTTTTTCATGCAGGTGCTCAGTGTCATGATATTCAAATAGTCATCCACAAAAATAAGAATCCCCATGATCCAGGTGACCATCATGGTGGACCTTGGCCCCCGGCAGAGCTTTCCAAGCGCCCTTGTAAATCCCAGTGTTCCATGGGATTCTCCCAACAGCGTAATGAGGCTGCCGAACAACGCGCACACCAAAAAGACCCATTGGTGCGAATAATCTGTCGCCACGCGGAAAAAAGCATCCATCCAGTCGGTGGCGATGTGAGACAGTGCATACACTCCCTCGGACGGGATCCGTGCAGCGCTGGTAATCACATAGGTCAGCAGAGTTCCAAAGATCAACGGTTCCAGAGTCCGCTTTGTTTTCAGCGCAAAGGCAATGACGAACAGGACGGGGATCAGTGTCCATATTCCATATTCCATGAGTACAACCTCGTTTCTACCACAGTCGCATTTATTGGAGTGCTTCTGGTGCCCGCTAAAGTCATAATAGAGCACTTCCGATGAAGATAGTGTTAGTTTCCCGGCTCTGGGATAAGGAATATATTAAGAACACCATTTGATTGAAATGACAAAATGATAGGCCGGCATTCCAGTCGATGGAATGCCGGCCTCTACTGTACAGCGGATATTCCTTTCCGGGCATTTTCTGAGTCCGGAATGTCCCCTGCGCAATTCATCAGCTGCCAGTTTATTTGCCACGCTCCAGATAGTCTGCCGCAAACTGCGCATACAGTGCGGCCCCCCTCTGCAGCACCGGCTCATGGACTGTATAGCGGTCGTTGTGGTTCCCCACCGTCATACCGAGTTCCTCATTTCTCGTTCCAAGAAAACCGAACACCGCTGGAATCTTATCGGCAAAGAAAGCAAAATCCTCACTGCCCATCATCTGGGGAAGTTCTTTCAAACACGCTTCCCCATAGAGTTTCACAGCTGCGTCATGGGCGATTTTATTCAATTCTTCATCATCGTTATAAAGAGAGTTTGCATAGTAATCATATTCAACCGTGGCAGTCGCGCCAAAAGCCTTGGCTGTGTTTTCAGCAATCCGCCGCAGCCCCTCTTCAATCTTCATACGGAATTCTACGTTATAAGTCCGGGTGGTTCCAAACAGTTCCGCATGGTTTGCAATAATATTATACCGCTGTCCGGCGTGCATCTCTCCGATATTTACTACCAGCGGGTTTAAGGGGTCGTTCGTTCTGGAGACAAATGACTGGATATTGCTGACAATCGCTGCGGCAGCCAAAAGTGCGTCCACACCCAGATGCGGCTGTGTCCCATGGGCGGAAACGCCATCTACCTTGATTACAAAGTTATCCACACTGGCCATGCGGGGCCCCGCCTGCACATTGATGTATGGCTCCTCCAGTGTCGCCCACACGTGCTGGCCCATAATGGCATCCACGCCATCAAGGATACCCGCTTCAACATAGTATTCCGCACCGTGGCAGGTCTCCTCCGCAGCCTGGAAAATCAGTTTGACGTTGCCTTGCAATTCGTCTTTCGTCTCCATCAGCATCTTTGCCGCACCGAGAAGCATGGAGATATGGCAGTCATGGCCGCAGGCATGCATGACGCCCTTATTTCGGCTTGCAAAGGGCAGGCCTGTCTTTTCCTCTACCGGCAAGGCATCAATATCCGCCCGGAGAGCCACAGTTCTGCACGCCTTTTCGGCCTTTCCCCCCCGCAGCATCGCACATAATCCGGTATGGTCCGGGAAGCGTTGGATCTCGGTATAGCCCATTTTCTGAAGCTCTGCCGCAATATGCTCTGTGGTCTGGACTTCCTCGAGGCTCAGTTCCGGGTTCTGGTGGCACCATCTGCGCTGTTCCACAATGTAATCCAATGCCTGTTCAGCCAGTTCTTTATAGTTCATAACAGTCCTCCTATTTCTGAAGAAGCATCTCCAAAATCAAATCATCACATTTAGAGGAACCCTCATTCCCAAGCCGCACGAAATTTCTGATCGTTTCTTCCGGGTCTGTTTCTACAATTCCATCTGTCGCTTTCACGCTTTCACTCCGAAGGGCCATAGCGGCACATTGGAAGGCGGCAAAGACACAGGTGCTGATCTTCAAGGCGCAGTCTGCCTTGGCACCGTCACAGAGCATTCCGCTCACATTCCCAAACATATTGTTTACAGCAAATCCGATCTGCTCCAGCGTGCCTCCTTGTAGATACACCAAGCCGCAGGCTGCGGCGGCAGCGGCAATGGTCGCCCCGCAGAGCCCGGAGAGCGGTCCGAAATCCGCGTGGATATGAATCGCCATCAGGTTGCTCAGCGTGACAGCGCGAAACGTTCTCTCTTCATCAATACCAAGACTCTTCGCGGCAGACAAGATGGGAACTGTTGCGGTAATGCCCTGATTGCCGGATCCAGAATTTGTGATGACTGGGGCATTGGCTCCCGCCATTCTGGCGTCCACCCCGCTGGCAGTCATGGCTACGGCATCCATGACAACATCGTGCCCCATCAGCCCTGCTTCCTGATTGTTCCGGATACCATGGCCGATATTCAGTCCGTAATCACCCGCTGCGCCCAGCTGCGCGATATGCCCATTGACTTCGATGGCCTCTTGGATCATGTGTAAATCATCCTGTCGGCGATCCATCGTCTCCACAAATTCATAGATCGTCCGGATATTCAGCGTCCTGCTGATCTGCTCCGGCGTGATATCCGTTTCCATCGTCTGCCCGGGCAGCTCACAGCCCACCCTCTGGTGGTCCCGCTCCACAAGGATCACATTGGTATGCGCTCCCTTAATAATGGCGCGGGACTGGTGTTCTTTATTCACCAGTTCAACTTCCACATACAGCTTGTCCGGATCAAACGCCCTTCTCACGTCCACATATCCATTTTCCACAAGATGGGCCGCTCTTTCAATGTCTTCCGGGCGGGCGTCATCCACAACCCGGAGCTGGCGGTCCACCGCCCCGCACACAGCACCCAAAGCAGCCGCATAATTTATTCCAGTATAGTTCGTTCCGGGTATCCCCGCAGACATCGCGTTCTTGATGATATTCGCGCTGGCCCTGACCTTGATATGCTCCAGCTCTCCATCCAACTGCTCTCGGGCAATGGCGGCTGTCAGCGCAATCGCGGCAGGCTCTGTGCAGCCGGTGGCCAGCATCATCTCATGATTCAATATTTGACAAATCAGTTTCCGATTCATAGCGATACGCTCCTATTCTATGATCCCAACCAACATTTGATTCTACAAAAGCGGAACACTTCGTGTCCCGCTTTTGTAGATGATATGGCCTTTACAATCAGAACATTTTGGCAAATACGCTTGCAATGATAACGGACGTGATCGTCACAGTGGTAAAGCCGCCGACAATCATGGGCGGGAACATCTTGCTCATCAGATATTCCTTTTCCTCCGGGGTCTCCGCCAGAGCGTTGCAGGTGTTTTCAGTGATAATTGCATTGGGCGGGAACCCATACAGGGCAGTCAATGCGGTGGCAAAGGCCAGCAGGAACGGGATCTTCAGTATTTTTGCGCTGACGAAGCACAATACCGCCATGCCAGCAACACCGACAACAATCAGAATGACCATCGGCCCGATGATGCTGCCCAGCATCTGGGGCGTGCAATCCTTCAGGCCGTCAAAGATATACATCATCAGAGCGAACATGACAATGCCATAGGAATTGCTTTTATTCAGTGCGTTCTCATCCAGAAAACCAATGCTGGTGAAAATAATGCCCAGAACCAGCGCATACACAGCGCCGCTGATCGTCATGTTCAGGCCGGGGATGACAACTCTTCCCAGCTGTGTGGCCAGCCAGGCCACGAATCCCAGCTTGCCCAGCATCACCACAACAGAATTCCACTTGGCAGGCGTGGGGGGCAGCAGTTTCTTGCGCGGACTCTCGGTGGTTTCCAGCTTTCCGTTGACTGCATCTACCGCATTTGAAACGCCGGCAACCGACACACCGCCGTTCCGGTATTCTTTCAGGAGCTTTTTGCCCTCCAGCTGGAGGCAGACCGCCGTAAGCGGATACCCCGCGAACCCCTGGACGCAGTACATGGCGATAGCAAACACAGCCGCTTCCTTGAGGCCGGCAGCATTGGCCGCCTCCATCATCGTCGTTGCAGCCACGATGCCTCCGGTGAGAGGAGGCAGTCCCGCGACAACAAAGCTGCGGTCCATGAGCAGGGGGCAGACGAACAGTGCCAGGACGCACATACCCGCAAGTCCCGCAAGGCAGACCACAATGGTCTTCCACTGCTCCAGCAGCTGCTTGATGCTGATCACGGTGCCCATGTGCGTAATCAGCAGATAGATACCGATTGTGCTGCCAAAGGGAATCAGTACGGCGTCGCTGATCAGCGTAGTGGGAAGGACTGTCCAGTAGCCCACCAGAATGATAGCGGCAGTTACGAATACCGATGGAATCCATGCTTTTGTTGCCGTGGAAACGACCTCGCCAATGATGTACACTGCAGCGCAGAGCACAAACGCTAGTGCAAAGTTATACATGTCTTTTCCCCCTCTTTACTTATTCAGCACATATTTCGGCGGCAGAACTGCCTCCTTTCATGGTTTTGCATTCTCCCACCCAATATGAGTCTGACCAATTACTGTGCGTTGAAATCCATTGCCACCTGCGCATAGAGCATGGCGCCCTTCAAAAGCTGTGCCTCATCCACGCAGAAATTGCCGGAATGGTTTGGCCAAACGGCTCCGCAGGCCTCGTTTCCGGTTCCCAGCAGTGCGATTGCTCCCGGCACCCTCTGCATGAAGTAGGAGAAGTCTTCGCCGCCGGTGGTAGCCGGATTGGATGCGAGGCAATTCTCACCCAGGACAGCAACCGCGGATTTTTGGGCGATGGAAACCACCGCCTCATCATTGACAGTGGGCGGCACGATACGCAGGTACTCCAGCTCTGCCTCAGCGCGATAAGCCTCGGCTGTGCCTTTGATAACTCTTTCCATCCGTTCCTCAAAGGTTTCCCACACCTCATTGCTGAAGCAGCGGGTGGTTCCTGTCATATAGCTGTTCTCCGCCACTACATTCCAACGGGTGCCCGCCTGGATCGTCCCTACGGTAACGACCGCCGGGTCCATAGGCGAGATCTCCCGGCTGACGACGGACTGCAGGTTATTGATGATGGCAGCCGTTACAACAGCTGCGTCCACACCCCGCTCCGGCTGTGCGCCGTGGCACCCCTTTCCCTTCACAGTGATATGGAATTCGTCTGCCGACGCCATCCGGGGGCCGGCTTCCAGAGAAACCATGCCGGACTTCACATCTGTCCACACATGAATGGCAAAACATGCGTCCACACCGTCCAAAGCGCCCTGCTCAACCATGGACTTGGCACCCAGAGCTACCTCCTCCGCAGGCTGGAAAGCCAGTTTTACCGTGCCGCACAGTTCTTCTTTCATGTCATGAAGGATGCGGGTGGCGGTCAGGAGCATCGCAATATGGCAGTCATGGCCGCAGGCATGCATAATGCCCTCGTTTGTGCTCGCATAAGGCGCCCCGGTGGTTTCCTGAACCGTCAAGGCATCCATATCTCCGCGAAGCAAAATGGTCTTGCCGGGCTTTGCGCCTTGAATGGTGACCAGCACACCCGTCTCCAGCCCACAGGGCCGCCAGGAAACGCCTATCTCGTCCAGCGCCTCTTTGATTGCCTTGCTGGTGTGATATTCCTTGGTGCTGACTTCAGGATGCTGATGGAAATAGCGGCGCTTTTCGATCAGATACTCTCCGTATTGGGCGGCGACCTCTTGCACATTCATAACAATTCTCCTTTTCTCGCGAATTTTTTCGCTTTAAATGGTTAAATCATTTTGAACTTTCCAAATCTGATTACTTCAGGAATTCCAGAGCAATAGAAACCCAGGTCCTGATGCCTGCCGGCATAACATCCTCCCGAACCGCACACTTGGGATTGTGCAGGGGCGCCAGCTCTCCCTCGTGTCCTGCATAAAGCATCAGATAGGCGCTGGGGATACCACCCAGCTTTCCATAGAAGCTGAAATCCTCACTGAAAGGCATTGGATCGGGCATGGGGACCACCGCGTCCTCACCCAATTCCTTTCGGACCGCGTCAGCGGCAAGATCCATCAGCTCTTTGTCATTGAAAGCGCTGGGATATCCGTCGGCATAGTGAATATGTACTGTATTTCCGGAGGCGGCCTCGATACCTTTTGCAATTGCCTGGACCTGTTCCTTAATCACGCTTCGCACACTTTCCGAATACGCTCTGGTCACGCCGCCAAACTTGACCTCCGCCGGGATCACATTGGGCGCGTCGCCGCCATGGATGCTCCCCAGGGAGAACACCGCCATCTCCATAGGGTCCACCCGGCGGGCGACGATCTGCTGCATCATCACGATCATCTGGGCGGCAGCCAGCACGGGGTCCGTTGTATTCTGCGGCTGAGAGCCATGTCCCCCTCTGCCGGAGACGGTGAAGTCGAACAGGTCCACGGAAGTTGTTATGGGCCCGATGTGGAACCCAACCTGTCCTGCCCGGTGGGCGTCCGGCAGCACATGCATTCCATAGATCGCGTCCACATGGGGGTTTTCCAGCACGCCTTTTTCCACAAGCTCCTTGGCGCCGCCAGGTAATGTATCTTCGCTATGCTGGAATATCAGCTTGACACAGCCCGCAAAACGCTCTCTCATTCCGCACAGGATCTTGGCCGCGCCCAGCATCATGGATGCATGCATATCGTGGCCGCAGGCGTGCATAATCCCCGGATTCTCACTGGTATACGGCAGTCCGGTTTCCTCCTGCACGGGCAATGCGTCGATATCGCAGCGCAGTGCCACGCAACGGCCCGAGCCTCTGGCTCCATGGATCAACGCTACAACGGCGGTTGGTACAGGCCGTTCGATTGCATCAACCCCGTATTCCTCCAGCTTCTTTCGAATCAGGGCCGATGTCCTTACCTCGTTTCTTCCAATCTCAGGATGGCGGTGAATATCCCTGCGAATCTCTACCATCTCCGGGAAATATTCCTCCGCTCTTTCTTTTATCGTACTCGTCTCAAATTTCCTCCTTCCTGCATGGCTTCCGGAAGCCATTGTTTGTTCAGCATGGTTTCTATGTTTGCGAAGCAAACATAGAAACAGGGATCCCTGTTTCCGACAATACGATGTTGCTTTAACTATACTTTATCTATAATGATCCTAAACCACAAAGTATATCAAGTCAATATTTTTCTCCTGACTTTTCCTGACTCCAGCATTTTGAGCACTTCCTTGTTAGAGTCGGAGACCCTTTTCCGGGTCTTGTTGAACGCATCATGCTTCTTGTCTGCCTTGACGACGGCCGCTTGTCTGGAGGTGTGCCCTTATCCCAAAAATATCCTATATCCTATCGGCGGAAAGCCAGAAGCGCACTGACACAGGCGGCAAATTTCCACATGGCGAAGGTGCTCTGACGCCCGATCAGATACTCAATGCAGAATGTAGTTGCAATATCCGCTCATCGTACGTCCATCCAGCGCACGTTTCCAGGCGGTCAGGCCCATTGGTCTTGCTGCGGTCTGCATTGGTGCAAATGATCTCTGCCCCACCGCGCCCTGTGACGGCGTAAAAGCCCGCAGAACTTATTTTATACCACGGTATAGGAGTCCCGTACGGTGGCGCCCGGCACAGATGTCAATGATCTGCTGCCAGATACGGCGCTCACTGGACCGAATGGAATTACCTCCGCTCCAGCGGTTTTGAAGGAGCCGATGCTGAAAGTAGTCCTACCTTGCCTGAGGCGTTCATCACCCAAGGCAAAGTTCTTGGTTCATTACTCTTTCAGTTCACTGGTGGCCCAAATGCGGATGTGGGCGGCCCGCAGCGATGGTCCAGGTTGTAAAAGCGTGCTTCCCTCGTTTTGGTCTTTCTATCCATCGCTCCGTAGAGCGTGCTTGTTACATTTTTTGCAACAACTCCTTTGTCCTGCAATTCGCCTTTCTGGACGATATTAGTTTCCTTTCTGAGAATGGCTTGGAATGGCGAGAAGGAAGATAAGCTCTCACTCTTAAGTTCACGAACGTGATATTATAAGAAATAGTATTTGCATTCGCCCCGCAAAAAGCCGTTGCACCGTGAAAAGCCTTGAGAATACTGAATTTTTTGCCTTTTAGGACACTGGAAAACACATTGATTTTCGGTGCTGTGGTGCCCAAATTCCTTGCGGCGATATAAAACCACACAAGCAAATGTAAAGAAAAATAGTAAGATGTGTGCCCTCAAACCAAGATGCTTTGGAGGTTTCCGCATGAACAGTTATGAGACTTCTCTGCAGTAGGAGTCTCTGCTTGAAAGGACGTGTCGACATCCTGGGCTCTTTCACCACATGGGGTGAAAAACGATATCTACCCGTCAGTCCGGCGCTGGAAAATAAACACTGAGTCATTATGAAATGAAGAATTGGCATCCATCTCGAACGGCAGAAGCCGCGATGGATGCCTAAAATACTATTTACATGACCATCGTTGTCAAGATGTCTAAGTGATCGGTGAGCTGTTCTACACCACTATAGTGGAACACTGCAAAACAGACATCGCTTCCCAACGCTAAGCACTGGCAGATTCCAGCTGGTTCGGTTGCAAGGATTAGGAAATCAAGACTTGGATACGACAACTCCTCGTAGGTCCAGTATACATTGACTGCCCGATTTCGATCCGTCTGAGACTGGGCAACCGGTTTGGCTAGGGCGGGAATCAGAAAATGGAAGTAGGTGGCATTCAGACTTGGGGAGTAGCAGTATTTACCACCCTGGGAATTCGGAAAATACCCTGTATAATTTCCGACCTCTGAGAGGTATCCGTTCTGGGCAACAGTGCACCAGATGAGAGCTGGAATAGAAAAGTGATTTTCAGCCCGATTCTCGTCCTCATGAAAAGAAGACTCGCCGAACAGATGGGAAAAATTCTGTAGTTTGACTGTTTACAGCTGCTGAAGAACGATATACGGCCGTTCGAATTCTTCAACCGGAACAACAAAATGGCCAGCGTTACTCAATATCAGAATAATCTGACCTATAAAAAACAGAATCGATGGCAAGTGCGATCATTTTCTCATGAACAAGGGTATGGCTGGAGCCGGAAGAAGGTGGATGCTGTAAACCATCTTTCAATACTGGACATGTTTTTTCAAAATGCGGTAATCTCTGCTGCTGGTTCGGGAAGAAAAAAGAATAATCAGTAACACCAGGAGAACAGAGGGCTGAAACGATCCCAACAACAGCAGCGGGAGTTTGGCCAGAGCGTCTGGTTGTACATCAAATTTACTATGATAAAAGAAAACAGCCATACAACAAGCGCCGAAAAAAGAACAGACAATTCTCCTGGTGCGGCGGTAGTGGCGCACCCGCTTTTCCAGACGCTCCAGAGAAAGCCCTCTGCTTTCAAAATTGGTGTATAAATCAGGGGCTTTCGGATCGGTGGTGTAAAACAGGAAATAGACCCGTCCGAGAATAAAAACATACTCCCACCCTGCCCATCTTGTCAGATCCAGCTGTTCTCCGGTAGGAGAGGTGATCCCCTTGCCCCAGAGCTCCAGACGGAACCGGGGGCCTGATACCCCGGTGGATTCAAAGGTGGCTTACTCCTCCAGATACACCCGGAACAGGCCGGAATTGACTTGCTCCTCCAGCCAGCACTCAACGCCGGGAATATCATAGATGAACAGGGGAAGCAATTTTCGGATTTTTTTCATAGCGGTCTTCTTTCTGTACGGATTAAGGGGAAACATAAAGGCTGTTATTTTAGAGATAACTGCAAAATAAGCAACTCCAGGGAGGCGTCACCATTAACAGCGCCTTCACAGTTTAAGACAAACACCTGGAGGAATAGACAGCCAAGTTCTGAGCGCGGTCTGTGGAACTGAACGACAGCGACGCGCCTCAGCACAAGGGCCTGTACTTTTTCATGACGTGACCATTCCCCCTGAAGAAAAACGGCACAGCCGCTCCGTTGAGGAGCGGCTGTGCCGTTCGAGCGTCAGCCTGTAGGGCTCTCCGACAGGTCTTTCCCTTCCGGTGTTTGCTCGATCCGGTCCAGCAGATTCTGGACCTCTGCCAGCTCAGTGGCGAGGCGAAAGAGGGCAGCCAGCTGTTCCCGGTCCTCCGGCTGGATAGCGGTCTCAAACAGGTCCCGGATGTTGTTCAGTGTTTCCGTGCCGCTGGCGTCCATGGACAGATCACTCTCCGGCAGGACGTACTGGACCAATGCGGGGCCTGACACACCTTGCACCACTGCCTTTTCCTGCATGATTGGCTCCGGCTGTTCCACCATGCTCTCCGGGGCGAGCCCCTACGCTGTACCTGTCACGATGATGGCTCCCTCATAGCCCGCGGGATCGATCCCGCTGTCGTGGATAGTCAGCAGGGCAGCGCCTCTCTGGCATCCTCCGCTGCGGTTCCGGTGCCCGTGTCTTGTCCATGTATCGGTTCCTCCCTATTTCGGCTTTGCCGCTCTCTGTGGCTGACTACACAATGCAATATCTCCGTGGGAAAAGCTATCCATCAAAACCAACGAGAATTGACTCCTGCTCTTGATATAGACCGCAGTCCGCAGGCCATATTCCTCGAGGAGCAGATGACCGGATCGCAAGCGCGGCCTATGGAGTTGAGCAGCACCGCGTGACCATCCACACATTCCGCACTCCGCCAATGACTGGCGGGGTGCCTTTCATTGGCCCGGATTGCCGCGACGAGCATGGGCGGCAGGACGGAAAAGCAGCTCTGGGGGGACGTGTAGTCACAGTAGAACCGCAGGGCCTTCTTCACAAACTCATTTTGTGTTTGACAGTTGGACGGCGGCATCGCCGCGGCGATTTTATGTTCTGTCTCCGGTATGATGCGGGTGTGGATGCGCGTCCTTTCTTCTGCCATGATGATACCTCCCAAATTTTGATGATTCAGGGTGGAGTTATATCCGAACCAGGGAATATGGCGCAACGACGGGGCTTTTCGCGGAGCAGGAGCCAAGACGGGAGCCGCAGCACAAAAACAGGAACCAAAGCGATTGCTCCAAATGGTTCCCAAAGTGAGGAAATCCCCGCAAAACTGTTTCACCAGCCCGAATTGCGGGCTGGTGTGAACTGCGGTGGAGGGACCGCTTTATCCTGCACGATTTTTACCCCTCGGTTCACCCGCATATTTCCGTCTCAATCGGTAACTGTGTCTGAGGCATACAGCCATCACACTGCGTTTTGCGGTACGGGGGTGTCTGTACACTGCCCGCATCATCACCGCACACAGCGGCGTACAGGCTGTCACATGTTGGCTTGGACTGCTACTGTCCGCTGTTGTGATATGCAGCTACCGGTCATAGTGTATATCGATTCTCCTGGGTGGGACCGAGCGTGTAGAGCAGATTTCCGCTGTGCTTTTGGGCCCTGCTTGTGATCTCGACCAGCTCAGTGAAGAGGAGCTCCCGTTCCTCCAGCTGACGGGTGTGTTTGTGCATCTTGTTCTTGCTCATACCCGCCGACCTCCCAATGGTTTTGACGCTGGGGCAGCATTGATGTGTCTTACGGTCCTCACACAATTGTACACCAACAGCTCACCGGTACTCAGACCCGGCAGGAAGAGCCCACTGGGCAGAGAGAAATAGTTGCCACTTCTGTATTTTATCTTCCACCTCCCGTATGCTCATGCATTTGGCGGATGAATTGCTTCTTTGGAATTACCATTCTGCTGCAGAGCTTCAGCACGGGGAAACCCGGTTCATGCATGAGTTCATAGCCGCTGGATTGTGACACAGGAAGAGCGTTTGCCACTGCTGTCGCGTTCAGAAACAGCGGCAGGTTCTCGTAGCGTTTACGGTTTAATCCTTTCATATCGGCGAATGAGGCCCCACCATAAGTTTTATCAATCTTACCTGTAGGGGCGCGGTTGGGAGTCGCTGCTCGGAGGTTGGTACCCTCGGGGATGGTGATTGCGCCCTCTTGGTTCCGCATATATAGGTCGACAACATGATCCCCATCATATTTCTTCTCCCCCTTCGCTCCGGGCAATGATCGTACGGACCTTCAGTTCGGCGGTGTCAGAGCAGTCAATTGGGCAACTATTATCTGCCACAATAGTGGTGTCCGCATTATCCACCGTCCGTTCTCCGTTAATAAAATATCTATCCCCTAACTTCGGAGTAGAGCTGAAAAGGCGGCTGCCGGGTTGGCAGCCGTCTTGGTGATTTCGGGAGATGGATACGGAAATGGCGCTCAGTAGAATTCCTTCAGATAGGCATCTACATCCGCCCGGGTGCCGGTGAAGGGGCCGGGGGTCTCCATCTTCAGGGACACTAAGGCGGTGGC
>ENA-OXQR01000231-OXQR01000231.1-human-gut-metagenome-genome-assembly--contig:-NODE-231-length-23647-cov-8.7319_pt1 | contig 23647 bp, 17 predicted proteins | sample MGYA00249587_ERZ652573 | MGnify/ENA primary metagenome ERZ652573 (study PRJEB26925, sample SAMN05826651) | human gut metagenome | biome: ENVO:2100002; feature: ENVO:00000062; material: ENVO:00002003...
TGTATAAGAGACAGCTTTTGGGTGGCCCGCTTTCTTGCTTTAGCGGTTATTCCTCCACGTCTTTCAGACGGTCCACATAGGGGCTGGCGGTGCTGCTGACCTCCGCGGCCTCCTTCTTGAACTTCTCAACATTCAGGGTGCTCTCCCGCACGGGGGTGATGGTGCCGGCGCCGGCCACGCAGCCGCCGGGGCAGCCCATGCCCTCCAGCAGATAGCCGTTGCGCTTTCCGGCCTTGGCCATCATCAGCATCTTCTTGCACTCCCGCAGGCCGTCGCCGTACTCGATCTGTACCTCCCGGGTGGGGTCGATGTGCTTGATGGCCTCTACCACGGCCGCGGCCACGCCGCCGCCCACCGCGAAGCCGCGGCCCATGGAGGTGCCCTCGTTCAGGCCGTCCTCCGGGTCCGCCTCCAGGGTGGTGAAGTCGATGTTCTTGGCATCGAACATGCCCTGCAGCTCCTCAAAGGTCAGCACGTAGTCCACATCCGACCGGACAGATTTCCGGTTGGCCTCCAGCTTCTTGGCTGCGCAGGGCCCAATGAAGCAGATCCGGGCATCCGGATGGTCCTTCTTCACCATGCGGGCGGTGATCACCATGGGGGTGAGGGCCATGGAGATGCAGTCCTTGAACTCCGGGAACAGCTTCTTGGCCATGACGGACCAGGCGGGGCAGCAGCTGGTGCCCATGAAGGGCAGCTTCTCCGGCACCTCCGCCAGGAAATCCTTGGCCTCCTCCACGGTGCACAGGTCCGCGCCGATGGCCACCTCCACCACATCGTCAAAGCCCAGGATCCGCATGGCGGCCTTCAGCTTGGCAGGCGTGGCGGCCTTGCCGAACTGGCCCACAAAGGCGGGGGCCACGCAGGCGATGACCTTGGATCCGCGGTTCATGGCGTTGATGACCTGGAAGATCTGGCTCTTGTCCGCGATGGCGGCAAAGGGGCAGTTCACCAGGCACATGCCGCAGGAGACGCACTTGTCGTAGTTGATCTTGGCCCGGCCCAGCTCGTCGGATTCGATGGCGTCCATGCCGCAGGCTGCGGCGCAGGGGCGCTCAATCTTGCTGATGGCGTGGTAGGGGCACTGGTTGAAGCACCGGCCGCATTTGATGCACTTGTCCTGGTCAATGTGGCAATGCTTGTCCTTGTCCAGATAAATGGCATCCTTGGGGCACACATTCATGCAGGGATGGGACAGGCAGCCCTGGCAGCTGTCCGTAATCCGGATCTGCTTGGGGGGGCAGGCATTGCAGGCAAAGGAGATGATATTGACCAGGGGCTCCTCAAAATATTTGTCGTCGGCCGCGGCCGCCTCCTGGATACCGGCGCTGACGGGCGTCTGCTCGCCAGCGGGCTGCAGGCTCATGCCAAGGGCCAGCCGCACCCGCTCCTGGACAATGGCCCGCTCCAGAAACACGTCGTGGCGGTGGCGGGCCACCTCTCCGGGAACGATGGTGTAGGGGATCATGTCCACCCGCTTCAAATCCCCGCCCTCATAGGCCAGGCGGGCCACTTCGGTGAAGACATTGCGGCGGATCTCATCCACCGCGCTGTGTACGCCTCTCATTCTTTTTTCCTCCATTGTTCACCGGGCAGTCGCATTCTGAACCCGGCTACTTAGAATTGCGGAATCATTATATCGGAAACACCGGCTGTTTGCAAGAACAAGTCGGCGGAAAGTCCTGGACCGGCCGGATCTTTCCATCTTTTTCGCCCTTTTCGCGCAAGACAGCGTGCGGCGGAGGACGCCTGGTCATGGACGCCCTCCGCCGCACGCAGAGAGAAAGGAAATGAAAAATGAAAAAAGAGAGGGGGGATCAGTTATCCTTTTTGGAGGATGTCTGTATCATACCCCCAAAATCTAAAAACAACCTTTAAAAAGTTTGAACAGTTTATGAAGTTCTGTTCATTCTTTCAGATAGTTTTCAGTTTCTTTTTTTATACTGTGAAAGCTGACTGGGGCGGGCCCTGCCCGTCTCCATTCCTGAAGGAGGTTATTTGTGTGATCGAGGTCAAAAACCTTGTGAAGCGTTATGGCGACCACTATGCGGTGAACCATCTGAGCTTCACGGTGGAGGACGGCCAGATCTTCGGCTTCTTGGGGCCGAACGGCGCCGGAAAATCCACCACAATGAATATCATGACCGGCTATCTGGCGGCCACGGAGGGACAGGTCCTGGTGGAGGGCCACGATATTCTGGAGGAGCCGGAGGCCGCCCGTGCCTGCATCGGCTATCTCCCCGAGATTCCGCCGCTGTATCCTGATATGACGGTGGAGGAGTACCTGCGCTTCTGCGCGGAGCTGAAGAAGATCCCCAAGGAGCAGCGGACGGACCAGCTGACGAAGGTCCTGGCCCTGACCCATCTGGAGGATATGAGCGCCCGGCTGATCCGGAACCTGTCCAAGGGCTACCGCCAGCGGGTCGGCCTGGCCCAGGCCATCCTGGGCTTCCCCAAGATCATCATTCTGGACGAGCCCACCGTGGGCCTGGATCCCAAGCAGGTGGTGGAGATCCGGGATCTCATTCGGCATCTGGCAAAGGACCACACCGTGATCCTCAGCTCCCATATCCTCTCTGAGATCCGGGCGGTATGCGACCGGGTCCTCATCATCCGCAAGGGCCGGTTTGTGGTGTGCGACACCCCGGAGGACCTGGAGGAGAAGCTCTCCGCCGGAGGCTCCCTGGAACTGACGGCAAAGGCCGCGCCGGAGGCGGCGGAGGCCGTGCTGGACCGGGTGGCGGGCATCACCGGCCGGACCCTGCTGGGGCGGACGGAGGACACAGCCCGATTTGCCATCCACATGGAGAGGGACATCCGGGAGGCGCTGTTCTTCGCCTTTGCAGAGGCGGGGCTGCCCCTGCTGGAGCTGCGGCCCCGGACGGCCTCTCTGGAGGAGGTCTTCCTGGATCTGACGGACGATAACGATACGGTGGCCGCCCGGGCGGCGGCGCTGTTCCAGACCTCTGTGGAAACTGCGGAAAAGGAGGCGGTCGGCGATGAAAGCGATTTATAAGCGGGAGGTCAGCTCCTATTTCAACTCCATGATCGGCTGGATCTTCGTGGCGGTCCTGACGGTCTTCATCGGCATCTATTTCTTTGCCTACAACCTGTTTCAGGGATACCCCTATTTCTCCCTCTCTCTGGGCTCCTCTCTCTTCATTTTCATGGTGGTGGTCCCCATTCTCACCATGCGCTCCATGGCGGATGAGCGCCACACCAAGACAGACCAGCTGCTGCTGACGGCGCCGGTATCCGTCACCGCCGTGGTGCTGGGGAAGTACTTCGCCATGCTGACGGTGTTCGCCGTGCCGGTGGCCATTGCCTGCCTGTGCCCCCTCATCATCGCGCTGAACGGCACGGCCTTCCTGTTGGCGGACTACGGCGCCATTCTGGCCTTCTTCCTGCTGGGCGCGGTGGAGATCGCCGTGGGCATGCTGATCTCCTCTCTGACGGAGAGCCAGATCATCGCCGCAGTGGGCACCTTCGGCCTGCTGCTCCTGCTGTATCTGTGGGACGGCCTGGTGGGCTTTCTGCCCTCCACCGCCGTCGGGTCTCTGCTGGGCTTCTTCGTGGTGCTGATCCTGGTGTGCTTCCTCATCAACGCCCTGTCCAACAACTGGAAGGTCACAGCCGGCGTGCTGGTGGCCGGCGCCGCGGTGCTGATCGCCTTCTACCTGCGGGACTCCTCCGTCTTCGCCAACCTGCTGCCGGATGTGCTGGGCAAGTTCTCCCTGCTCTCCGCCTTCGACAGCTTTTCCACGGACCACGTCTTCGACGTTCCCGGGATCCTGCTGTACCTGTCCATCAGCGCGCTGCTGGTCTTTCTGACCGTCCAGGTCATCCAGAAGCGCCGGTGGAACTGAGAGGAGGCGTGTGAATATGGAACATCGTGATTGGAAAAACAGCCTGCAGGAGACCGCGGGGCGCCACGCCTCCCGCAGGGGCGCCTTCTCCGCCGGACTGACGGCCCTGGCCGTGGCGGCAGTGCTGGTGTTCAACCTGCTGGCGGCACAGCTGCCGGAGCAGTGGGCCCAGATCGACCTGACGGGCAGCGGGATCTACAACATCAGCGAGACCTCTCAGGACTACCTGGCGGGGCTGGAGGATGACGTGGTGATCCACGTGCTCACCGACAAGGACACACTGGATACCCGGATCGTCCGCTTTCTGGACATCTACGCAGATCTCAGCGACCACCTGACCCTGGAATACACCGACCCCACGGTCTATCCCTCCGCCCTGTCCCAGTACGGTGTGGGGGCGGATACCATCGTGGTCACCTGCGAGGCCACCGGCCGGCAGGAGTCCTTTGACATCAGCGACATAATCGGGTATGATATGATGTCGTATTACTATTACGGCACCTATACGGAGACGGACTTCGACGGGGAGAGCCTGCTGACCTCCGCCATCGACAGCGTGCTCACCGGCGTGACCCGGATGGTGTACGAGACCACAGGCCACAACGAGACCGCCGTCCCCATCAGCGTGAAGGAGCGGTTCACGCGGCTCCACATGTCCGTGGAGCGGGTGAACCTGCTCACCGACGGCGGCATCCCTGAGGACTGCTCCCTGCTGATCCTCAACGAGCCGGACCAGGATCTGGCGGACGATGAGCTGGATATGATCCTGAACTATCTGGCGGAGGGCGGCCAGGTGATCTACAACATGGCCGGTGAGCTGGTGGACCTGCCCAACTTCAACGCCCTGTGCGCCGCCTATGGAATGCAGGTGGCGGACGGCATGATCGCGGACACCTCCCAGGGCTATCAGAACAACCCCTATCTGTTCTTCGCGCAGGCGGACACCTCTGTGGATGCGGCCAGCAGCCTCACAAGTGATTCCATGGTCCTGTTTTATGCCTCCCGGGGCTTCACCCTGGCGGATCCCACCCGGGACACCATCACCGTCCAGCCCTTCCTAACCACCACGGAGAACGGCTATGCCGTGCTGGACGCGGACAACATGACCCAGGGGACCTATGTGGTGGGTGCCGTGGCCACGGAGGAGATCAGCGAGGACACCACCGCCCGGCTGACGGTCTACGGCGCGGACACGCTAATCAACACCGATGTGACCAACAGCTTTACCAATGTTGACAACGTGGATCTCTTCATCCACTCCGCCACTGTGGGCTTTGACGATGTATCCGCCATCTCTGTGGAGCCGGTGAGCCTGTTGACGCCCACCAATACCATCACGACCGGCGGCATCTGGGGCCTGCTGTTTATCCTGGTGATCCCCGCGGCGCTGCTGATCTACGGCTTTGTCCGCTGGATGCACCGCCGGAAACTGTGACGAAGGAGCATACAAGCATGAATCGAACACAGAAGAAGACGCTGGTTCTCCTGCTGGGGATCCTGGTGGGCCTGGGCATCCTGCTGGCGGTGGTCTCCGCCGTCAAGCGGTCCAGCGCCCAGCGGGAAGCTGAGGAGGCCGCCGCCCAGGACGCCGCCAGCGTCATCACGGAGACGGAGGCCGCCTATTCGTCCCTCACCTATGACAACGGCAACGCCACGCTGTCCTTCCATCTGGACGAGGCGGGCAAGTGGGTCTGGTCCGACGACCCGGAGTTTCCCCTGGACGACTCCACCATCCAGTCGATCCTGACCCTTCTCACCAACCTCAAACCCCAGCAGACCATTACAGAGGGCGATACGCTGGAGGCCTATGGCCTGGACCAACCCTTCGCCACCCTGACCGCAGCCAAGCCGGACGGCGGGACGCTGACCATCTCCCTGGGCAACACCACTACGGACGGCAACAGCTACTATATGCTGATGAACGAACAGGAGAGTCCGGTGTATATCATCTCCAACTCCCTGTACACCGAGATGTCCAAGACCATCTATGACATGTGCGACCTGCCGGAGCTGCCCCAGCTGACGGAGGAAAACCTCCAGTCCGTCACCGTTGAGGGCGCCGCCAGCACCCTGTTGCGGCCCATCGACAAGGAGACCTCCACCGACGAGGAGACCGGGGAGGAAACGGTTACCGTCACCTGGGCTGCCAGCGGCGAGGACGTCACCGGCAACGCGGACACCGCCTCTCTGCTGGCGGAGCTGGGGGCGCTGACCTTCACCAAATGCGTGGACTACAAGCCCACAGACGAGGCCGCTGCCCTGTGCGGCTTTGATGCACCCCAGGCCACGGTTACCATTCTCTACCTGAACGACACCGGTACCGAGGGGACGCTGACCCTGATCTTCGGCAGCGAGAACCTGGACCAGACCGGCTACTACGTCCGCATGGAGGGGGATTCCACCATCTACCAGATGGACACCGCTTCGGTGGACACCATTCTCTCTGTGGCGGAGAATGGCCTGACTGCGGCGGACGCCACGGGCGAATAAACTCGATCTCGTTTCCCATCCGTCTCATCTGACCAGGGGGGAGCCCCCGGGCTCCCCCCTGTGTGGCGCTGCCGGCAGAAACGGCGCGCGATCCTGCAAACGGAGGTGATTTCATGCGCGTACTGGTGGTGGAGGATGAGGTCCGCCTGGCCGCCACCCTCCAGGACCTGTTGGAGCTGAACGGCTATACGGTGGACGTCTGCCACGACGGCGAGGCGGGGCTGGACAACGCCCTGACCTCCATTTATGACGTGATCCTGCTGGACGTGATGCTGCCCAAGCTGGACGGCTTCACCGTGCTGCGCCGCCTGCGGGCGGAGGGCAGCACCACGCCGGTGCTGATGCTCACGGCCCGGTCCGAGCTGACGGACCGGGTGAACGGGCTGGACTCCGGTGCGGACTACTATCTCACCAAGCCCTTTGAGCCCAAGGAGCTGCTGGCCTGCATCCGGGCCCTGACCCGCCGCCAGCCGGAGCTGCGGCAGACTGATGCCCTGAAATACGGAGACCTGCGGCTGGAGAAGACCTCCTTCACCCTCTCCTGCGGCGAGCGCTCCGTGCGGCTCAGCCGGAAGGAGTTCGACATGATGGAGATGCTGATGCTGAACCAGAAGCTGGTCATCACCAAGGAGAAGCTGCTGCTGAAGGTCTGGGGCTATGAGTCCGACGCAGAGGACAACAATGTGGAGGTCTACATCTCCTTCCTGCGGAAGAAGCTGGACCATCTCCACTCCCAGGTGAAGATCCGCACGATCCGCATGGTGGGCTACTGCCTGGAAGCGCCTGAGGAGGCGTAGTTTTCCACAAAGTCCACATTTTTCCACTTTTCCACAGAGTTTTCGACAGGAAGGGGGCGATCCTCCCATGATCCGAAAATTGCAGATCAAATTCGTGGCCATGTGCATGATTCTGGTGACCGCGGTACTGGGCGTGGTATTCACGGCTGTGTTTTTCTCCGCCAAGCAGAACATCGAGGTCATCAGCCATCAGGTGCTCCAGCGGGTCATGGAGGACGACACTCCCAGCGGCCGGCCGGATCTGGGGCTCAACCGGGGCGGGGAAGACGTTCTGCTGCCCTATTTCACGGTGAATCTCTGGGACCGCAGCGGAATCTACGAGGCCTTTGTCACAGGCGGGACCTATTCCAATCTGCAGGACACACAGGAGCTGCAGACCATTCTTACCGACTGTCTCCAGCAGAACCGGCCCGAGGGCACTATCCACAGCTACGGCCTGCGGTATCTGCGCCGGGACTATGGACTATACGAGCGCATCGCCTTTGTGGACATGTCCATGGAGCAGGCCACATTGCAGGAGATCATGGGCTCCTATCTGCAAATCGGTCTGGCGGCGCTGCTGCTGCTTCTGGGCGTCTCCATCCTGCTGGCCCGGTGGGCCACCCGCCCGGTGGCAAAAGCCTGGCAGCAGCAGCGGCAGTTCCTTTCCGACGCCTCTCACGAGCTGAAGACGCCGCTGACCGTGATCCTCTCCAATGCGGAACTGCTGGAGGCGGCGCCGCTGGAGGACCGCCCGGCCCGGTGGGCGGACAACATCCGCTCCGAGGCCGGACAGATGAAGTCCCTGGTGGAGGAGATGCTGACCCTGGCCCGGGCGGACAATGCGGTTCCCACGGCGGTGATGGGGGAGGTCTCGCTCTCCGACCTGGCCACGGACTGCGTACTGGCCTTTGAGCCGGTGGCCTTTGAGGCGGGAAAGCCCCTGGAGAGCGACATCACCCCCGACGTGACCGTCACCGGCGACGCCGACAAACTGCGCCAGCTGATCGGCGTCCTGCTGGACAACGCCATCAAGTATGGGCAGGCGGGGGGTACCATCAGCCTGACCCTGCGGCGCACAGACCGGCAGGCCCGTCTGCTGGTATCCAACCCCGGCGATCCCATCCCGCCGGACCAACTGGGCCGCCTGTTCGAGCGATTCTACCGGGCAGACGCCTCCCGGGGGGAGCAGTCCGGCTTCGGCCTGGGGCTGCCCATCGCCGCCTCCATTGCGACGGAGCACAAGGGAACTCTGAAGGCCGAGAGCGACCAGGCCTCCACCCGGTTCCTCTTCTCCATGCCGCTGAAAAAGTGAGCCATTGAAAAGAAGGGCTTTCCTTCCCGGGAAGGCCCTTTTTTTGTGCCGCTTGAAACCGTAAGAAATCTGTAAGAAATTTCTCCGGGTGTTTGTAAGAATTCCCCGGTATGCTACAATCAGCTCAAGGAGGGATCGAGATGAACGCGTGCATTCTGGTGGTGGACGACGATCCGGAGATCGTGGGGGCCATCGCCATCACCCTGGAGCGGGAGGGCTACCGGGTCCTGCGGGCCTATGACGGCATGGAGGCTCTGGATCTGGCCCTGGACCCGGCGGTGCGGCTGATCCTCATCGACGTGATGATGCCCAAGCTGGACGGGCTGTCCGCTCTGCTGCGGATCCGGGAAAAGCGGAACCTGCCGGTGATCGTCCTCTCCGCCAAAAGTGAGGACACGGACAAGATCCTGGGCCTCTCCATGGGGGCGGACGACTATGTGACCAAGCCCTTCAACCCCCAGGAGCTGGCGGCCAGAGTCCGGAGCCAGCTGCGGCGGTACACCCTGCTGGGGGACGTCCACGCGGAGGAGCGGCAGGGCCTCATCGTCAACGGGCGCCTCACCTACGACCCGGACCGCCGGGAACTGCGGGCGGATGGGGAAGCGGTGAAGCTCACCGCCACGGAGACAAAGATCGTGGACCTGCTGATGCGTAACCCCGGCCGCATCTTCCCGGCGGAGGAGATCTACCGCCGGGTGTGGGACGGGGAGGCGGCCTACGCCTGCGAAAACACGGTGATGGTCCACATCCGGCGCATTCGGGAAAAAATCGAGCTCAATCCCAAGGAGCCAGATTACATCAAGGTGGTGTGGGGCATTGGATACAAAATGGAACAGCACGGGACCTGACGAAGGTCTGGAACAACTTGTGGCCGGGGAGGTCCGGGAGGCTCTGAAGGGGGTGGAGGACGCCCCGGGCGTGGCGAAGGTCCGCGTCTCCGGAAAGACCTGCGGCAGGCTGCGGGCGGCGGCCGGACTGGCGGCCCTGGTACTGGGCGTGAGCCTGGTGCTGGGGAGCCTGGGACAGACGGCGGGCCGCCTGGCCAGCGGGGTCGACAGCGGCTCCTTCGGCAGCGGATGGTGGAGTACAGACTGGCAGGAGACCCCAGCCTTCCGGCAGGAGGTGGCCCAACGGCTGCGGGCCTTTCTGGCTATGGCCACTGGCAGCGACCTGGAGTGGTGGGATACTGCTTCCGGGGATACCTACGTCGTGTCCAGTGCTGGCATCACCTGGTACGAGTGGGGATCCACGGACACTGCCACAGAAGATATAGCAACCCCGAAAGAGGAGGCGCCAGACGCCTCCTATGCAGAGGACAAGAATCTCCTCTACCGGGTCCAGGGATCGGGGGAGGACTCCTATTACAGCAATGCTCCAGCGAATATGATCCTCTCCTCCAGCTGGGCCGTGCCGGAGGGCTACAACTTTCTGCTGACCTTCCAGAACGGTACAGTCACCATCACCAAAGATGGAGAGCCAGTGGACGTTTACGGCGATGGATTTTTTACAGAGGATTCCCTGTGGGACGTCCCCGGCTATGAGAATTTCACGGCCGGGGAGGACGCGGCGGATGTGACCGTCTACATGGCCGTCCGGGAGGAGCCGGTGCCTTATCTCCAGCTGAACAGCGGCGGACAAACCCGCTTCTACGATGATTTTTACGGCTTGTATCAGCACATTCGGGAGATGCAGGGATTCTACCTGCTGCGGGCGGTGCTGTGCGCAGCTGGAGCCGTATGCCTGATCGCCGCCCATTTCCTGCGGGCGGAACGGCGGAGGGCGGAGAAAAAGCTGGCCGCTCTCACTCGCTGCGTGCCCGGGGAGATCTGGTGGCTGGCGGCGGTCCTGGCAGTCCTCTCCATGGTGTTCTCCACAGGATTCGGCGGCTACTCTCCCTTTGAATTCTGGTATTACGGCTGGGTGGGTCCGACCGTGACGGACGCCCTGCGGCTGGCGGCGCTGCTGCCCGCCAATGCCCCGGCGCTGCTGGCGCTGGTGTGGGCGCTGTGGCTGCGGCACATCACCCGGAAAAACACGGAAAGGGAGCAGCGGCGAAGTCTGTTGAGGGGGCTGAAAAACGCATTCTTGGCAAGAGACTTGAAGCTGCCGGTGCAGAAGCGGCTCCGGCGGCGGTCTCTGGTGCGGAACCTTGCACTGTGGTCCATCATGCTTACAGCTGTTCTCTGCTGTGTCCCTGTGTATGAAATGCTTTGGAACTCTTCTCTGACTGTGATCTGCGTTTTTGTTCCCGCCTTTGCGCTGATAGGGGTCCTGGAAATCTTCTGGATCCGGCGGGACTGGACCCTGGTCCGGGATATCGGCCTGCTGGCGGACCAAGTGACGGCCATCCGGGACGGGGATCTGGAAACGCCCCTGGACCTGCCGGCGGACGCAGACCTGCATCAGACCGCGGAGCAGCTGAACGACATCCAGGCGGGCCTGCACCGGGCCCTGGCAGAGCAGACCCGCAGCGAACGGATGAAGGTAGAGCTGATCTCCAACGTGTCCCACGACCTGAAAACGCCCCTGACCTCCGTGCTCTCCTATGCGGAACTGCTGCGGCAGGAGCCCCTGGAGGGGGCCGCAGCGGACTACGCCCGGATCATCGACGAGAAGGCCCGACGGCTGGCAGTGATGGTCCAGGATGTGTTCGAGGTCAGCAAGGCCGCCTCCGGCCAGCTGCCGGTCCACTTGGAGCGGCTGGATTTTGCCAAGCTCCTGCGGCAGACCCTGGCGGACCTGGAGGGGCCCATCTCCCAAAGCAGGCTGACCTTCCGGATGGAGCTGCCGGAGATACCGGTGATGATCACGGCTGACGGCCGGCGGCTGTACCGGGTGTTCCAGAACCTCATCGACAACGCCCTGAAATATGCCCTGGCGGGAAGCCGGGTCTACCTCTCCTTAAAGACCGAGGCGGGCAGGGCGGAGGCCAGCCTGCGCAACACCTCCCGGGAGGAGCTGCCCACAGGCGTGGACCTGACGGCCCGGTTCGTCCGGGGCGACGCCAGCCGTACCGATGGCGGCAGCGGCTTGGGCCTTTCCATCGCCAGCTCCTTTACCGAGGCCTGCGGCGGAGATTTCCACGTGGAGACGCTGGCGGACTTGTTCACCGCTGTGGTGTCCTTCCCCCTGGCGGAGGAGCCCTGAGCCTTCAAAGCAAAAAGCCCCGTCCGTTCGGACGGGGCTTTTGCCGTCGGACCGGGGCCGGATGGCCTGCTCTCCGCAGGACCGCCTCTGTCACTTGCCCAGATCAATGAGATAGTCCGCCATCTGCTGGGCGAACAGGCGGCCCGCCAGGGCGGCCTCCTCCGGAGAGTTGCCGGCGGCCCCTACCTCTACCAGCAAGGAGCCGGTGGTGGCGTGCTGGTTATAGCGGGAATTCCGCAGCAGGATCGGCCGCATCAGGGTGGGATAGCTTTGCAAGATATTGTCCTGAAGGGCCACCGCCAGTTTCAGATTCTCCATCCAGTGCTCATGAGCCAGGCCGCTGCCGTCGCTGCCCATCACCAGAGTCATCTGGGCGGAGGTGCCCACCCCGTCGATCTCCGAGATCACCTTGTACTGATTGCCCTCCGCGTCGCCGATGGCGTCCCGGTGGACATCCAGGATGAAGCGGATGGAGGGGTATTCCGCCAGATAGGTCTCAATGGCCGCCAGGGCGTTGTTATAGGCGTCGTTGTACGACGAGTAGTCGTACAGTGTCCGGTCATGGAGGACGGAGATCCCGGCGGCGGTAAACACCTCCGCCATCTCGTCTCCCACCCCCACCACGTTGTAGCGGGAGTCCGTAGTGCGGTAGTTGCCGGACCAGACGATGTCCGTGCCCGGGGGTGGGGTGTAGGCCTCGCTGCCGTGGGTGTGGAGGATCAGAATCTGAGGCTCCCCATCGGCGAGCCGGGCGTCAAAGGGCTCCGACAGCTCCGTGACGGTGAGGGCGTGGTCCGTGCTGTTGGAGATGTAGGACCGGCCGCAGACCGTATAGCCGCTGGGGTCCGTAGGCACCAGTGTTCTGGCCGGAACGCCGTTGTCCGTCTCTCCCGTGGTCTCCAGCGGCGTCTCCTCCACCGGCTCCGTGACAGTCTCCTCCCGGCCGTCCGCACCGGATTCCTCCGTCCGCTCGGTGGACCACAGCTCCGCCACAGCCGCCCGGGCGGACAACAGCAGGGGAGACTCTCCCAACGTCATCACCGCGGCGGGGGAGAGGTCATCGTCCGCCCACAGGTCCCCCAGCTCCCATTTCAGCGCCGCCAGCGGAGACGCCGCCCGCAGGGCCGCCCAGGCTGCAGACGCGCTGTCGCTTCCGGCGGTGACCACAACCGCCCAAAGGGTCCCGGCCGCCAGCCCGGCTGCGCCCAGCCGCCGGAGCCCTCTTCTGAACGGGCCTGGAAAAACCGGCCTCTTCATATCGCCTCACCTCTGGGACAACCTTATGCGGCGGCGGGCGGAGATATGACAGCCCGGTTTTCCACAGTGTTTGGGAAAAAGGGGAGAGGGGTTCGCCCTCTCCCGCATCTCTCTTATTTCTGCTCAGCGGCCGCCTTCTGGTCCATCAGCGCCTTGTCTACACAGAAGAAGGTGAACTCCCCCGTGGCCAGCAGCCTGCCGCCCTCTCCAGTGATGTCTACAGCGGTGAGCACCGTGGACTTTCCACGGTGCCGGACCCAAGCAGAGGCCCGCACCGTCCCTGTGGCCTGGTTGCGCAGGAAGTGGAGCGCGCTGGTCTGTGTGACGTAATACCGCCCGTCGCTGTGGGCCGCCGCGCCGGTGGCGTTGTCCGCCAGGGTGTAGATGGCGCCGCCATGAATCAGCCCATAGGGGTTGCAGCTCTCCGGGCGGATGTCCAGCTTGAAGACCGCCCGGTCTTTTTCCACACGTTCCAGCTCGATATAGTTATGGAGCATGAAGGCATTCTTCCTCATTCGTGTCTCCGCGCTCTCCCGGATATGTTCTAGAGATTCTTCCATCGTGTGCTTCCTTTCCGTTTTCAAACAATTTTTCTTCTATTTTAACGGGAGGGGGGAGAATCTGTCAAGAACTGCGAAAGTTCATGCTGCCTGTCCGTGTTTATCTGTATACGCATAGAAAGACCAGAGCGCCGGCTGTATAGCCGTCGCCCTGGTCCGCTTTCCACATACTGTTAAAAATGCACTGACTCCAGTGTCTCCAGTTCTGCCTGCCACAGTGCCGCGGAAGCATCGCTCGGCATCCGCCGCGTCGTCGCAAAGTCCGCTCCCCTCCGCTTCTGCCCACGGCAAAAGCTCCGGACGCTCCCTTGCTCCTTCTTTCCCCAAAAAATCTTTGATTTTTTGGGGACCCCCATGTTCGGCGACTGGCTCCTCTCTTTCGTTTACTCCAGTGTCTCCAGTTCTGCCTGCCACAGTGCCGCGGAAGCATCGCTCGGCATCCGCCAGTCGCCGCGGGGGGAGAGTGCCGCAGAACCTACCTTGGGGCCGTCCGGCAGACAGCTGCGCTTGAACTGCTGAGAGAAGAAGCGGCGGTAGAAGGTCTTCAGCCACTTCAGGATCACATCCGGGGTGTAGGTCTTCCCCAAGGCATACAGCGCCAGACGGTAGATCTTCCGGGGCGGGAAGCCCCAGCGGAGCATGTAGTACAGGAAGAAGTCGTGTAGCTCATAGGGCCCCACCAGATCCTCGGTCCGCTGGCTGATCTCCCCTTGGACGGCGGGCAGCAGCTCCGGGGAGACAGGGGTGTCCAGAATATCCTCCAGCACGTCATGGAGGGCCTCGTCCTTCTCCGCGTTGTCCCGGGCCAGATAGGCCACCAGATGCCGCACCAGGGTCTTGGGGATGGAGCAGTTGACGGCGTAGTTGCTCATGTGGTCGCCATTGTAGGTGCACCAGCCCAGGGCCAACTCACTGAGATCTCCCGTGCCGATCACCAGGCCGCCGGTCTGGTTTGCAATGTCCATCAGGACCTGGGTCCGCTCCCGGGCCTGGCCGTTTTCAAAGGTGACGTCATGGTTCTCCATGCTCTGTCCGATGTCGGTAAAATGTCGCCGCACCGCCTGGGAGATGTCAATGATCTTCAGCGTGGCACCCATCCGCTCCGCCAGCAGCTCCGCATTGGACTTCGTCCGGGCAGTGGTGCCGAAGCAGGGCATGGTGACGGCCACGATGTCGCTGGCGGGCCGGTTCAGCATCCCCATGGCCAGGGCCGTGACCAGCAGGGCCAGGGTGGAGTCCAGCCCGCCGGAGAGGCCCACCACCGCCGTCTTGGCGCCGGTGTGCTCCAGCCGCTTCTTCAGACCCAGGGAGGCGATCCGCAGGATCTCCTCACACCGCTCCGCCCGGCCCGCGGCATCCTCCGGCACGAAAGGAGATGGGGAGACGTACCGGGTGAGCCGGGTCTCCTCCACCGGCAGCGTGAAGCCGCACCGCCAGATCTCCGGCGGCTCCTTGCCGAAGGTGAAGGTGTTGGTCCGGCGGCGGTCATGGATCAGCCGATCCACATCGATCTCGCTGACGGTGAGTCCGGTGGCGAACCGCCGCTCCGCCAGCAGGGTACCGTTTTCCGCGATCATATTGTGGCCGGTGAACACCACATCGGTGGTGGACTCTCCCTCTCCGGCATCCGCGTACACATAACCGCACATCAGCCGGGCGGACTGGCCTGTCACCAGGGAGCGGCGGTAGTCCGCCTTGCCCACCAGCTCATTGGATGCGGAGAGGTTCAGAATCACGGTGGCGCCCTTCCGGGCCAGCTCCACGGAGGGCGGCGCCGGGGCCCACAGATCCTCGCAGATCTCCACGCCGATCACCAAGTTGGGCATGGTGTCGCAGGCAAAGGTCTTGTTCGTACAGAGACTCACATGCTGCCCGCACAGCTCAATCCCGTGCTCCACGCCGCTGCCGGATGCAAACCACCGCTGCTCATAAAACTCCCCATAATTGGGCAGATAGACCTTGGGAATCAGCCCCAAAATCTCTCCTTTTTGTATAATAGCCGCGCAGTTATACAATTTGTTGTCCCATTTATCCCACACGGGCAGGCCAAGGGCCGTCACGATCTCCAGATTTCTTGTAGCCTCCAGGATGGTCTGAAGGCCCTCCTCGGCGCCCCGGAGCAGCGTGTCCTGCAGGAACAGATCTCCGCAGGTGTAGCCGGTGAGGCACAGTTCCGGAAGAGCCAGCACCTTCACCCCCTGCTTGTCCGCCTCCCGCATCAGGGTAAAAATCTGTTCCGCGTTATAGCGGCAGTCCGCCACCCGGATTTTGGGGGTGCCTGCGGCCACGGAGATAAAACCGTCTCTCATGTTGAAAAGCCTCCTTGAAGGAAAAACCTGTATGTTGGATATTCTACACCCGACGGCCCGGATTTACAAGAAAGGGCCTTGTTTTTTTGGCGGCATTCTGATATTCTGAATGCAATCAAACCTCCCGCGCCCTCTTGCCGGATGGGAATGCCGATGGGCCTGGAGACTGCTCCGCAGGTATTGCGAGGAGCGGTCCCCGGGCTTTTCTTCTCTGCATCCGGGTGGAACAGCGGCACCATCTTTCAAAGGAGGAACGCCATTATGCCGTTTCAGCTGCGCCCCTATTTTCCGCCGGTCTTTTCCACACCCGCACTGGAAAACGCACCGGACGCCGTCTTTCGCCCGGCGCCCCGGGACGGCGTGGCGCCGGAGAATTTCCACGCCATGAGCATCTTTCCGGAATACTTCAAAATCGCAGGGCAGTGGCATCTGGCCCGGGAGAGCCGGATGGACTGCGTGGCCGTGTGGGATCGGGGCCGCATCGACGTCCGGGAATTCCGCCGCCTGCGGCAGGGAGATCTGGTGGCCGTCGGCCGCACAGAACAGGGAGAGGAGGGGATCCTCGTCCACCCGGACGGCTTCCGGGAGCGCCGGGTTGCCAGAGATGTGTTTGCCTTCCGGCAGGGCCGCTCCCGGGAGACCGCCTTTTCCCGGGACTATGACGAGCTCTATGAACTGCTGCGCCACGAACGGGACCACGGCAAGGTAGTCTGGGTGATGGGGCCCGCCTTCGCCTTTGACCACGACGCACGCAACGCCTTCTCCCGGCTCATCGCAGGCGGCTTTGTCCATGCCGTGCTGGCGGGCAACGCGCTGGCCACCCATGATCTGGAGGCAGCCTACCTCAACACTGCTCTGGGGCAGAACATCTACACGCAGGAAAGTCAGCCCAACGGGCACTACAACCATCTGGACACCATCAACCGGGTGCGGCTCCACGGATCGATTCCCGCCTTTCTGAAAGCGGAGCAGATCGAAAACGGCATTCTGCACACCTGCGAACGGCACGGCGTCCCGTACATACTGGCGGGCTCCATCCGGGACGACGGGCCTCTGCCGCCGGTGCTGGCAGACGTCTATGCCGCTCAGGACGCCATGCGGGCAGAGATCCGCTCCGCCACCACGGTGATCTGCATGGCCACTGCCCTTCACACCATCGCCGCCGGAAACATGACCCCCTCCTACCGGGTGCTGGCAGACGGAACCGTGCGGCAGGTGTATTTCTACTGCGTGGATATCTCAGAATTTGCCGTGAACAAACTCAGTGACCGGGGAAGCCTCTCCGCCCGGGGCATCGTCACCAATGTGCAGGACTTCATCGTCCATCTCAGCAAGGAGCTGATCCAGCCGTAAACACACAAAGGACCGCCATGTGGCGGTCCTTTGTGCTGTGTGTGTTTTTAGGAGGGAGAAAACGCATCGGGTTTGGGAGGACCCTTTGCTTGATTATAAAGATATCCGAAAATTTTTTCTAAATTATGTTTTTCTTATGAACAGATTGTGAATGTTTTTTTCTGTTTTCGTAAACAGCGGAAAAATTTAGAAAAACTTGTCTTTTTTTGGAAGATAGGTCTGTTTCTCTCACTTTTTCTCCCCATGAGAAGGAAGCGGGGGCTATCAGGATCTCCGGCCGCCACCAGCTCATCACAGTGGTTGCTGTATGCGCTCTCCGCATGGTCCCTCGCCCGGCAGAGCCGGTGGGGGACCTATTTTTTTGATTTGCCCGGCGAGAGGAAATTCCGACTCCGCCGTGGCTTTGCCGTCGTCGAACCGCTTGTACGGCGCCTGCCCCGTTCTGCGGGGTACAGAAGACATACTACTTGTATTTCTGGCTCTCCGCCACCGCCAGCTCATCACAGCGGTTGTTGTACGCATTCTCCGCGTGGCCCTTGACCCAATGGTAACGGATGGAATGAACCTCTGTCAGGGACAGCAGCCTGTCCCAGAGATCCGGATTCAGGGCGGGCTTCTTGTCAGCTTTTTTCCAGCCCCTAGCCTTCCAGCCTTTGGCCCAGCCCTTCTCCAGCCCATCGATCACATATTTGGAATCGGACCAGAGGTCCACGATGCAGGGCTCCTTCAGCAGGGACAGTGCTTGGATCACGGCGGTGAGCTCCATGCGGTTGTTGGTGGTGGCGGCCTCTCCGCCGGAGAGCTCCCGGCTGTGGGGGCCGTACATCAAAATCGCGCCCCAGCCGCCGGGGCCCGGATTGCCGGAGCAGGCGCCGTCGGTGTAGATGGTGACTGTTTTCATCATGAAATCCTTTTGGAAGATGGTTTTGAATGGGGGAGCCGTCTCCTCGGGAACAGCTCCCCCTGTGTTCTGATAAACATTCCGGCAGAAGCGTTTTCGCCCCGGCTCCGGACGGCCTTATTCCTCGGCCTCGGCGCTGCCCTCCTCATGGTCTGTGAGCGCCAGGGAGATCACGTGATCCCCCTCCTCCTTGAACCGCATGACGATGACGCCCTGAGTGGCCCGGCCCGCGGTGCGGATGCTGTCCACCGGGGTGCGGATCAGAATGCCTGCCTGGGTCACCAGCAACAGGTCCTCCGTGCCGTCCACCACCTTGATGCCCACCACGGGGCCGGTCTTGTCCGTCACCATGTAGTTCTTGATGCCGAGGCCGCCCCGGTTGGTGATCCGATAGTCCTCCACCGGCGTCTGCTTGCCGTAGCCGTTTTCCGTGATGGCCAGCACCGCATGATTGGCCTTGGCACGGGCGGCGCCCACCACGTAGTCGCCCTGGCGCAGGCGGATACCCCGCACACCCACGGCGTCCCGGCCCATGGGCCGCACATCGTTCTCGTCAAAGCAGACTGCCATACCGTCATGGGTGGCGATGAGGATCTTCTGGCTGCCGTCAGTCTCCCGGACAGCGATCAGCTGGTCACCCTCCTCCATCCGCAGGGCACGGATGCCGTTGTTCCGCAGATTCTTCAGAGTATTGGCCGGCAGGCGCTTCACCGTGCCGTTCCGGGTAACCATGAAGAGGAAGCGGCCGTCGTCCTCAATGGACCGGGTATGGATCATGGCTTGGATCCGCTCGCCCTGCTCCACCTGAAGGATGTTGACGATGTTGGTCCCCTTGGCAGCCTTGCCGGACTCGGGGATTTGATACCCCTTCTTCCGGTAGACCTTGCCGGTGTCGGTGAAGAAGAGGATATAGTCATGGGTGGAGGCAGTAAACACATCCACCACGTAGTCCTCCTCCCGGGTGGTGATGCCCTTCTTGCCCATGCCGCCCTTGGACTGGGCGGTGTACTCGCTGGCAGGTGTCCGCTTGATGTAGCCCGCCTGGGTCAGGGTGAAGACACACTGCTCCTCCTCGATCAGGTCCTCGATGTCGATCTCATCCTCCACATCCTGGATCTCCGTGACCCGGTCATCGCCGAATTTGTCGGAGATGGCCTGGAGCTCCTCCTTCAGCACCTTGCGCAGCAGCTCGTCGGAGGAGAGCAGCTGGTTGAAGTAGGCGATCTTTTCCTCCAGCTCCTTGTACTCCGCCTCCAGCTTCTCCCGGTCCAGGCCCTGAAGGGCTTTCAGCCGCATATCCAGAATGGCCTGGGCCTGGATATCGTCCAGACCGAAGCGGGACATCAGGTTCTCCTTGGCGTTGTCGTAGCTGCTGCGGATGATTTTGATAACCTCGTCGATGTTGTCCTGAGCCACCAGCAGACCCTCCAGCAGGTGGGCCCGCTCCTGGGCCTTGCGCAGGTCGTACTTGGTTCGGCGGATAATGACCTCCTCCTGGAAGGCCAGATACTCGTCAATGATGTGGCGCAGGGAGAGGATCTTGGGCTGAGACTGGTTATTCACCAGGGCCAGCATGTTGATGGCAAAGCTGGTCTGCAGCTGGGTCTGGGCGAACAGGCGGTTCAGCACCACCTGGGGGTTGGCGTCCCGCTTCAGCTCGATGACGATGCGCATTCCGTCCCGGTCGGACTCGTCCCGGATGTCGGAGATGCCGTCCAGACGCTTGTCTTCCACCTGGTCGGCCATGCTCTTGATGAGCATACGCTTGTTGACCTGGTAGGGGATCTCGGTGATGACAATGCGCGTGCGGTCCTTGCCGAACTCCTCAAACTCATGCCGGGCCCGGATCACCACCCGGCCCCGGCCGGTGGCATAGGCCTGCCGGATGCCGCTGCGACCCATGATGATGCCCCGGGTGGGGAAGTCCGGCCCCTTGACGTACTGCATCAGATCACTGAGCTGAGCCTCCGGATTGTCCAGCACGCAGATGCAGGCGCCGATCACCTCCCGCAGGTTGTGGGGCGGGATATTGGTGGCCATGCCCACCGCGATGCCGCTGGAGCCGTTCACCAGCAGATTGGGAAACCGGGAGGGCAGGACACGGGGCTCCTTGCGGGTCTCGTCGAAGTTGGGGTCCCAGTCCACAGTGTCCTTTTCAATGTCCCGCAGCATCTCGTCGGAGAGCCGGGACATCCGGGCCTCCGTGTACCGGTAGGCCGCCGGGGGATCGCCATCCACGGACCCGAAGTTGCCGTGGCCGTCCACCAGGGGATAGCGCATGGAGAAATCCTGAGCCAGGCGGACCAGAGCGTCATAGACGCTGGCGTCGCCGTGGGGATGGTACCGGCCCAGCACGTCGCCCACGCAGGTGGCGGACTTTTTGAAGGGTTTGTCCACCGTGAGGCCATCCTCGTACATGGCGTAGAGGATCCGGCGATGGACGGGCTTCAGGCCATCCCGCACGTCAGGGAGAGCCCGGCCCACGATGACGCTCATGGCGTACTCAATGTAGGATTTCTCCATCTCGGGGACCAGCGGTGACTCCACGATCTTCTGTTCGGGGTACCGGATCTCCTCAGGATCGTATTGGGGCTTTTTGCTCATGTATCGTATCTCCTTTTTGTAGGGGCCGGCGCCCTCGCCGGCCCGCAAAGGCATATCTGATCGGACGGGCGGCCGAGGGCAGCCGCCCTACGGATCAATAGTCAAGATTGACCGCGTATTGGGCGTTGCGCTCGATAAATTCCTTCCGGGGCTCCACCTTCTCGCCCATCAGGATGGTAAAGGTCTCGTCCGCGGCCACGGCGTCATCCAGCGTGATGCGCCGGAGCGTCCGGGTGGTGGGATCCATGGTGGTCTCCCACAGCTCATGGGGGTTCATCTCACCCAGGCCCTTGAACCGGGAGATGTCGATCTTGGCGTTGGGGTTGTCGCCCCGCATCTCGGCGGCGATCTTCTCCCGCTGGATGTCGTCAAAGGCCACTCGGGTGGTCTTGCCACGGGTCAGCTTATACAGGGGCGGAACAGCGGAGTAGACATAGCCCTCCTCGATCAGGGGCCGCATGAAGCGGAAGAAGAAGGTCAGCAGCAGAGTACGGATATGGGCGCCGTCCACATCGGCATCGGCCATGATGATGACCTTGTGATACCGGAGCCTGTTCAGATCGAACTCATCCCCGATGCCCGCGCCCAGGGCTGTGATGACGGGCTGGAGCTTGTCGTTGCCGTAGACCTTGTCTGCCCGGGCCTTCTCCACGTTCAGCATCTTGCCCCACAGGGGGAGAATGGCCTGGAACCGGGAATCCCGCCCCTGGGTGGCGGAGCCGCCTGCGGAGTCTCCCTCGACGATATAGAGCTCCGTCAGCCCCGGATTGTTCTCATTGCAGTCCCGCAGCTTATCCGGCATGGCGGCGCCGCCGAGAGCCGTCTTGCGGCGGATGGATTCCCGGGCCTTTTTGGCGGCCTCTCTCGCCCGATTGGCAGTGAGAGCCTTATCCAGGATCATCCGGCCCACCTGGGGGTTCTCCTCCAGGAAGATCTCCAGCTTTTCGGAGACGATGTTATTCACCAGGGTCCGGATCTCACTGTTGCCCAACTTCGACTTGGTCTGGCCCTCAAACTGGGCCTCTGTCAGCTTGACGGAAATGACGCAGGTGAGGCCCTCCCGGCAGTCCTCGCCGGAGACCTTCTCGTCATCCTTCAGCAGCTTGATCTTCCGGCCGTAGGCGTTCAGCACATTGGTGAGAGCCCGCTTGAAGCCCTCCTCGTGCATGCCGCCCTCCGGCGTGTGGACGTTGTTGGCGAAGGAGAGGATCGTCTCGTTATAGCCGTCGTTATACTGCATGGCCACTTCCGCCACGGAGTCCTCTCGGGCTCCGGACATGTAAATCACGTCGTTGTGAAGCACATCCTTGCTCTTGTTCAGCCAGGTAACAAACTCCCGGATGCCGCCCTCGAAGCACATGTTGTCCTCCTGCTCCCGTCCGGGGCGGGCGTCCACAGTGCGGATGCACAGGCCAGCGTTCAGGAACGCCTCCTCCCGCATCCGGGTGTGGAGGGTATCGTAATTGTACTCCGTATCCTCGAACATCTCCGGGTCCGGCTTGAAGGTGACAGTGGTGCCGGTGTGGTCTGTATCTCCCACAATGGTCATGGGCTGGGTCACATTGCCCCTGGAGAACTTCATCTCATAGATATGTCCGTCCCGGTGGACCTGGACCGTCAGCCATTCGGAAAGGGCGTTCACCACACTGGCGCCCACGCCGTGGAGACCGCCGGAGACCTTGTAGCCCCCACCGCCGAACTTGCCGCCGGCGTGAAGGACGGTGTACACCACCTCCAGGGCGGGCTTGCCGGTCTGGGCCTGGATGTCCACGGGGATGCCACGGCCATTGTCCACCACGGTGATGGTGTCCCCCTCGTTGATTCGCACCAGGATGTCGGTGCAGTAGCCGGCCAGTGCCTCGTCGATGGCGTTGTCCACGATCTCATAGACCAGATGGTGCAGGCCGGAGGTGGACGTGGAGCCGATATACATGCCGGGCCGCTTCCGGACGGCTTCCAGGCCTTCCAGCACCTGAATTTCCGATGCGTCGTACTCGTTGGCCGTGTCCACCGCAGTGGAGTTCAACAGTTCATTTTCTGCCATGCAGGTTCTCCTTTCAGGATATTCATATCCGTTCCAAGGCAAGAAGAGCCGGGCCGGAGCCGCCTCCGGCCCGTTTCTCCTTGCCCTGAACCATGTAAGTTGGAATCAAATGCGTAATTTCTTTAAAATGGGATATATCAGCAGAGCCAGGAGGGCGGCGAACAGCGCCACCCAGGCAAAATACAGCAGCAGAAGGAACACGCTGTACACCAGAAGCAGAGGGCTGGACCAGCCGTCTCCGGCGCCTGCTGTAATTTTGCAGCAGAACCAGCTGCACCGTGAACACTGCCGCCAGAAAGAGCACCAGAGCTCCTGTCTCCAGGGATGTGAATGAGGATAAAAAGTGGGGAAGGTTTACCAGTGTCGTGTATGCCGCCATGGGATCCCCCTTCTGACTCATTCCAGGTTTCCGCTCTCCGCCCGCTTCTGGAGTGTGGTGGAATTCAGCTGGCTGAGGTACACGATCTGCCGGTGATAGGGGTGATCGCACACCACGAAGGACTTAGGGATCTCGCCGGACACGTCCAGCACCACGCCCTCTTTCTCCGCGGCCGCCAGATACTCCCGGGTCCGCTTGCCGTAACTGCATTTGTCCAGGTCAAAGATGCCGATGACCCGGCGGTCGGGAAGGATTTCGTTTTGGCCGATATGCAGGTACATCGTTCATGTCTCCTCTGGAACCTGGAGTAAATCGTAAAACCACAGGCGCTGCCGGACTATCTTTTGGAACGTTCCTTCATAATTTTCATAAATGACCACGGACAATTTTTCCTCTGGATCGCTGCTGTAAACGGTGACTGTCTTTCGAAGGTCCCCGGTACTCAGCTTTTCTGTAATGATCCTGATGCCCTCTTCCCGGTCGAAAATATCATAGTACAAAGTGCCAATTTCGCCGAACTGCGCGATGATGCCGACTTCGGAAAACTGATACTGCCCTTCCTCCAGAAATTCTGACAAAATCTTCTGGACATCCGCGTGTTCCGCCGGAACCAAGCCGTTAATTGTGACTTTATCCCCCTGTCTCT
>ENA-OXQR01000251-OXQR01000251.1-human-gut-metagenome-genome-assembly--contig:-NODE-251-length-21547-cov-16.2153_pt1 | contig 21547 bp, 10 predicted proteins | sample MGYA00249587_ERZ652573 | MGnify/ENA primary metagenome ERZ652573 (study PRJEB26925, sample SAMN05826651) | human gut metagenome | biome: ENVO:2100002; feature: ENVO:00000062; material: ENVO:00002003...
TTTTTATTGCTTATTATCCGCACCCAAAAAGTTGCATTTATAAGTTGAACTCAAGTGTTCGGCTGGTAAATGTTATAAATCGTATTGTTCGTCACCTCGACCTGAAGCCGGGTCGTCTGGAATGCCTGCGACCTGTCCCCGCAGTTGATCAGGTAGTTCTGCAAAGGCGTTTCGGCATAGAAGACATTATTCTCCAAACGGATCGACTGCTGCGTATAGGCTCCTTTCGATTTGGTCGAATAGAACGGCTTGTTGGCGACGGTCATCTTCACGATCGAATTCCCGAAATAGACACTCTTGAAATTCTGCGTATTGTGCGAATCGTAAACCACATTGTAGGCGGCATCCACGGTACAATCCTCGACATGCAGCGTCGGATCATAGGTGGCATTGGTCGTCGTAAAGAGGTTGTAATTGCCCGAAGCCGCGATATGCAGGTTCTTGAAAGCCGCATTGTACTTGCAACGCAGTTCCGGCCCGGAGATCGTCGCCTGCGCACGTTCGGGATAACGGCCGATCAGCACGATGTCGCCCATATTGATCGACGCGCCCGAAATCGTGAACGACAGATCGGCAGCATCGGAGTTGTCGACGAAAATCAAACCTCCGGCCGTAATGATCGCAGCGGTCAGTTCGGAGGGCTTGAGCAGCTGCGCTTCCGGATAGACCGTCTTATTGATCGTCAGGTCGCCCAGCGCGATGTCTTTCCCGTCCTGATAATCCTGATAGTAGTCCGTCTCGGCGGTAACGGGAGCCGCCGCCGTCGTGTTCTGCACGCTTGCCACCTCGCTCGTCAGATCGCCGGCATAGGCGACCACGTAGATCGTATAGGCCGTATTGGCTTCGAGATTCCTGACCGTCACGCCCGTACCCGTACCGGCCGTGCCTTCGGCAAGAACCCTGGCGGCGTCGGGAGCCGCTTCCGTCGATTTGAGGCAGAGGTATTTCCAGCCGTCGGCATTGGCCGAGGGCGCAACGTCGAAGGTCAGCGCCGACTGCGTGGGCTCGACCGTCGCGGAGTTGGTCACCGCAACCGTCGGAGCGACGGGAGCCGTTCCGGTGCTCTCAACCTGGATTTTGGCCACCGTCGAAAGCCCGCCGGCCGCAAAGGCCTCGATCGCCACGTCCTTCGACGTGTCGGCCGTGGCGCGGGTCACGGCTGCGGGGGCCGTCACGATCAGTTCGGCCCTCTCATCCACGGCATCGGTCAGGCGTGCCGACCAGCCCTCGGGAGCCGACAGTTTCACCTGCTCGACACCTCGGATCTCCACCACGAAACGCTTGGTGGCCCCGGCGTCGAACGTCTGCACGCCCTCGGTCGGCGTGACGATCCGGCAGAAGAAATCGTTCACGATCGGAATGCGCAGTTCCTCGCCGCCGAGCAGCCTGATATAGAGGTCGCCGCCGTCGACCTTCACCTCCTCGAAGAACTTGTCGGTCACCGTACCCGAGCCGATGGCCTTGACGGGCTGCCCCTTGGTGTCCTTCACATTTTCGAAGGAGGTGCCGCCGTCGTAGCTCACCTGCCAGTAGCCGGTGGCCTCGTCGATGCGGAACCGGGGCGTCGTGCCGTCCTCGGCCACGGCCTTCACGCCGAGCGAGGTGAACGTGGCTCCGTTGTCGGTCGACACCTGCCACTCGCCCTTGTCGTTGATCGAGACGATCGGAATCACGGCCTCGGCCTCGCTGCCCTGCACCAGTTCGATGGTCTCGCCGTTGGTCAGCGTGATGAGATATTTGCCATCGGAGGTCTCGACCTTGGAGATCGTGGCGCCGCCGTAGAGTTTCTGCAACGCCTCGATGTTGCCGTTCAGCGCGTCGACCTGCGTTTCGAGCGCCTGCACGCGGCTCTTCAGGTCGTCGATCGCATCCCACAGGTCGTCGTTGTTGTCGCACGACTGGAAAACCGCAGCCAGCGCGACGAAGATCAGGATCAGATACTTTTTCATAATATGTTTGGTTTTTTATTCTATTTCAATGAATTGAGCCATGCGGGGACATACCCTAACCGCTGGCGCAGCTGCGCTTCGTAGAGCGACAGCGGCTCGACGGCCGCGCCGTTGCTTTCGAGGTATTTCACCTGTTCGGCGCTCTCGTCGAAGGTGACCGCCGCGCCGTGGAATCCGACGATGATCGGCGGCATGGTCTTCCACCACTTGTCCGAGGAGAGCCACCACTTGAACGGTTCGGCCCCGAAATCGTGCGCCGCACGCGTGGCGTTCAGATTCCAGATCGTCAGGTCGCCCAGGTGGTTGGGCACGTTGGTTTCGTCGCCGCCGAAACGCCATTGCACGAATCCGCCCGTGCAGCGGTCGACGAGCGTGGCGCGCGGCTGCCTGGAGTGCGACTCGAAGAAGGCGTCGTCACCCCACGTGTTGTTCCACAGCACGGCCCCCAGCGAGGTGTTCGACACACCCGAGGCGTGGTACTGTCCGGCGTTTTCGAAATACCCCGTGCTCGTATAGGGCGGCGAGACAGCCTGCCCGCGGCTGCGGTCGCAGACCTTGCCGATGAAGATGCGCGACGAGGACTGCGAGCGCACGCCCGAGTGGCCGCGGTTGCCGCTGATCTCGATGTCGTAGGCCGAGCAGTTGGCGCTCGACACGATCGACAACGCCTCGCTGACGCCCCTGAAATCGACGCGGCGAATCCACGAATCGGTCAGACGCATCATGTTGAGCGGCTTGTAAGCCCCGTCGTCCTCCCACGAAGCGTGGTGGCCGAAGTTCTCCTTCGAGCGACCCTCGAACGTGAGGTCCTCGACGCCGACATGTTCATAATGGGGGTATTTACGGATTTTCCAGCCCCATTTGGCCTCCACAGCGTACATGATCGGTTCGGCGAAGGTCACGCGGTTGCCGCTTACGGAAGCCACCTGGTGATAGTCCTCGACCGTAATGGTCTGAATATCGGTCATGTTTCCCTCGACCCGGTGCGGCGCCAGCTCCTGCGCCACCAGCGTCGGGTCGTTGTTCGAAAGCGAAAGGCACACCCAGTCGCCCTTCCCGATGCCGGCCGCCGAAGCCACCTCCACCGAGAACGTGCCGCGTGCGGCGTCGCCCGTCACCGTCGTGAGGTCCGAAAGTCCCGAATTGTGCTTGATATTGATCATCATGGGCGACGACCACATCTGCTCCGAGTTGTTCGGCAGGTTGGGCGTGTCCATGACGAGCGTCGTCTTGCCGCGGCCCGCGCCCTTGAGCACGAAATACCCCCCGCGAATGAAAATCTCCTCGCTGCGGTTGTTCCCCTTCGAATCGGTGTATTTCTGGTTGGCGGAGGTTGGGTCCACCACGTTGTCGTCGTCGTTGTGGAGGACGAAACGCCCCTCGGGGAAATAGATCACCGCCCGGGCATTGGCATTCGCGAGGTTCGCCCCCGCATCGCTCCGCCCGGAAAGTTTCAGCTCCTTGAGCAGCGCAGTCAACGCCCCGCGCGAGGACCTGACGCCCGTGGGATCGGCGCCGTAGTCGACGACGTTGTAAACCTTGTAGCCCAGTCCCCAGACATCGGCCGGAGCCTCCTCGCCGTGCTTGTAACCGGCATACGAATAATCGAGCAGGACGTTATCCGCAGTTCCGGCCTTAAAATTCCGCCATGCCAGAGCGGCGTTGGCATCCACCTGCTCGTCGAGCAGCGTCACGTTCAGCGTGACGAGTTTCCGGTATTTCCTGTCCGAATAGACCGTCACCGAGACCGCCGCCTGCTGCGAAGCGGCGTCGAACGTCGCGGGAGCCTTGACCGTCAGCGTCGTCTCGCCAAGCACGGCCGTCCAGCCCGCAGGAGCGTCGATCACCGCCTCGGCGACGTTGTTCTGCACGACCTCGAAGGCCCGGGTCTCCCCGAGGCGGAAAGTCTCGTTGTCGGAAGCCGTCACCGTCAGTCCGAAATCGTCGAAGACGGGAAGCGTAAGTTTTTCGCCGTCGAGCAGTTCGACCGCCAAAAGTCCGGTCGTCGCGTCGTAAGTCACCGACTTGAAAGCCGAACTGTAACTGACGACGACTTTATCCCCCAAGGCATTGACCGGCTGTCCGTTTTGCAAAAGCGGCGCGTAGGTCGCCCCGCCGTCGAGGCTCACGAGCCACTCCCCGTCGGCCGAAACCTTCAGCTGCGGGGTGACGCCCTCGGCGCCGGGCTTATGGTCGCCGCCCGAAACGGGCCATGCCGAAACGTACTCTCCGCCGACCTTCAGCCGCTCGGAAGTGGCTCCGCCGTCGAGGCTCACGGTCCAGTAGCCCTCGGCGTCGATGCCCATGACGGGAACCAGCGCCTCGATCTTCTCACCGAGGATGACGGGCAGCCGGGTTCCGTCGCTCAACTCGATCTCGTACCCCTTTGCGTTGGGTTTGATCCCGACGATGATCGTCGACTCGTCCATCAACTTGTGGAGCGCCACAATGGAGGTGTTCACGCTGCCGATCTTCGCCTCCAGCGCAATCACCCGGTCGCGCAGGCTCCCGATCTCGTCGCGGATGCCGTCGGTGTTCTCACACGATTGCAGCACAAAGGCCGAGGCCGCTGCAATCCACAAAAACAATTTATTCATATCCGATTGATTGTTAGTTATTCGTATCATAGGGAACCACGTCGGACAAGACGCCCTCGCGGAACCACACGTCGTCGTTGTCGCGCAGCAACACAGCCAGTTCGCGGCACAGCGCGGCGAACAGCGCGGGATGCTCCTCCGGCGCGAGGTTGTGCAGCTGGTAGGGATCGGCCGCATCGTCGAACATCAGCACGCGTTCGAGCGTCCCGTCGCGGCCGATACGCAGCTCCATCGTATGCGTTGCGGTCTTCACGCCGCGCGCCTGGGCGAAGAAGCCGCGGACCAGTCCGTCGGCATCGCGCCCGCCGTCGAGGTTGCGCATGTAAAGGGCAGCGCGCGGGCGTTCGGGCTGCACGGCGTCCTGCCGCAGCACGGCCGAGTAGTCGCGCCCCTCGACACTCGCGGGAATCCGCTCCCCGAGGCCCGCCAGCCCCAGCAGCGTCGGCATGATGTCGGGCGTCGAGAGCAGCAGATCGTCCACACGGTGCGGCACCCGCCCCGGATAGCGCACCAGAAAGGGAATGTTCAGCGACTCGCGCCAGATCGAGTTCTTGGGGTCGTCGGTCGAATGGCTGGTCATCGTCTCGCCGTGGTCCGAAGCGAAGACCACGATCGTGTTCTCCGTAAGCCCCGCCCTGTCCAGCGCAGCGAGCAGGCGGCCGAACTCGCGGTCGATACCGCTCACGTTGGCAAAATAGTAACGCACGGCGGCGGCCTTGGCCATCGTCGTGTCGGCGTTGTCGCGCACGAGCAGTTCGGTCAGCGACTTGTCCTTGTAACGTTCATACCCCTCCAGGTCGCAGTCGTCGGTCGAAGCGTAGGGCGAATGCGGCGGATTCATGCCGATCATCATCAGGAACGGTTTTTCGGGATCGCGCACGCCGCCCTTGTTTTCGATATATTCGATGGCTTTCGAAACTTCGTGCCGCGGCGACCACTCGTCGACATCGTGACGGTTGCCGTCGGTATCCCAGTAATGAGGATGCTTGTGCACGTCGTAGGTGCCGTAGGAGTACCAGTAGTTGAACCCGTGGCGGCGTTCGGGCGGCGTGTAGGCGTCCCACTCGGGAACGGCGTCGCTGACGTAGGTTCCCGGACGCTGGGGGTTGTTCTTCGTCGGGAAGTCGGCGTGCAGCTTGCCGATGTAGGCGCAGTCGTAGCCCGCCGCCGAGAAGACGTCGCCGATACACTCGACGTCCTCGCGCAGCGAACTTTCGGGACGCTCCGACATGCAGTTCAGCACCACGCCGTTCCGCTCGGGATACATGCCCGAAAGCAACATGCCCCGGTGGGGGCTGCTCACGGGGAAATTGCTCACCGCCTCGGTCAGCACCGTGGCTTCGCGGGCGAAGCGGTCGAGGTTGGGCGTTGCGACCGGATCGCCCTTCCACCCCACCTCGGCGGCGAACTCCGGATCGCTCCAGAACCCCAGCGAGGAGTTGCGATACTGGTCCGGAAATACGTAGATCACGTTGGGGCGCCCGGCCTCCGACTGCCCGCAGGCCGTCAGGGCGAGGCCCGCAAACGGAATTGCAATTCTAATTTTCAACATCGTGTCTTATTTCATTTCAATCAGGTTCACTTCGCGCGTCGCACCTTCGCGGCTCGTGAAGATCAAAGCGGTGTTTTCGCCCGCGGGTTCGATCCGGCACTCCGGCCTATCGTCTGCGGACTGCCAGCGGCCGCGGATCACGACCTCCAGCTGCGACTCTCCCGAGGGATTGTCGATCCACTTGCGGGAGTAGACGCTCCGCTCGGCGCGCCTGCCGTCGGCATCGAACACCTCGTCGCTCGGCCCCTCGTAGAAACGCAGGTCGGGGTCCGCAGCGCTCACCGTCAGCCCTTCGCCATCCCCGCCGATCATCACCAGCGAAGGCAGCGAAACGCTTTCCAGCAACCCCTCGCCCACCTTACCGGCGGCAAAAAGGGCATAGCCCGTAATGCCCGACGGCTTGTCGCGCAGGATATGCGCCGAGGCGTCGCGGCGCAGCACCTCGTAGGGAAGTTCCCGCGCGTAGCGGACCGCCTCTTCGTCCGAAGCGTGCACGGCCAGCATGTATTCGTACCCGCCGCCGCTGACGGACCCGCTGCCGTGATCTATCCACGCCGTTGCGAAATTGTTCTGCGTCGGGGCGTCGGTCTCCTCGTCGAGCGAACGCTGAAGTGATTTCGAAACGACTACCCTACCTTTCGGCACGAAGTAAGCGTTGCGCAGGTTGTCGCGCAGGACGGCGCCGCCCGCAAGTTCGGCCCGGTAGGGGAACTGCGTCACCGCCTCGCCGTTCACGACGAGCGGATCGGCCGCGTCCGCCAGAAAATTCTGGAACAGCGTCGTATGCACACCGCCCTCGGCCTTGTTTTCGATGTCGGAACCCATACAGACGATGCGGTTGTCGAAGAAAAACCACGACTTGCGCGCCCGCAACGAACCGTTGTATTTGTCGTGCTCGTGGAGTTCCATCGCGAACACCCCGTCGCGGCCCCTGTGGCTGACGCCTCCGGCGAAGGCCTCGTCGGAGAGGAGCATCTCCTCGTAGCCCGACGCGGTGTCGACGTTCCGGATATCGGCCTTCATCCGCTCCATCGGGATTTTGAGCGCCGTCGTCCCGGGAATGTGCCGCCAGTCCCAGCCCTCCTGCCGGAACCCGCTGCCGAAGGCGCTCACGGGATCGCCGTCTGCAAGCAGCTGCATGCTGCCGTGCGTCAGGTAGCGGCCGTAGTGGTTGGCTCCCTGGTAAATCTCCGCCGACCAGAGATAGCGGCTGTGGCCCGCGACGGTCACCAGCCAGTCGGCGCGCCGGTGCGACACCGAGGCATTGTAGCCGTAGACGCGGTTCCCCGCAGGCGAAGGTTCGGGAGCGAAGCCCTTTTCGGCGAACAGCCGCGTATAAGCGTCTTTTCCTTTGGCCACGCGCAGGTAGGCGGCGGCCAGCTCCGGGTCGATCTCCCCGCGGCCGTCGGGCGTACCCGCGACGGCCAGCCGGGCATAATGCCACGGGACCAGTTCTCCGCGGCCGTCGGGATGACGGCCCGAAAGGGCCAGCGGAAACGACCGCAGATTGCAGTAGAAGCGCATTTCGAGCAGCGCGCGTTTCAGAACGGCATGGCTTTCGGCGCTCACCGCGAACTGCGTCTTCGACAACAGCCACACGGCATTCACGGCCCCGCCGCTGAACCCGTCCACGGCATAGGCCGGGTAGTGACGCCGGTGGTGGAAGACCGTGCCGTCGCTCTTGAAGCAGGGTCCGGTCCCCTCGGTGACCTTATATCCGTTGTCGACCCAACGGGAGAACGCCTCCAGCCAGGCCGCTTTCACCGGGGTGTCCGGGAGCATCACGATGCTCGCCAGACGGCCGACGAGCGAGGTGTTGAACGCGTCGATGTCCATCCCCGGCTCCGCCGGCGGAAGTTTCACCTCGCCCACGCCCGAAAACCACTCCATAGCCTGCTGCACGTCGTGTTCCAGCCCGGCGCGACGCAGCACGTCGCGCATGATGACGGGAGCCGTGTAAAAATTGCGCATGCTGTACCCCAGGTGGTGCAGGGTTCCCTGCGCACTTCCCGCGGCGAAGCCCTGATCCAGAAGATGCCGCGTCAGCAGCACATACATCCGTTCCAGCTCCGCCCGCTCGGCGGCGTCCGCAGCGGCATCGTGGGCCACGGCGACCTGGAACAGGAAGTCGTTGTATTTGCGCAGCGTCTGGCCGTTGTCGTTGAACAGTTTGCCGACATCGGGATGGCCCAGATTGATATAGGTCTCGGCATAGCGCACGAACCAGATCGGCTTGCCCCGAAGCGTCCCGTCGGGATTTTCCGCAATGCCGTATGCGTCGAAGCGTTTACGCAGGGTCTTCATCGCCATCGGCTTCCGGCCTTCGAGCAGCAGTTCGCGCAGACGCCGTTCGACGGTCGCCATATCGCGCCGCTCCCCCTCACCGACCGCGGCGGGGAGTGCGGGCATCGGATTGCGCCACGATTGCAGCAGCGTGAGCCAGTGGCTCGTGGTCGCGGCGTTGATGAACGGCGCCTGGAAATCGGCCGTATGGTGCCGCACGTCCTGAAACGAGGAGAGAATCAGGTGGTCGAAATACAACTCGCCCCGTTCGACGCCCTCCGCCGTGACGACCAGTTCGTCCATCCCCTCCTCGGGCCGGCCCTGCATGTCGCGGTCGAAAGCCACCCATGCCCCGCGCCAGCCGGTGAACTCCAGTCCGTAGTCGAACCACGCGCAGGTGCGCCCCTCCTTGCGGAACTCGAAACGCAGTTTCCCGTCGAGCGCCTTCGGGGCGTAGACCCAGAACACGAAGGTCGAAACGGAGGTCTCCCTGGGATTGGGATTTTCCGACAGGTAACCCACCGGGGATTCGATGCGCACCCGGGCGCCCGCCCGCGACCATTGCCAGCGGAGCGCGTGCGCACCGTGCTTGTAATGGTGGCCCGAGACGGACAGCGACGAGCCTTCCGACGCCGTGAAAGGCGCCGCAGACTCCTCAAACGAAAGAATCCGCGCATCGGCGACCTCCCGCACCGACTGCGCCGGTGCGGCCCACGACCACACCGACGCAGCGGCGAGAAACAACAGTTTATACATGGGCGTCCGGTTTAAAACAAAGGTTCGCCCGCCTCCAAGCGGCCCTTGCGGATCAGCGCCTCAAGGAAATAGTAATCTGCGTAGTTCAGCGGCACGTCGATATTGCTGCCGTGCGGGATGCTGCCCACGGAGTGCATCAGCAGGAACCCGCCGTTGCCGCCCACCGGAGCGCGGTAGGCCGGCGACGAGAGCGACTCGACGATCCGGTCGGCCTTCTGCTTATACAGCCCGTCCCCCGTATAGGTGTACATTTCGTAGAACGCCGAAGCGATGATGGCCGCCGTCGAGACGTCGCGCGGTTCATTGGGAATGTTCGGCGCATCGTAGTCCCAGTAGGGAACCAGATCGGCGGGCATGTTCTTGTCGCCCAGCATGAAACCGGCCACCTTCCGCGCATGGTCGAGGTAGCGTTTGTCGCCCGTGTAACGGTAGCAGGCCGTATAGCCGTAGACGGCCCATGCCTGTCCGCGCGCCCACGCCGAATCGTCGGCATAGCCCTGCGCCGTGCAGCGTCCGCGCACGTCGCCCGTCGTCAGGTCGTAGTCCACGACGTGATAACAGCTGTAATCGTCGCGGAAGTGCTCCTTCATCGTTCGGTCGGCATGCTTCACCGCGATATTATAATAGGTGCTGTCGCCCGAAAACTCCGTGGCCTTGAACATCAGTTCGAGATTCATCATGTTGTCGATGATCACCGGGCACTGCCAGCCTCGCTCGCCCTGCCAGCCGCGGTCGGCGTCCCACGACTGGATGACGCCCGGCACCGGCCGGAAACGCGTCGCGAGCGACTTGGCCGTCTGGACGATCACATCCTCGTAGCCGGGTATGTTTTTCAGCCGCAGTCCGTTGCCGTAGCTGTCGTAGACCATGAAGCCCACGTCGTGATGCCATTGCAGGTACTGCACCGAATCGAGGATCTCGGTATGCTTCCGTGCGCGCGCGGCCCATGCCTCGTCGCCCGTCAGTTCGTACATGTACCACAGCGTCCCGGCGAAGAAACCGCTCACCCAGTCGTCGACGGGCACGTAGTCGATCCGCCCGTTCTTCCAGGTCGAGGGGATGCGGATCACACCGCCCGTCTCGCTCGAATCGGCCAGCATGCCGATCTGCTTTTCGGCGACGGCGATGTTTTCGTCAATGATCGAAGCGCGCTTCGAAGGCTGCGAGCAGGCGGAAGCCCCTGCCAGGAGGAGCGCGACGGTCGCATATTTAAATAAGATCTTCATAAATTAGGTGATTAACATGATTATTTTGGTAAACCAAATCAGCTTTTCGGACAAAGGTAAAGTTTTTTTCGGACATGCAACATATTTTAATAACATTTTCCGATGAATGTAAAATTTTTATTATTTTCTCTTTGAAAAATTTTGGCGAACCAATTTCTTTATTTATTTTTGACCAAATATGAATCTATGAAAAATATATTAAAACACGCTGTACCAGCGATTTGGGCACTGCTCGCCACACTTTGCGGCCAGACCGCCGCAGCGGCGATCGACGCCAAAATCAGTTTCGAAACGGAAATTCCCAAGGCTTTCGTATGCGGCGAAAACAGCGCGGCCGAATTGAGCGGCCTCCACTACAAGGACGGGAGCCGTTCGCTGCGCTGGTCGTGGAGCGCGCCGTCGACGCTCCGCTTCAACGACTTCGGACAGCTGATGCGCTCGCTGCGGGTCAAGGGCGCGGGCGTCATGCTCTGGATCTACAACCCCAGGGCCGTCGACGCCGACATGCGGTTCTCGTTCGAGACGCCCACCGGCGAAGTCCCCTACCGGTTCGATTTCCACATGGATTTCACGGGCTGGCGCGCCTGCTGGATCAAGTACAACGACATGCCGGGCGACCACGCCTCGCAGCAGGTATCCCGGCTGACGATCTCGACGCCCGCCGGGGTCGAAAGCGGCGAACTGTTCCTCGACCGCCTGACCTTCTCCGAGGTCAAGCTCCACGACCAGATCACCCCCGACAAGCAGATTCCCGGCAACAACTGCAATCTCTCTCGCGAATTGTGGCACTGGGCGCGCCTCTGGGAGTGGGAGCAGTACGAATACGAAGAGCCGCTGCGCGACGTCACGCCCGCAGAAAAGGCCCAGCTCGACGCCGTGAAATCGCGCATCGAAAGCATCATCGCGGCCAACATGTCGAGCGCCAACTACATCAACGGCACGATCATCCCGCGCGCCCGGGCGACCTTCGAAAAGGCCGCGATCCGCCGCACCGACGACGGCGGGATCATCGGCGCCCCGCTGCTCTCGAACGACGAGTGCAACCGCCCGAAAGGCGAACTGCGCCTGGACGACATCGAGAACATGCTCAACGCCTTCGCGCTGAACAGCCATATCAACAACGATCCGAAATACGACGACGATTTCTTTCTGGTGATGGACCACGCCATCGACCAGGGCTTCGCCTTCGGCCACGGCAACGGAACCAACCACCACTACGGCTACAACATACGCAAGATCTACGACGCCATGTGGCTCATGCGCGACAAGATCGCCGCACGCGGCAAGACCGACGAATACGTCAAGGTGCTGGCCTACTGGAGCGGCCTGGCGGAGACCCGCAAACCCTACGTCTACGGCCGCGACGAGCTGCTCGACTCGTGGCACACGCTGCTCATCCCCAAGATCGTCAGCGCGCTGATGCTGCCTGACGAGGCCGAACAGTACCGCGCCATGAAGAGCCTCGGCGTATGGCTCTCGGGGAGCCTCGGCTTCACGCCGGGCACCATCGGCGGCATCAAGCCCGACGGCACGACCTTCCACCACGGCGGCTTCTACCCCGCCTACTCGACCGGCGCGTTCGCCATGATCGGCTACTTCTGCAAAGCAACCCGGGGAACGGATTTCACCCTCTCGGAGCAGGCGCGCCGCAACTTCAAGCTGGCGCTGATGACCATGGCCAGCTACACCGATCTGCGCGACTGGGGCCTCGGCCTGGCCGGCCGCCATCCCTTCGGCAAGAACGGCCGCATCCCCGACGCCGACGTCAACGCATTCGGTTATCTGGCCGCGCTGGGCGACCTGACGGGCAGCGGCAAGGGCGCGGACCCCGAACTGGCGGGCGCCTACCTGCGCCTGAAAGGCACGGACAAGGAGTTGAACAGCCTCTTCAGGAAAGAGGGGATTTCGGCGGGTCCCACGCCCTCGGGATTCTTCGTCTATAACTACGGGGCCGCGGGCATCCACCGCCGCGGCGACTGGATGGTGACGCTCAAAGCATTCAACACCGATGTCTGGGGATCGGAGATTTATACCAAGGACAACCGCTACGGACGCTACCAGAGCTACGGTTCGGCGCCGATCATCGGTTCGGGCAATCCCGTCTCGGCCGCGGCGAGCGGATTCGTGCAGGAGGGCTGGGACTGGAACCGCGTGCCGGGCGCCACGACCATCCATCTGCCCTACCCCGAACTGGAAAGCCCGCTGCCGGGGACGCTCATGGAGCGCAACCCCGAGCGCTTCTCGGGCGCCTCGTCGCTCGAAGGCCGCAACGGCATACTGGCCCTGCATTTCGTCGAAAAGGACCGCAAGAACTTCACCCCCGGGGCCACGGCGTACAAATCCGTCTTCTGCTTCGACAACCGGATGGTCTTCCTCGGCAGCGGCATCGACAACGACAACCAGGCATACCCCACCGAAACGACGCTTTTCCAGCTGCGGATGGACAGCCCAGCCGAACAGATAGAAGTCGACGGCGAGCTTTACGACGCTTTCCCGCTCAACCTTTCCAAGGGAGGCGAGCGGCTGGCGCTCTCCGACACGAAGGGCAATTTCTACGTGGTGAAGAACGCCGCAGCGGTGAACATCACCAAAAAGGAGCAGACCTCGCCCAACGACAAGACCCGCGCACCCCAGACGGGCAACTTCGCCACGGCCTGGATCGACCACGGCCGCGCCCCCAAGCAGGCCGCCTACGAATATGCGGTCTACATCCAGCCCACGAACAAGGAGATCACGCGCCTGATCAAGAAAGATGGCTACGAAGTGCTGCGCCGGGACAACACGGCCCACGTCGTGAAGGACCTCGCCACGGGCATCACGGGCTACGTCTGCTTCGGGGAATACACGGGCCAGGGGCTTGTGCGCAAAGCGACCGGAGAGTCGATCGTCATGGAGCGCACCGACACGGACGGACAGGTCGTGATGAGCGTCTGCACGCCCGACCTCGGCCTCACGGAGAAGACCTACACCACGCGTCAGGAGAGCCGCCCCATCGAAAAAGAGGTGCTTTTGGACGGCGCATGGGAGCTTGCCGCACAATATCCCGGCGTGGAGGCCGTTTCCCACGACACCGGAACGCTGCTGAAGATAACCTGCCGCCACGGACAGCCCGTGGAGTTCCGGCTCAAGAAGAAATAACCATTTTCACCCACAACCTGATTTATTTATGAAAAAAGCACTTAAACGCATGGCCGCGGCAGCGCTGGTGACCCTATCGGTACTCCGGGGGGGGGACGCCTTTGCGCAGAACGCCGTGGACGGACGCGTGGTTGACGCCAACGGTGCACCGCTGGTGGGCGTAACCGTCCTGATCAAGGGGACGCAGTCGGGAACGGCCACGGGCGCCAACGGCAGCTACTCGATCAAGGCCCGGGAGGACCAGACGCTGGTCTTCTCCTATCTGGGCTACACGACCGTCGAGGAGTATGTCGGCAAACGCACGGCGATCAACGTCAAGATGACCGAAGAGGCGTCGCAGATCGGCGCCGTCGAGATCGTCAACATCGGCTACGGAACCACCACGCGGCGCGACCTCACCGGCTCGGTGGCCAAGGCCGACCTGGGAACGATGATGAAGGCCAACGTCACCAACTTCGACCAGGCGCTGGGCGGACGCATCGCCGGCGTGGTCGTCACCACGGGCGACGGCTCGCTGGGCGCCGAAGCCAATATCACCATCCGCGGAAACAACTCGCTCACGCAGAGCAACGCCCCGCTCTACATCATCGACGGATTCCCGTCCGAAGGGTCGTTCGCCGCGTCGATCAACCCCGCCGACATCGAGTCGATCGACGTGCTGAAAGACGCTTCGGCGACCGCCATCTACGGAGCGCGCGGAGCCAACGGCGTCATCGTGATCAACACCAAACGCGGCAACGAGGGCAAGCCCACGGTGAACTTCAGCGCCTCGTTCTCCCTGAACAAGATCGCCAACAAGGCCGACCTGATGGACTCCTACGAATTCGTCCGGCTTCAGAGCGAACTGATCAGCGAGGAGACGATGAACAAGAGCTATTTCAGCGAGGGACTGACGCTCGACGACTACCGCCACATCCCGGGCATCGACTGGCAGGACCAGCTCTACCGCACGGCTTTCCAGCAGAACTACAACGTCTCGCTCTCGGGCGGCAACAAGGAGGGGCTGCGCTACAACGTGGGCTTCTCGGCGCTCGACCAGGACGGCATCATCATCCGTTCGAACTTCCAGCGCTACCAGGGCAAGGCCAACTTCACGCTGCCCATCTCGAAAAAACTCACGCTGAACGCCAACGCCAACTATTCGCGCACGGCGACCAACGGCGTGACCCCCACCACGGCGCAGACCACCTCGTCGTCGTCGGGCTGGCTGATGTACTCGGTCTGGGGCTACCGCCCCGTAACGCCTCCCGGGCAGGACATCCTCGACTCGATGCTCGACGAAGCCGTAGACGGATCGAACGACTACCGCTTCAACCCGGTGAAGACCGCCAAGAACGAATACCGCAAGACGCTGGTGGACTACCTCAACGCCAACCTGGCGCTGACGTGGAAGATCACCCCCGACCTGACGTTCAAGACCACGGGCGGCTACGTCCTGAACAAACGCCGCCGCGAGGAGTTCAACGGCAGCGAGACCTACACGGGCTACGCCGGCTCGCCCAGCGGCAAGGGCGTCAACGGCGCCATCTACTGGACCGACCAGACGAGCTGGTCGAACGAAAACACGCTCAACTACAAGAAGCGCCTGGGGCGCAGCCACAACCTCGACCTGATGGCGGGACTCTCGCTCCAGGGGCAGAAGAACACCTACGACGGCGTTGCGTCGACGCAGATCACCTCCGAGGAGCTGGGCATCGCGGGCATCCACACAGGCAACTACCAGAAGGTCCAGAGCAACTACTACGACTGGCGGATGATGTCGGCCTTCCTGCGCGCCAACTACAATTTCCGCTACAAATACTACCTGACCTTCTCATTCCGCGCCGACGGCTCGTCGAAATTCCCCTCCGACAACCGCTGGGGCTACTTCCCCTCGGCCGGCCTTTCGTGGAACTTCAACCGCGAGAATCTGCTGAAGAAGAGCGAGTGGATGAGCAACGGCAAGTTGCGCCTCTCGTGGGGCCTGACGGGCAACAACCGCACGCAGACCCCCTATGACTTCTATTCGCAGATCACCGTCAACCCGGGTTCGGGCAACTCGCTCGACTATGTGTTCGGCGGCGAGCGCGTGCCGGGCTACTACGTCTCGAACATGGCCAACGAGCGGCTCAAGTGGGAGACCACCGAGCAGTGGAACGCGGGTCTCGACCTCGGGTTCTTCGAGGACCGCATCAAGGTGACGGCCGACTGGTACGACAAGGTGACGCGCGACCTGCTGCTCTACGCCCTGCTGCCCGCCTCGTCGGGCTTCGAACAGGGGATGCTCAACATCGGCAAGATCCGCAACCGCGGCTTCGAGCTGACGCTCGAAACGGTGAACGTCAAGACCCGTCAGTTCCAGTGGTCCACGTCGTTCAACATCGCCTTCAACCGCAACCGGATTCTCGGGCTGGTCGACGGACAGAACACGCTCCAGAGTTCCGTATCGTGGGAGACGCGCTTCAACTCGCAGTTCCCCTACATCTCGCAGGTGGGCAAGCCCACGGGCATGATGTACGGCTTCATCTACGACGGGACCTACAAGGCCGAGGATTTCGACGACAAGGGCAACCTCGTCAGCGGCGTTCCCTCGTTCAAGGGCAACGCGATGCAGCCGGGCGACATGAAATACCGCGACATGAACGGCGACGGCGTCATCGACGACTACGACCGCACGATCATCGGCTGCGGACAGCCCCTCAACACGGGCGGCTTCGGCAACAACTTCAACTGGAAGAATTTCGACCTGAACATCTTCTTCGCGTGGAGCTACGGCAACGACGTGCTGAACGCCAACCGGCTGGTCTTCGAATCGGGATGGAGGAGCCAGACCAACCAGCTGGCCTCCTACGCCGACCGCTGGTCGCCGGAGAATCCCGCGTCGAACATTCCGCGCGTGAACGCCGTCGGCCGCGAGGAGTACTCGTCGCGCGTGATCGAGGACGGTTCGTTCCTGCGGCTGAAGAACGTCTCGCTGGGCTACACGCTGCCGAGCCGTTCGCTGCGCAAGGCGGGCATCAGCCAGATGCGCGTCTACGTCTCGGCCGACAACATCTGGACCCTGACGGGTTACAGCGGTCCCGACCCCGAGGTATCGACCCGCAACTCGGTGCTGACGCCCGGATTCGACTGGTCGGCATATCCCCGCGCATTCGGCTTCACGGCCGGCGTAAACCTCACATTCTAACGGTTTAAACGCAACATTACGCCATGAAAATCAAAAGCATATTGAAACTGGGAACGCTGGCGCTGCTCACCGCCGCCCTTCCGGCGTGCAGCTTCCTCGACACCGATCCGCAGATCATCCCCGACGACGGCTACTACAACAGCGAACAAAAGCTGATCTACGGTCTGGCGGGCGTCTACGGCGTGCTGAACAGCGAAGCGCTCTACGGCAACTACTACTCGCTGCAAATCGCCAACGCCGACGACCTCTGCTACTTCAACAACTACAACAACAGCGAATCGCGTCCCGACCGCTACAACCACAGCGCCGGCACGGCGGCGATCTACGACACCTGGTCGAAGCTCTACGAAGGCATCAAGAACGCCAACCGCTACATCGAGGCCGTCGAAAAGACGGAGATCGACCCCGGGAAACTTTCGGTGGACATCGGGCTTTACATCGCCGAAGCGCGGTTCCTGCGCGCCTACTACCACTTCCTGCTGGCGCAGGCGTGGGGCGATATGCCCCTGCGCGTCAAAGCGACCACCTCGCCCAACCCCAACGACGTGCAGATGGCCGCAACGCCGCAGGAGCAGGTGCTCAAATGGTGCGCCGACGAGATCGAAGCCACGATTCCCGACCTCTACGAGCCCATCGACAACACCCCCTCGCGCGTCAGCCAGACCGTCGCCCAGGGCATTCTGGCCCGCGTCTATCTCTTCATGGCCGGCGAGAGCGTCAAGCAGATCGACGGACTGGATAAAAAGGAGATGTACCGCCGCGCCGCCTACTGGGCCAACGAGGTGATCGCCTCGCACAAGCACGACCTGAACGAGAGCTACGAGGAGATCTTCATCAACATGATCCGCGACCAGTACGACACGCAGTTCCACGAATCAATGTGGGAGGCCGAATTCCTCGGCGACCGCACCAGTGCGACCGACTGGACGAACGGCCGCATCGGCGACCTGATCGGCCTGCGGTCGCAGTCGGGAACGACCAACTACTCGGAGTGGGCCTGCAACTACTCCTACGGCTACTACAACGGCTCCTACACCCTCTGGCAGCTCTACTGGGAGAACGACCGCACGGCAGACGAAACGGCCAGCGCCACGGTCATCGACAAGCGGCTGACGTGGAACCTGCCGGGCTACAACTACCGCGGAATGAACAACCAGAAAATCTCGTACAAGAACAAGGCGGGCGAGACCGTGACGCGCTACTTGCAACAGACGCAGAGCATGTTCAAGACGCCGTGGGTCTACAACAACAATTTCGCCATGCCCGACATCGAGGGGCTGGACCAGACGATCGAGGACGCGTTCGACCCCGCCGATCTGGTTTACGACCCGACGGTGATGTGCGCCGTCCGCAACGCCGGCAAATGGCGCCGCGAGACGGTCTACGAGAAACAGATGTCGGCCAAGAGCCTCTACACGACGATCAACTTCCCGATCCTTCGCTACGCCGACGTGCTGCTGATGTACGCCGAGGCGATCAACGAATACGCCGGGGCGCCGGACGACCAGGCCAAGGAGGCCATCCGGGAAATCCGCAAACGCGCGGGCGTCAAGACCGACGAGAGCCTGCTGGGCGACTACCGTTCGTTCCGTGACCTGGTGCGCAACGAGCGCGGACGCGAACTGGCTTTCGAGGGGCTTCGCAAGTGGGACCTGATCCGCTGGGGCACGTTCGTCGAGAAGATGCACAACGCCGGGACCAACCAGCCGACGGAGAACAAGTACCGCAACGTCAGCTATACGAACTATGCGTCGGCGAACTACGCCAACGTGACGGCACGCCACATCTACCTCCCGATTCCGACCAAGGAGCTGGCGGTGAACCACGCGCTCCGACAGAACCCCTTATGGTAAAACGCTTAATTGCAGAGCATACGATGAATACGAAACGAATCACATACCTCGCGGCGACGCTGGCCCTCGCAACCGCGGCAGCCTCATGCGAACACGAAGAGATCTACGAGCCGCTGGAGTTCTCGGTGCAGCTGGCGCCGACGAACACCTACCGCACGGGCGACCCGGTGGTCTTCAACTTCAGCGGCAACGCCGACTTCATCACCGTCTGGACGGGCGACACGGGACACGAGTACAAGCACCGCAACCGCACGAAGGTCGACATCGCCGACATCGAGTCGTGCGAACTGGAGATCGAGATCAGCCAGCAGTACGGCACGCTGAACAACCTCGTCCTGTTTGCGGGCAACAAATTCGCGGGGCTGAACGGCAGCGACGCCGCCACCGACCGCCCCGTGGTCGAAGCCATCGCGGCGAACGACTGCGCCGACTGGACCAAACTGGAGTTCACGCCGAACAACGCGAACAAGTTCGAAACCTACACCTACGACATCACCCGGTTCGCCGACCGTTTTTCGTGGGGCATGCACCTTTTCTATCCGGACCCCAAGACCACGATGCGCACCTATCGGATCAATCCGAAGATCACGGTCAAGTTCAAGGGCCACGACACGCAGGTCTACAACTACCCGGACATGGAATTCGTCCCCTTCTCGCTGGCTTCGCAGCACGCCGACAACCCCTATATCCATAATGTATCGGGCAACGGCAACCTGAAATTCCAGGGCCGGCCGGGAGCGAACAACACCGCCAATATCGTCTTCCAGGGCTTCAGCGCCGGAGCTTTCCCCGAGATCGACCAATGGGCCTTCATGCAGCCCGTCGCGCTCAACACGATCTCGCCCGACACGGGCCTGAACATCAAGGGCGTGACCGACGACCTGCCGAGCTACTCGTACACCTACACCGAGCCGGGGACCTACACGGTGACCTTCATCGTCGCCGGCGGCAACTACCAGGGACAGTCGGCGCCCGCTCCCTACGAGGTGACGTTCACGGTGATCGACCCGATCGAATAACCCGTCCGAAAGTTTTCGCAAGCCCGCCCTTCAGCAAGAAAGGCGGGCTTTTTCACAATATCCGGTTGCATTTCTGCGTTTTTTCCAGTAACTTTGGAGGCGAAACTTAACCTTTAACAACCAAAACCGAAACAACCTCATCGTATGAAGGCTGAATTACAGGAAATAGCGTCGCAGTTCGCGCTGGAAGGCGCTATCACGGCAATCGACTCGCTGGGCGAGGGATTCATCAACGACACGTTCATCGTCCGCACGGCGGGCGATGCGCCGGATTACATCCTCCAGCGCAAAAACAAGAGCATCTTTCCCGACGTTCCGGCCATGATGGAGAACATCCGCAAAGTGACGGATCATATCCGCCGCCGCGTCGCAGCCGCCGGGGGCGACCCCAGACGCGAGGCGATGACCGTGGTTGCGACCCGCGACGGAAAGCTCTATCACGTGGACGCACAGGGCGAATATTGGGCCGTTTCGGTTTTCATCAGCGACACGATCGCCTACAACAAGGCCGACTCCCCGGAACTGGCCCGCAAGGGCGGCGAAGGCATCGGCAAGTTCCAGGCCCAGCTGGCGGACTTCACCGAGCCGCTGGCCGAGACGATCAAGGGCTTCCACAACATCCGCCACCGCTTCGTGCAGTGGGACGAGGCGCTGCGCCGCGACGCCGCAGGCCGCGTGAAAGACCTTGCGGAGGAGATCGGCTGGATCGAATCGCGCCGCGACGAGATGCTCTCGTTCTGGTCGAAGGTCGAGGACGGCACGATCCCCACGCGCGTGACCCACAACGACACGAAAATCAACAACATCCTCTTCGACAAGCAGGGCGAGGTGCTGTGCGCCATCGACCTCGACACGGTGATGAACTCCACGTCGCTCAACGATTTCGGCGACGCCATCCGCTCCTACGCCAACACGGGCGACGAGGACGACCGCGACCTTTCGCGCGTGGGCATGTCCCTCGAAATGTTCCGCGCCTATACCGAAGGCTATCTGTCGCAGCGGGCCGGACAGCTCAACCAGGCCGAAATCGACCACCTGGCATTCTCGGCCCGTTACATCACCTTCGAGCAGGTGCTGCGTTTTTTGATGGACTACATTGACGGCGACACCTATTACAAAACGAAATACCCCGAGCACAACCTCGTGCGCACCCGCGCCCAGTACAAACTGCTGCAAAGCATGGAAGAGCAGTACGGCACGATGTGCGAAATCGTACGGGAAACCGTCGCCAAATACAAATAAGGAATGGAAATTCGCAAGATAGCAGGCATCGCGCCCGACGACCGGGCCGCCGTGGACGAGGCATTCGCCGGAATCGAGCCGCTGCCGGTGGCGTGCTGCAACTGGCCCGCGGAATTTCCCTACGCCCCGGAAGTCAGCTTCCGGATGTTCCATACGGGCGACTGGCTGATGCTGCGCTTCGACGTCGCCGAACGCTACACGGCGGCGCTCGTCACGGAGGACAACGGCGAGGTGTGGACCGACTCGTGCGCGGAGTTCTTCATCGCGCCCGACACAGGGATGTACTACAATTTCGAAACCACCTGCATCGGACGGATGCTGCTCGGGGCGCGCAAATCCCGGACCGAGGCCGAGCACGCCTCGCCCGAGGTGCTGGCGGGCGTGAAACGCTACACGACGCTGCCCTGCGGCGAGCCTTTCGCCGAGCGCGAGGGCGACAACCGCTGGTCGCTCACGCTGGCCATCCCCCCGCAGGCGCTTTTCCGCCATGCGCTGACCGACTGGAGCGGTCTCAAGGCCCGCATGAACCTCTACAAATGCGGCGACAACCTCTCGCACCCCCATTTCCTCTCGTGGCGGCCGATCCGGACGGAGAAACCCGATTTCCACCGTCCCGAGTTTTTCGGGGAGGTGACGTTCGAGAAGTGAAAAAGTTAAAAGTGAAAAGCTGAGAGCCAAGAGACAATCCGGTCGCGATGCGACAGCTGCGGGCAACAGGCGAGCGCAATCGCTTGCGAATTGCCGAGCCGTCACAGCAGTCAAGGCG
>ENA-OXQR01000263-OXQR01000263.1-human-gut-metagenome-genome-assembly--contig:-NODE-263-length-20546-cov-9.0284_pt1 | contig 20546 bp, 19 predicted proteins | sample MGYA00249587_ERZ652573 | MGnify/ENA primary metagenome ERZ652573 (study PRJEB26925, sample SAMN05826651) | human gut metagenome | biome: ENVO:2100002; feature: ENVO:00000062; material: ENVO:00002003...
GAGATCTGCGCATGTCTCGTGGGCTCGGAGATGTGTATAAGAGACAGATTTTTTACTCATTGGGACATAAAAATAAGTATTACGTTTAGACAATGTTTGTTTTAGCGTTTCTTAAGAACAGTCTGACATGAAAATTCTTATGTTTTGGCAAGAGTAGATATTGTTGACCACACTTAATGTTCAACTTTGTAAAAGGAGTCAACGATGCCGTATAAAACGAAAAGCGATCTGCCGGAAAGCGTAAAGCACGTTCTACCGTCTCATGCCCAGGATATCTATAAAGAAGCGTTCAACAGCGCGTGGGATCAATATAAAGATAAAGAGGATCGGCGTGATGACGCCAGTCGCGAAGAAACCGCGCATAAAGTGGCCTGGGCTGCTGTGAAGCATGAATATGCCAAAGGGGATGATGATAAATGGCATAAAAAATCGTAAAACCGGTAGCTTAGTTAAAGCTATTCGTGCGGTGTTGCCTTGCAAGTGGTCCGTGGATTGCATATTGTCCCGTTAGTGGTTTCAAAATGAGCAGTAAAAATGTCCGGAAGACACCAAAAAGTTGTCGCAGGGAAGTATGCAGTGGCGGAGGTGTAAGGTGATAACGCGTGATTTCTTGATGAATGCCGATTGTAAAACGGCATTTGGTGCCATTGAAGAATCACTCTTATGGTCAGCAGAGCAACGGGCGGCTTCGCTGGCGGCGACGCTGGCTTGTCGACCTGATGAGGGACCGGTGTGGATCTTCGGTTATGGATCGTTGATGTGGAATCCGGCACTGGAGTTTACCGAGTCGTGCACCGGTACACTGGTTGGATGGCATCGCGCGTTTTGCCTGCGCCTGACCGCCGGGCGCGGGACTGCGCACCAGCCGGGACGGATGCTTGCACTGAAAGAGGGCGGACGCACTACAGGCGTCGCCTATCGACTGCCAGAAGAGACGCTGGAGCAGGAACTAACCCTGTTGTGGAAGCGCGAGATGATTACCGGCTGTTATCTGCCAACCTGGTGTCAGCTTGATCTTGATGATGGATGCACAGTAAACGCCATTGTGTTTATTATGGACCCGCGACATCCAGAATATGAATCTGACACTCGCGCTCAGGTCATCGCGCCGTTGATTGCGGCGGCGAGCGGTCCGCTGGGAACCAACGCACAATACCTGTTTTCACTGGAACAGGAGCTTATCAAACTGGGAATGCAGGACGATGGGCTGAATGATTTGCTGGTATCGGTAAAAAAACTGCTGGCGGAGAATTATCCGGATGGTGTGTTACGGCCGGGATTCGCCTGAGTAAACTTCCCTCATAGTGGGGCGTCAGACGCCCCCTCAAACATTAAAATGTGAGCACTTTATCGGCTGACAGCGTCCATTGCGCCAGTTCCACAAGAGTACCGATTTCCACCCCATCAATAAGAGGAAGTGTGCTAATCCCGCGCCCGTCGGTACAGGTTTTGCACAATTTCACCGGTACATTCTGAGCGGTAAGGATCTCCAGCATTTGCTGAATGTTGTAGCCTTCCCCTGGTTTTTGCCCGCGCAACCCGGCTGTGACCGCATCAGACATGAGGAACAGACGCAGATCCAGATTGCTCTCCTGCTCTCGTAACGCAATGGCCAGCCGCAAGCTGTTAAACAAGGATTCGCTCCCGTAAGGTGCGCCATTGGCAACGATCACGATTTTTTGCATTATTTACTCCTGTATTCAGGGAATTAGACACTCATCTTCTATCTTACTGCTTCTGCAGCGTCTGACCAATCGGTCACATTTTTAAGGATTTTCCTGAAAGCGCGAGAAAATACGACAAAAGTTGCCAGAAATCGTTATTCTTAAAGGCTATGGTTTTTCATTTTTTACCGGAAGTTACCGACGTTTTGAGCCGTTTCGTTCCTCGCATTATTTCGTTTTATTTACTCTTGCTGGCGGCAGGCGGTACAGCTAACGCACAATCTACCTTCGAGCAAAAAGCGGCAAATCCCTTTGATAATAACAATGATGGTCTGCCGGATTTAGGCATGGCACCTGAAAATCATGATGGGGAAAAACACTTTGCTGAAATTGTGAAAGATTTCGGCGAAACCAGTATGAATGATAACGGGCTGGATACTGGCGAGCAGGCAAAAGCTTTCGCATTGGGAAAAGTCCGCGACGCGCTTAGTCAACAGGTTAATCAGCACGTAGAGTCCTGGCTATCACCGTGGGGAAATGCCAGTGTTGATGTCAAAGTGGATAACGAAGGTCATTTTACCGGCAGTCGTGGAAGCTGGTTTGTGCCGTTACAAGATAATGATCGTTATCTCACCTGGAGCCAGCTTGGTCTTACTCAGCAGGATGATGGGTTGGTGAGCAATGTGGGCGTTGGGCAACGCTGGGCGCGCGGCAACTGGCTGGTGGGTTATAACACTTTTTATGACAACTTGCTGGACGAAAATCTTCAGCGAGCGGGCTTTGGTGCCGAAGCGTGGGGCGAATATTTGCGACTATCGGCAAACTTTTATCAGCCATTTGCTGCATGGCATGAACAGACAGCCACGCAGGAACAACGGATGGCGCGCGGGTACGACCTGACAGCCCGGATGCGCATGCCGTTCTATCAACACCTCAATACCAGTGTCAGCGTAGAACAGTATTTTGGTGATCGTGTTGATTTGTTTAACTCTGGTACGGGTTATCACAATCCCGTCGCGTTGAGTCTGGGATTAAATTACACCCCTGTGCCATTAGTCACTGTGACGGCCCAGCATAAACAGGGTGAAAGTGGAGAGAATCAAAATAACCTCGGGCTGAATCTTAATTACCGCTTTGGTGTACCGCTCAAAAAACAACTTTCTGCGGGCGAGGTTGCCGAAAGTCAGTCGTTACGTGGTAGTCGCTATGATAATCCGCAGCGAAATAATCTACCGACTCTTGAGTACCGACAGCGAAAAACGTTAACGGTGTTTCTGGCGACACCGCCGTGGGATCTAAAACCTGGCGAAACAGTGCCGCTGAAATTACAAATCCGCAGTCGTTACGGTATTCGGCAACTGATTTGGCAGGGCGATACGCAGATATTAAGTTTGACGCCAGGCGCACAAGCCAACAGCGCGGAGGGCTGGACGCTGATCATGCCTGACTGGCAGAACGGGGAAGGGGCGAGCAATCACTGGCGATTGTCGGTGGTGGTGGAAGATAACCAGGGGCAGCGTGTCTCCTCCAATGAGATCACGCTAACGCTTGTCGAACCGTTCGACGCATTGTCAAACGACGAACTGCGCTGGGAACCGTAATCAGAAAATGCGCTCCTGATGCACCCATACCGCTGCTTCCACGCGAGACTTGAGCTTCATTTTCTTCAGCATGTGCTTGACGTGCACTTTTACTGTGCTTTCGGTGATATCCAGGCGGCGGGCAATCATCTTGTTCGGCAAACCCTGGGCAATCAGCTTGAGAATATCGCGCTCGCGTGGGGTTAACTGGTTAACATCGCGCTCAGTAGTGGCACGGTTAGCGCGCAAGCTGGCGGCCAGAACAGGCGTTAATGCTTCGCTTAATACCATTTCGCCAGCAGCTGCCTGATGCAATGCTTTCAGCAGATCTTCCGGTTCCATATCTTTTAACAGATAGCCATCCGCGCCGCGTTTCAGTGCGGTGACCACATCTTCTTCATGGTTAGAGACGCTGAATACCACAATGCGCCCTGAGAGGGACTTTTCGCGCAGTTTATCCAGCGTTTCCAGACCGTTCATGCCGGGCATATTGAGATCTAACAGGATCAGATCGGGATCAAGAGACTCCGCCAGTTCAATACCCTGTTCGCCATTACTCGCTTCGCCAACCACGGTGATATCTGGTGCCATACTGATAAGCTGTTTTACGCCAGTTCGCAGCATCGGGTGATCGTCAATCAGCAGGATAGTAGCCGGTTCCTGATTACTCATGGGTATCTCCTTGGACGTCTGTGAAAGTTTTTTCGGGAATAAAGGTGACCACCACTTCGGTGCCACCTGATTCACGACGGCGGACGCGGCAATCGCCTCGTAAACTTTGCGCACGGTCGCGCATTATTATCATGCCGTAGTGATTGCTGCGGATGGCATTTTCAGGCACGCCGCAGCCGTTATCCTGGACGGTCAGTTTGACCTGATTATCGTTTTGCGCCACCGTCACCACGACCTCACTCGCTTGCGAATGTTTGAGGGCGTTACTTAATGCCTCACGGGCAATTTGCAACAAGTGGATTGCCTGATGTGAAGGCACCAGACGAGGCGGCAATTGATAATCCAGCTTCACCGGGAAGCCAAATTTGGCGCTGTACTCTTCGCAACTCGCTTCCAGCGCCGGACGTAATCCAGGCTCGGTGAGCTGCAAGCGGAATGTGGTGAGCAATTCACGCAACTGCGCCCAGGATGCATTCAGTTCGTTACGGATCTGACTTAACAGTTCGCGGCTGCTTTCTGGCAGCGCATCGCCCTGCATCTGTAAACAACTCACCTGCATCTTCATGCAAGAGAGAGATTGGGCAATAGAATCATGCAGTTCGCGCGCAATGGTGGCACGCTCTTCCATCACGATCAACTGTTGCTGACGTTCCTGATGCCGATCCAGCGCCAGCGTGGCGGTGAGTTGTTCAACCAGGGTATCCACCAGTTGTTGTTGATCATGGCTAAGATGACGCCCCTGCGGTAGGGTCGCCAGCAAAATACCGTACTGCGTATGTGAGTCAGCCAGCCGCCACTTCAGGGTTGTGCCGCGATCGCCAACGGGTAATACGCCGCGCGGGCAGAGCTGGCAGCCTTTATCATCACAAGTCATATCTGGCTGGCAGGTAAACTCCTGATGATTCTCTTCATCATCAGTGTCATACACCCGCAATTCGATATCACGTAGCAGGGTTAAATTCTGTAAGCCGTTGAGTACAGGTGACAGGCGTTCACACAGCGGGGCGCGGGAATGCAAACGGCGGTTAGCCTGCCATAAAAAAGAGAGGATCTGATTTTTATGCTCCAGCCCGGCGGTTTTCTCCTGAACCCGCTGCTCAAGTACGGCATAACTTTCGGCCAGTTCTGCAGACATATTGTTCAATGCAGTTCCAAGCATCGCCATTTCGTTGCGCCCGCTGATGTTCGCGCGTTGGGTAAAATCGCGATGACTGACGGCACTCGCCATTGCCAGCAGTTGCCGCCACGGTTGTAGCAGTCGCGCCCGCAACCAGATAATAGTGAACACCAGTAAAAGTGCCATAAATACCGCCATTACCCGATGGACCAGTACCACTGTCTCAATGCGCATTTCCGTGGTGCGGTCAAAACCAGATACCAGCTGATCAAGCCCGGCAACAAACTGGCTGACATCCGCTGACACCGTTTCGCGGTTTTGTGCACGCATCAGTGCAGGGATCAGTTCATTACGCCAGTAATCTTGTAAACCCTGTAATTGCGCCAGTTGTCCGTCTCGTTCTGCTGCTCGAGTCAACTCGGCGCTAAATGCCGTTTGTTCCATCTCTTTAATTAAGGGCTTGTCTTTCTCGCTTAATGGCACTGCTGCCAACAGACGGTAACTTTGCATGCGCAGCGATCCCGCTTTGTTGATCGCATGGGCGCTGCCCTGAACGCCTTGCACCAGCCAGCCAGAAACCGCCATCCCTGCCAGTCCAATAGCAGTAGAAAGCAACACAATAAGCGCAACCTGATTAACCAGGGTGAGCGGAGAGAGACAACGTTTAAGCATGTAAACCTCTTCCTTCAGGCTTTAAATGAGCAATAACCTTAATGAATGTGACGATACATTCTGGAATGGCAGTATTCTCGGCTATTGGCTGAAGTATACCCATACCCGGAAAGAGTTACTCCTTATTTGCCGTGTGGTTAGTCGCTTTACATCGGTAAGGGTAGGGATTTTACAGCACCGTGAAAAATCTCATAATTTTTATGAAATCACTGTACTCACTATGGGTAATGATAAATATCAATGATAGATAAAGTTATCTTATCGTTTGATTTACATCAAATTGCCTTTAGCTCCAGACACTAAGGTGGCAGACATCGAAACGAGTATCAGAGGTGTCTATGAGTCACTCATCCGCCCCCGAAAGGGCTACTGGAGCTGTCATTACAGATTGGCGACCGGAAGATCCTGCGTTCTGGCAACAACGCGGTCAACGTATTGCCAGCCGCAACCTGTGGATTTCCGTTCCCTGTCTGCTGCTGGCGTTTTGCGTATGGATGTTGTTCAGCGCTGTTGCGGTGAACTTACCGAAAGTCGGTTTTAATTTTACGACCGATCAGCTATTTATGTTGACTGCGCTGCCTTCGGTTTCTGGCGCGTTATTACGTGTTCCATACTCCTTTATGGTTCCTATCTTCGGTGGTCGTCGCTGGACGGCGTTCAGCACCGGTATTCTGATTATTCCTTGCGTCTGGCTGGGTTTTGCCGTGCAGGATACCTCCACGCCTTATAGCGTCTTCATCATCATCTCTCTGCTATGCGGCTTTGCTGGCGCGAACTTCGCATCCAGTATGGCAAACATCAGCTTCTTCTTTCCGAAACAGAAGCAGGGTGGCGCGCTGGGTCTGAATGGTGGTCTGGGAAACATGGGCGTCAGCGTCATGCAGTTGGTTGCTCCGCTGGTGGTATCACTGTCGATTTTCGCAGTATTTGGTAGCCAGGGCGTCAAACAGCCGGATGGGACTGAGCTGTATCTGGCGAATGCGTCCTGGATATGGGTGCCGTTCCTTGCCATCTTCACCATTGCGGCGTGGTTTGGCATGAACGATCTTGCTACCTCGAAAGCCTCCATCAAGGAGCAGTTGCCGGTACTCAAACGGGGTCATCTGTGGATTATGAGCCTGCTGTATCTGGCAACCTTCGGCTCCTTCATCGGCTTCTCCGCGGGCTTTGCAATGCTGTCAAAAACGCAGTTCCCGGATGTTCAGATTCTGCAATACGCTTTCTTCGGGCCGTTTATTGGTGCGCTGGCGCGTTCTGCAGGTGGTGCATTATCTGACCGTCTGGGCGGAACTCGTGTCACGCTGGTGAACTTTATTCTGATGGCGATTTTCAGCGGCCTGCTGTTCCTGACCTTACCGACTGACGGGCAGGGCGGAAGCTTCATGGCGTTCTTCGCGGTCTTCCTGGCGCTGTTCCTGACAGCTGGGCTGGGTAGTGGTTCCACTTTCCAGATGATTTCAGTGATCTTCCGTAAACTGACAATGGATCGCGTGAAAGCAGAAGGGGGTTCTGACGAACGTGCGATGCGTGAAGCGGCAACCGACACGGCGGCGGCGCTGGGTTTCATCTCTGCGATTGGCGCGATTGGTGGCTTCTTTATCCCGAAAGCGTTTGGTAGCTCGCTGGCATTAACGGGTTCGCCAGTCGGCGCAATGAAGGTATTTTTGATTTTCTATATCGCCTGCGTAGTGATTACCTGGGCGGTATATGGTCGGCATTCTAAAAAATAAACCGTTACTCGTCATACTTCGGGTTACATGTGCTGCGGCTGCGTTCATTCACCCCAGTCACTTACTTTAGTAAGCTCCTGGGATTCATTCACTTGCCGCCTTCCTGTAAACCGAATTATATAGAGTAAAATATTTGATTATCCTTTGCGCGGCATGATGTCGCGCTTTTTTTATGCGTTATTTAGTTACAACATACTAATGTTATATGGTTTATTTCGCCGGATTTCATTAAGAGCCATTAATATGTTACCCATGGGGAATACTCCTTAATACCCATCTGCATAAAAATCTTAATAGTTTAAATAACTACAGGTATAAAACGTCTTAATTTACAGTGTGTTATGTGGTGGCTGTTAATTATCCTAAAGGGGTATCTTAGGAATTTACTTTATTTTTCATCCCCATCACTCTTGATCGTTATCAATTCCCACGCTGTTTCAGAGCGTTACCTTGCCCTTAAACATTAGCAATGTCGATTTATCAGAGGGCCGACAGGCTCCCACAGGAGAAAACCGATGAGTAAATTCCTGGACCGGTTTCGCTACTTCAAACAGAAGGGTGAAACCTTTGCCGATGGGCATGGCCAGCTTCTCAATACCAACCGTGACTGGGAGGATGGATATCGCCAGCGTTGGCAGCATGACAAAATCGTCCGCTCTACCCACGGGGTAAACTGCACCGGCTCCTGCAGCTGGAAAATCTACGTCAAAAACGGTCTGGTCACCTGGGAAACCCAGCAGACTGACTATCCGCGTACCCGTCCGGATCTGCCAAACCATGAACCTCGCGGCTGCCCGCGCGGTGCCAGCTACTCCTGGTATCTTTACAGTGCCAACCGCCTGAAATACCCGATGATGCGCAAACGCCTGATGAAAATGTGGCGTGAAGCGAAGGCGCTGCATAGCGATCCGGTTGAGGCATGGGCTTCTATCATTGAAGACGCCGATAAAGCGAAAAGCTTTAAGCAGGCGCGTGGACGCGGTGGATTTGTTCGTTCTTCCTGGCAGGAGGTGAACGAACTGATCGCCGCATCTAACGTTTACACCATCAAAAACTACGGCCCGGACCGTGTTGCTGGTTTCTCGCCAATTCCGGCAATGTCGATGGTTTCTTACGCATCGGGTGCACGCTATCTCTCGCTGATTGGCGGTACTTGCTTAAGCTTCTACGACTGGTACTGCGACCTGCCTCCTGCGTCTCCGCAAACCTGGGGCGAGCAAACTGACGTACCGGAATCTGCTGACTGGTATAACTCCAGCTACATCATCGCCTGGGGTTCAAACGTGCCGCAGACGCGTACCCCGGATGCTCACTTCTTTACTGAAGTGCGTTACAAAGGCACCAAAACTGTTGCCGTCACACCAGACTACGCTGAAATCGCCAAACTGTGCGATCTGTGGCTGGCACCGAAACAGGGCACCGATGCGGCAATGGCGCTGGCGATGGGCCACGTAATGCTGCGTGAATTCCACCTCGACAACCCAAGCCAGTATTTCACCGACTATGTGCGTCGCTACACCGACATGCCGATGCTGGTGATGCTGGAAGAACGCGACGGTTACTACGCTGCAGGTCGTATGTTGCGCGCTGCTGATCTGGTTGATGCGCTGGGCCAGGAAAACAATCCGGAATGGAAAACTGTCGCCTTTAATACCAATGGCGAAATGGTTGCGCCGAACGGTTCTATTGGCTTCCGCTGGGGCGAGAAGGGCAAATGGAATCTTGAGCAGCGCGACGGCAAAACTGGCGAAGAAACCGAGCTGCAACTGAGCCTGCTGGGTAGCCAGGATGAGATCGCTGAGGTAGGCTTCCCGTACTTTGGTGGCGACGGCACGGAACACTTCAACAAAGTGGAACTGGAAAACGTGCTGCTGCACAAACTGCCGGTGAAACGCCTGCAACTGGCTGATGGCAGCACCGCCCTGGTGACCACCGTTTATGATCTGACGCTGGCAAACTACGGTCTGGAACGTGGCCTGAACGACGTTAACTGTGCAACCAGCTATGACGATGTGAAAGCTTATACCCCGGCCTGGGCCGAGCAGATTACCGGCGTTTCTCGCAGCCAGATTATTCGCATCGCCCGTGAATTTGCCGATAACGCTGATAAAACGCACGGTCGTTCGATGATTATCGTCGGTGCGGGGCTGAACCACTGGTATCACCTCGATATGAACTATCGTGGTCTGATCAACATGCTGATTTTCTGCGGCTGTGTCGGTCAGAGCGGGGGCGGCTGGGCGCACTATGTAGGTCAGGAAAAACTGCGTCCGCAAACCGGCTGGCAGCCGCTGGCGTTTGCCCTTGACTGGCAGCGTCCGGCGCGTCACATGAACAGCACTTCTTATTTCTATAACCACTCCAGCCAGTGGCGTTATGAAACCGTCACGGCGGAAGAGTTGCTGTCACCGATGGCGGACAAATCCCGCTATACCGGACACTTGATCGACTTTAACGTCCGTGCGGAACGCATGGGCTGGCTGCCGTCTGCACCGCAGTTAGGCACTAACCCGCTGACTATCGCTGGCGAAGCGGAAAAAGCCGGGATGAATCCGGTGGACTATACGGTGAAATCCCTGAAAGAGGGTTCCATCCGTTTTGCGGCAGAACAACCAGAAAACGGTAAAAACCACCCGCGCAACCTGTTCATCTGGCGTTCTAACCTGCTCGGTTCTTCCGGTAAAGGTCATGAGTTTATGCTCAAGTACCTGCTGGGGACGGAGCACGGTATCCAGGGTAAAGATCTGGGGCAACAGGGCGGCGTGAAGCCGGAAGAAGTGGACTGGCAGGACAATGGTCTGGAAGGCAAGCTGGATCTGGTGGTTACGCTGGACTTCCGTCTGTCGAGCACCTGTCTCTATTCCGACATCATTTTGCCGACGGCGACCTGGTACGAAAAAGACGACATGAATACTTCGGATATGCATCCGTTTATTCACCCGCTGTCTGCGGCGGTCGATCCGGCCTGGGAAGCGAAAAGCGACTGGGAAATCTACAAAGCCATCGCGAAGAAATTCTCCGAAGTGTGCGTCGGCCATCTGGGTAAAGAAACCGACATCGTCACGCTGCCTATCCAGCATGACTCTGCCGCTGAACTGGCGCAGCCGCTGGATGTGAAAGACTGGAAAAAAGGCGAATGCGACCTGATCCCAGGCAAAACTGCACCGCACATTATGGTCGTAGAGCGCGATTATCCGGCAACTTACGAACGCTTTACTTCTATCGGCCCGCTGATGGAGAAAATCGGTAACGGCGGTAAAGGGATTGCCTGGAACACCCAGAGCGAGATGGATCTGCTGCGTAAGCTCAACTACACCAAAGCGGAAGGTCCGGCGAAAGGCCAGCCGATGCTGAACACCGCAATTGATGCGGCAGAGATGATCCTGACACTGGCACCGGAAACCAACGGTCAGGTAGCCGTGAAAGCCTGGGCTGCCCTGAGCGAATTTACCGGTCGTGACCATACGCATCTGGCGCTGAATAAAGAAGACGAGAAGATCCGCTTCCGCGATATTCAGGCACAGCCGCGCAAAATTATCTCCAGCCCGACCTGGTCTGGTCTGGAAGATGAACACGTTTCTTACAACGCCGGTTACACCAACGTTCACGAGCTGATCCCATGGCGTACGCTCTCTGGTCGTCAGCAACTGTATCAGGATCACCAATGGATGCGTGATTTCGGTGAAAGCCTGCTGGTTTATCGTCCGCCGATCGACACCCGTTCGGTGAAAGAAGTGATAGGCCAGAAATCCAACGGCAACCCGGAAAAAGCGCTCAACTTCCTGACGCCGCACCAGAAGTGGGGTATCCACTCCACCTACAGCGACAACCTGCTGATGCTGACTTTAGGTCGCGGTGGTCCGGTGGTCTGGTTGAGTGAAGCCGATGCCAAAGATCTGGGTATCGCCGATAACGACTGGATTGAAGTATTCAACAGCAACGGTGCTCTGACTGCCCGTGCGGTTGTCAGCCAGCGTGTTCCGGCAGGGATGACCATGATGTACCACGCGCAGGAACGTATCGTTAACCTGCCTGGTTCGGAAATTACCCAACAGCGTGGTGGTATCCATAACTCGGTCACCCGTATCACGCCGAAACCGACGCATATGATCGGCGGCTATGCCCATCTGGCATACGGCTTTAACTACTACGGCACCGTAGGTTCTAACCGCGATGAGTTTGTTGTAGTGCGTAAGATGAAGAACATTGACTGGTTAGATGGCGAAGGCAATGACCAGGTACAGGAGAGCGTAAAATGAAAATTCGTTCACAAGTCGGCATGGTGCTGAATCTCGATAAGTGCATCGGCTGCCACACCTGTTCAGTTACCTGTAAAAACGTCTGGACCAGCCGTGAAGGCGTGGAATACGCGTGGTTCAACAACGTGGAAACCAAGCCGGGTCAGGGCTTCCCGACTGACTGGGAAAACCAGGAAAAATACAAAGGCGGCTGGATCCGTAAAATCAATGGCAAACTGCAGCCGCGCATGGGTAACCGCGCCATGCTGCTGGGTAAAATCTTCGCTAACCCGCATCTGCCGGGGATCGACGATTATTACGAGCCGTTCGATTTTGATTATCAGAACCTGCATACCGCGCCGGAAGGCAGCAAATCGCAGCCGATTGCCCGTCCGCGTTCGCTGATTACCGGGGAACGGATGGCGAAAATCGAAAAAGGGCCGAACTGGGAAGATGACCTGGGTGGTGAGTTTGACAAACTGGCGAAAGACAAGAACTTCGACAACATCCAGAAGGCGATGTATAGCCAGTTCGAAAACACCTTTATGATGTATTTGCCGCGCCTGTGCGAACACTGCCTGAACCCGGCATGTGTGGCGACCTGCCCGAGCGGTGCGATTTACAAGCGTGAAGAAGATGGCATCGTCCTGATCGACCAGGATAAATGCCGTGGCTGGCGTATGTGCATCACCGGATGCCCGTACAAAAAAATCTACTTCAACTGGAAGAGCGGTAAGTCTGAGAAGTGCATCTTCTGCTATCCGCGTATTGAAGCGGGTCAGCCGACCGTGTGCTCAGAAACCTGTGTCGGTCGTATCCGTTATCTTGGCGTGCTGCTGTACGATGCCGACGCGATTGAACGTGCAGCCAGCACCGAGAACGAGAAAGATCTTTACCAGCGTCAGCTGGAGGTGTTCCTCGATCCGAACGATCCGAAAGTCATCGAGCAGGCGATTAAAGACGGTATTCCGCTGAGCGTTATTGAAGCCGCACAGCAGTCGCCGGTTTATAAAATGGCAATGGAATGGAAACTGGCGCTGCCGCTGCATCCAGAATATCGCACACTGCCGATGGTCTGGTACGTGCCGCCTCTGTCTCCGATTCAGTCTGCAGCAGACGCGGGTGAGCTGGGTAGCAACGGCATTCTGCCAGACGTCGAAAGCTTGCGTATTCCGGTACAGTATCTGGCGAATCTGCTGACCGCCGGTGATACCAAACCGGTACTGCGCGCACTGAAACGTATGCTGGCGATGCGTCATTACAAACGTGCTGAAACCGTTGACGGTAAAGTTGATACCCGTGCGCTGGAAGAGGTCGGTCTGACCGAAGCCCAGGCACAGGAGATGTACCGTTATCTGGCGATTGCTAACTACGAAGATCGCTTTGTGGTGCCGAGTAGTCATCGTGAACTGGCACGGGAAGCCTTCCCGGAGAAAAATGGCTGCGGCTTTACCTTTGGTGATGGCTGCCACGGTTCAGATACCAAATTCAATCTGTTCAACAGCCGTCGTATCGATGCCATCGATGTGACCAGCAAAACGGAGCCGCATCCATGATCGAACTCGTGATTGTATCGCGTCTCCTTGAATATCCGGATGCTGCCTTATGGCAGCATCAACAAGAGATGTTTGAGGCGATTGCTGCGTCGAAAAATCTGTCGAAAGAAGATGCCCATGCGCTGGGCATTTTCCTGCGCGATTTAACGGCGATGGATCCGCTCGATGCCCAGGCCCAGTACAGCGAACTGTTCGACCGTGGCCGCGCCACGTCACTGTTGCTATTTGAACATGTTCACGGTGAATCCCGTGACCGCGGCCAGGCGATGGTGGACCTGCTGGCGCAGTACGAGCAGCACGGTTTGCAGTTAAACAGCCGCGAATTACCGGACCATCTGCCGCTGTATCTGGAGTACCTGTCGCAGCTGCCGCAAAGCGAAGCCGTGGAAGGTTTGAAAGATATCGCGCCGATTCTGGCATTGCTGAGCGCGCGTCTGCAACAGCGTGAAAGCCGTTATGCCGTGATGTTTGATCTGCTGCTGAAATTGGCCAATACCGCTATCGACAGCGACAAAGTGGCGGAAAAAATTGCCGACGAAGCGCGCGATGATACGCCGCAGGCGCTGGATGCTGTCTGGGAAGAAGAGCAGGTTAAATTCTTTGCTGACAAAGGCTGCGGTGATTCAGCAATCACTGCTCATCAGCGTCGCTTTGCCGGTGCCGTCGCGCCGCAATATCTGAATATCACCACCGGAGGACAGCACTAATGCAATTCCTGAATATGTTCTTCTTTGATATCTACCCGTACATAGCCGGGGCGGTCTTCCTGATTGGTAGCTGGCTGCGTTATGACTACGGGCAGTACACCTGGCGCGCGGCGTCCAGCCAGATGCTGGATCGCAAAGGGATGAACCTGGCGTCGAACCTGTTCCATATCGGTATTCTGGGGATTTTTGTTGGTCACTTCTTCGGTATGCTGACGCCGCACTGGATATATGAAGCCTGGCTGCCGATTGAAGTGAAACAGAAAATGGCGATGTTTGCTGGTGGTGCCAGCGGCGTGCTGTGTCTGATTGGCGGCGTGCTGTTGCTGAAGCGTCGTCTGTTCAGCCCACGCGTGCGTGCAACCACTACCGGAGCGGATATCCTGATCCTGTCGCTGCTCGTTATCCAGTGCGCGCTGGGCCTGTTGACCATTCCGTTCTCCGCTCAGCATATGGACGGTAGCGAGATGATGAAACTGGTTGGCTGGGCGCAGTCGGTAGTGACCTTCCACGGTGGCGCTTCTCAACACCTTGATGGTGTAGCGTTTATCTTCCGTCTGCACCTGGTGTTGGGGATGACGTTATTCCTGCTGTTCCCGTTCTCGCGTCTGGTGCACATCTGGAGCGTACCGGTGGAGTATCTGACACGTAAGTATCAGTTGGTGCGCGCTCGTCACTAAGCGAATTTTAGTTCACATAGACCCTGCTTCGGCGGGGTTTTTTTATGGGCACGGTGCGGGGTGAGTTGTCGGATGCGCTTCGCTTATCCGACCTACAGGGGAGGATATTGTAGGTCCGGTAAACGCGGTGCCATCGGGCAAAATTAGCTCGGAGTAACAGGTTTTGATTATTTAAGGAAGCGATGGTGGTGGGGGAAGGATTACTCAGCGCTGCGCGCTTCGCCCTTCGGGTCGTTGCCTGCGGCAACGCTCTCTCGCTGGCGCTCGAGTCGAACCTTAGTCGAAGCTTCTCATCCTTCCCCGCTTGGGCAGAATATTTAATTGCGGATTCGTTTGAGAGTTTACGGACTTTTGAAAAGTGATGGTGGTGGGGGAAGGATTACTCAGCGCTGCGCGCTTCGCCCTTCGGGTCGTTGCCTGCGGCAACGCTCTCTCGCTGGCGCTCGAGTCGAACCTTGGTCGAAGCTTCTCATCCTTCCCCGCATGGGCAGAATATTTAATTGCGGATTCGTTGGGAAGTTCAGGGACTTTTGAAAGTGATGGTGGTGGGGGAAGGATTCGAACCTTCGAAGTCGATGACGGCAGATTTACAGTCTGCTCCCTTTGGCCGCTCGGGAACCCCACCAGGGGTAATTCAAATTTTGAGGTAATGCTTGAGATGGTGGTGGGGGAAGGATTATTCGTCGCTTCGCTCCTCACCCTTCGGGCCGTTGCCTGTGGCAACGTTCTCTCGCTTTCGCTCGAATCGAACCTTAGTCGAAGGTTCTCACCCTTCCCCGATGAGTGCAAACTTTCACAATCTCACCGAAGTTACCACATCGCTGTGGTGAATTATGGTGGTGGGGGAAGGATTATTCGTCGCTTCGCTCCTCACCCTTCGGGCCGTTGCCTGTGGCAACGTTCTCTCGCTTTCGCTCGAATCGAACCTTAGTCGAAGGTTCTCACCCTTCCCCGATGAGTGCAAACTTTCACAATCTCACCGAAGTTACCACATCGCTGTGGTGAATTATGGTGGTGGGGGAAGGATTCGAACCTTCGAAGTCGATGACGGCAGATTTACAGTCTGCTCCCTTTGGCCGCTCGGGAACCCCACCACGGGGTAATGCTTTTTACTGGCCTGCTCCCTTATCGGGAAGCGGGGCGCATCATATCAAATGACGCGCCGCTGTAAAGTGTTACGTTGAGAAAAATGAACTGGTTGCGTAATTTTCATCCGTAACGGATTAAAGGTAACCAGTTATTTTTGCTGGCGATTAAAGAATAATCGTTCGATTACCGTAAACAAAGACGCGCTGTGCCAGTACTTTGTATAGTGCACGACTTAAGACGTTTTTCTCGACGTCACGACCTGCGCGCATCATATCTTCAGCTGTGTAGGTATGATCGACATGAATAACGTCCTGCATGATGATTGGGCCTTCGTCCAGATTGTCATTCACATAGTGAGCGGTTGCGCCAATAATCTTCACACCACGTTCATAGGCCTGGTGATAAGGACGTGCGCCAATAAACGCTGGCAGGAATGAATGGTGAATATTGATGATCTTATTCGGGAAGCGTGCCACAAATTCCGGCGTTAATACCCGCATATACTTCGCCAGCACCACGTAGTCAGGTTGATAAGCATCAATGGCATCCGCCATCTTTTGATCGTGCTCGTTGCGGCTTAACCCTTCATGGCTTACCAGCTCAAACGGAATATCAAAACGCTCAACCAGAGAACGTAGAGTATCGTGGTTACCAATAACTGCCGCGATTTCGACATCCAGGCCGCCGTAATTGGCTTTCATCAACAAATCGCCAAGGCAATGCGCTTCTTTAGTGACCAGAATCACTATCCGGCGACGACCGGCAGGATTCAGCTCACGCACGGAGCCTTCTGGCAATGCGCTATCGAGATCCGCCAGCAGGGTGGAATCATTAAAAATCCCTTCCAGTTCCGTGCGCATAAAAAAGCGCCCGGTACGGTGATCAACAAATTCATTGTTCTGTACGATATTTAACTCGTGCTTGTAGCAAATATTGGTAATACGTGCGATCAGACCTTTTTGGTCCGGACAAATAGTACGCAGAACTTTACGTTGGAGTGAATGCATTGCTGGAAAAACCTTGTTGAGAGTGTTTGCTAAACCGTACCGTCAACCATTATTGGCCGCAGCACTTTTTAAATTTTTTACCTGAACCACAAGGGCAGGGATCGTTGCGGCCAAACTGCGGACGTGTACCGTCAATATAGTACCATTGACCGTTTTCTTTCAAAAATCGCGAACGTTCAATTATTGCACCTGTTTTGCCACCTTCGGTAAATCGAGCAACAAAACTGACAAATCCGATATTGTCGGCGTCCTGCCAACAATGTTCAAATACGGTCAATCCCAACCATTCAGTATGCGCAAATCCGGCAATCAATTCGGCACGTAACGCCGCTGCTCCACAAGATGGATGCCAGGTCTTTATTAAATAATCTGCGTCTTGCATCACAAAAGTGCAGTAACGCGAACGCATGAGATGTTCTGGATCAGGTGCAACCTTTTCACCAGACACATAAGGGTGGCAACATAGGCTATACTCGACAGCACTACCACAGGGACAAAGCTGAGACACAAATAATCTCCCTGGAAACAATAACGGCGTATTAACCGCCTGAGTAGCACTATGTTAACCGAGCAGTAGCGATGTGGCTACGATTGCATTCCAGGGGAATCTTGCGGGAATAATGAGAAAGATAAAAATAGGGCTGGCGCTGGGATCTGGCGCGGCGAGAGGTTGGTCGCATATTGGCGTTATTAATGCGCTAAAAAAAGTGGGTATTGAAATTGATATCATTGCAGGATGTTCAATTGGTTCGCTGGTGGGCGCGGCCTATGCATGCGATCGATTATCTGCGCTGGAAGATTGGGTAACCTCTTTCAGTTATTGGGACGTTTTACGCCTGATGGACCTCTCCTGGCAGCGCGGTGGGTTACTGCGCGGCGAGCGTGTCTTCAATCAATATCGCGAAATAATGCCGGAAACAGAGATCGAAAATTGTTCCCGTCGCTTTGCGGCTGTTGCCACCAATTTAAGTACGGGGCGTGAATTATGGTTTACTGAAGGCGATCTCCATCTTGCTATTCGCGCATCATGCAGTATTCCAGGACTCATGGCACCCGTTGCACATAACGGCTACTGGCTGGTTGATGGAGCAGTCGTTAACCCAATTCCTATTTCCCTCACGCGTGCATTGGGGGCTGATATTGTGATAGCGGTTGACCTGCAGCACGATGCTCATTTGATGCAACAAGATTTGCTCTCCTTTAATGTCAGTGAAGAAAATAGCGAGAATGGTGATTCTCTGCCGTGGCATGCGCGTCTGAAAGAAAGGTTAGGCAGCATAACGACACGTCGGGCGGTGACAGCACCAACGGCAACAGAGATTATGACCACTTCTATCCAGGTGCTGGAGAACCGCCTTAAAAGGAACCGCATGGCAGGTGATCCGCCCGATATTCTGATTCAACCTGTTTGCCCGCAAATATCTACGCTTGATTTCCATCGCGCGCACGCTGCCATTGCGGCCGGACAGCTGGCAGTGGAAAGGAAAATGGACGAACTTTTGCCGTTGGTACGCACCAACATTTGACCAGAATTTTTATCTACACTTAAGTTAATTCTGACAGGCGCAGGTGGCAATAGCATGCCACTATTGAGTAAAGCCAGTCAGGGGAGAGAACATGACGCAGCCATTGGTCGGAAAACAGATTCTCATTGTTGAAGATGAGCAGGTATTTCGCTCGCTTCTGGATTCATGGTTTTCCTCATTGGGAGCGACAACGGTACTGGCGGCTGATGGGGTGGATGCCCTTGAGTTGCTGGGAGGTTTCACTCCAGACCTGATGATATGTGATATCGCGATGCCACGAATGAACGGGCTTAAACTGCTGGAGCATATACGTAACAGAGGCGACCAGACCCCAGTTCTGGTGATATCTGCCACTGAAAATATGGCAGATATTGCCAAAGCGTTACGTCTGGGCGTTGAAGATGTTTTGCTGAAACCAGTTAAAGATCTGAATCGCTTGCGCGAGATGGTTTTTGCCTGTCTCTATCCCAGCATGTTTAATTCGCGCGTTGAGGAAGAGGAAAGGCTTTTTCGCGACTGGGATGCAATGGTTGATAACCCTGCCGCAGCGGCGAAATTATTACAGGAACTACAACCGCCGGTTCAGCAGGTGATTTCCCATTGCCGGGTTAATTATCGTCAATTGGTTGCCGCGGACAAACCCGGCCTGGTGCTTGATATTGCCGCACTTTCGGAAAACGATCTGGCATTTTATTGCCTTGATGTCACCCGAGCTGGACATAATGGCGTACTTGCTGCCTTGTTATTACGCGCATTGTTTAACGGATTATTACAGGAACAGCTTGCACACCAAAATCAACGGTTGCCAGAGTTGGGCGCGTTATTGAAGCAGGTAAACCATTTACTCCGTCAGGCCAATCTGCCGGGGCAGTTTCCGCTATTAGTTGGCTATTATCATCGCGAACTGAAAAATCTCATTCTGGTTTCTGCGGGTCTGAATGCGACGTTAAATACCGGCGAACACCAGGTGCAAATCAGTAATGGTGTTCCGTTAGGCACTTTAGGTAACGCTTATTTGAATCAATTGAGCCAGCGATGCGATGCCTGGCAATGCCAAATATGGGGAACCGGTGGTCGACTGCGCTTGATGTTGTCTGCAGAATGAGCAAACGATAACGCGGGCTAAATTTGCATTACCTGCTAATGTCGGCTGGTGGTACTATCGTCGCCATTCGTATAAGTAATTGTCTTAATTATGCTAACTCGCCTCCTTTTCAGAACTTAGCCCCTTCGGGGTGCTGATATACTGGGATGCGATACAGAAATATGAACACGTTCAAAACACGAACAGTCCAGGAGAATTTAAATGGCTGCCATTAATACGAAAGTCAAAAAAGCCGTTATCCCCGTTGCGGGATTAGGAACCAGGATGTTGCCGGCGACGAAAGCCATCCCGAAAGAGATGCTGCCACTTGTCGATAAGCCATTAATTCAATACGTCGTGAATGAATGTATTGCGGCTGGCATTACTGAAATTGTGCTGGTTACACACTCATCTAAAAACTCTATTGAAAACCACTTTGATACCAGTTTTGAACTGGAAGCAATGCTGGAAAAACGTGTAAAACGTCAACTGCTTGATGAAGTGCAGTCTATTTGTCCGCCGCACGTGACTATTATGCAAGTTCGTCAGGGGCTGGCGAAAGGCCTGGGACACGCGGTATTGTGTGCTCACCCGGTAGTGGGTGATGAACCTGTGGCTGTTATTTTGCCTGACGTTATTCTGGATGAATATGAATCCGATTTGTCACAGGATAACCTGGCAGAGATGATCCGCCGCTTTGATGAAACGGGTCATAGCCAGATCATGGTTGAACCGGTTGCTGATGTGACCGCATATGGCGTTGTGGATTGCAAAGGCGTTGAATTAGCGCCGGGTGAAAGCGTACCGATGGTTGGCGTGGTTGAAAAACCAAAAGCGGATGTTGCGCCGTCTAATCTCGCTATTGTGGGTCGTTACGTACTTAGTGCGGATATTTGGCCGTTGCTGGCAAAAACCCCTCCGGGAGCTGGTGATGAAATTCAGCTCACCGACGCAATTGATATGCTGATCGAAAAAGAAACGGTTGAAGCCTATCATATGAAAGGGAAGAGCCATGACTGCGGTAATAAATTAGGTTACATGCAGGCCTTCGTTGAATACGGTATTCGTCATAACACCCTTGGCACGGAATTTAAAGCCTGGCTTGAAGAAGAGATGGGCATTAAGAAGTAACATCCGTATCGGTGTTATCCACGAAACGGCGTTGAGCAATCGACGCCGTTTTTTTATAGCTTATTCTTATTAAATTGTCTTAAACCGGACAATAAA
>ENA-OXQR01000266-OXQR01000266.1-human-gut-metagenome-genome-assembly--contig:-NODE-266-length-20293-cov-8.88892_pt1 | contig 20293 bp, 19 predicted proteins | sample MGYA00249587_ERZ652573 | MGnify/ENA primary metagenome ERZ652573 (study PRJEB26925, sample SAMN05826651) | human gut metagenome | biome: ENVO:2100002; feature: ENVO:00000062; material: ENVO:00002003...
ATCGTCGGCAGCGTCAGATGTGTATAAGAGACAGATCATCCGGTGGATGTTCAGGCGCTGGATTGCGACTTTTACGTGTTCTCCGGGCATAAACTGTATGGCCCCACCGGAATTGGCATTCTTTATGTGAAAGAAGCCTTGTTGCAGGAGATGCCGCCGTGGGAAGGGGGCGGTTCTATGATCGCCACCGTCAGCCTGAGTGAAGGCACTACCTGGACCAAAGCACCATGGCGGTTTGAAGCCGGTACACCCAATACCGGGGGCATCATTGGTCTTGGCGCGGCGCTGGAGTATGTTTCGGCGCTGGGGCTTAATAACATAGCCGAGTATGAACAGAATCTGATGCATTATGCGCTATCACAGCTGGAATCTGTACCGGATCTCACTCTCTATGGCCCACAAAACAGGCTTGGCGTTATTGCTTTTAATCTCGGTAAACACCACGCCTATGATGTTGGCAGTTTTCTCGATAATTACGGCATTGCTGTGCGTACCGGACATCACTGCGCAATGCCATTGATGGCCTATTACAACGTCCCTGCGATGTGTCGGGCGTCGCTGGCCATGTATAACACCCATGAAGAAGTGGATCGTCTGGTGACCGGCCTGCAACGTATTCACCGTTTGCTGGGATAACAGGGAGGCACTATGGCTTTATTGCCGGATAAAGAAAAGTTGCTGCGTAATTTTTTACGCTGCGCCAACTGGGAAGAGAAATATCTCTACATTATTGAGCTGGGCCAGCGTCTGCCAGAATTACGCGACGAAGACAGAAGTCCACAAAATAGCATTCAGGGCTGTCAGAGTCAGGTGTGGATTGTCATGCGCCAGAATGCCCAGGGAATTATTGAATTACAGGGCGACAGCGATGCGGCGATTGTGAAAGGGCTTATTGCGGTCGTCTTTATTCTCTACGATCAGATGACGCCGCAGGATATTGTCAATTTCGATGTGCGTCCGTGGTTTGAAAAAATGGCGCTCACCCAACATCTCACCCCATCTCGTTCACAAGGTCTGGAAGCGATGATTCGCGCAATTCGCGCCAAAGCCGCTGCACTTAGCTAAACTAAAAGGACAGCTTTCATCCGGTTGGCTCACATTGCCGGATGGTCAATGTTTACACTGACCTGCACAGGAGTGTTTTGGTTTCAGGTGAACATAAGCGCCATCCGACGTTTCAGCGTGAGTCTCCGGCAAATACAGGAGGTTTACAATGAAACGCGCGTCTTTGCTTACACTCACGCTTATCGGCGCTTTTAGCGCCATCCAGGCTGCCTGGGCGGTTGATTATCCGCTACCACCAACCGGAAGCCGACTGGTTGGGCAAAATCAAACGTATACGGTGCAAGAAGGGGATAAAAACCTTCAGGCTATTGCCCGACGTTTTGATACTGCGGCAATGTTGATCCTTGAAGCCAATAACACTATCGCCCCGGTGCCAAAACCTGGTACGACGATAACTATTCCTTCACAACTGTTATTACCTGATGCACCGCGTCAGGGGATTATCGTTAACCTTGCAGAGCTGCGCCTTTATTATTATCCGCCGGGAGAAAATATTGTGCAGGTTTATCCAATAGGTATTGGATTGCAGGGGCTGGAAACGCCGGTGATGGAAACGCGTGTTGGGCAGAAAATCCCTAACCCAACCTGGACGCCTACGGCAGGCATTCGTCAGCGTTCGCTGGAGCGTGGCATTAAATTACCGCCAGTCGTTCCTGCCGGACCAAATAACCCGCTAGGACGTTACGCACTGCGCCTCGCGCATGGTAATGGCGAATACCTCATTCATGGTACCAGTGCGCCGGACAGCGTCGGTTTGCGCGTCAGTTCAGGGTGTATTCGCATGAATGCACCGGATATTAAAGCCTTGTTCTCCAGCGTGCGGACGGGAACGCCGGTGAAAGTGATCAACGAACCGGTGAAATATTCCGTGGAGCCTAACGGGATGCGTTATGTTGAAGTACATCGACCACTATCGGCAGAAGAACAGCAGAACGTTCAGACAATGCCATACACACTGCCAGCAGGCTTTACGCAATTTAAAGACAATAAGGCTGTAGATCAGAAGTTAGTCGATAAAGCGTTGTATCGTCGGGCAGGGTATCCGGTTTCGGTGAGCAGTGGAGCAACTCCCGCAGCCAGCAATGCGCCTTCAGTAGAGTCAGCGCAGAATGGTGAACCAGAGCAAGGGAATATGTTACGCGTGACGCAGTAGCGGTAAACGGCAGACAAAAAAAATGGCGCACAATGTGCGCCATTTTTCACTTCACAGGTACTATTACTTGCGGTATTTAGTAGCCATGTTGTCCAGACGCTGGTTAGCACGAGCTGCGTCATCTTTAGCAGCCTGAACGTCGGAACGCATTGCGTTCACGTCGTTGCTCAGCTGGTCAACTTTAGCGTTCAGAGTCTGAACGTCAGAAGACAGCTGATCGATTTTAGCGTTGCTGGAGCAACCTGCCAGCAGAGTAGAACCCAGGATTACCGCGCCCAGTACCAGTTTAGTAGCTTTCATTATTAATACCCTCTAGATTGAGTTAATCTCCATGTAGCGTTACAAGTATTACACAAAGTTTTTTATGTTGAGAATATTTTTTTGATGGGAAGGCACTTATTTTTGATCGTTCGCTCAAAGAAGCATCGAACGCTGGGTTTTAGATAAAAAAATTGAGAGAAAACAGGATGCTTCCATCGGATTCATCTTAGATAAAGTGAGATTATATAGTGAAATCCGATTTGATTTTTTATTGCTTCTGGTTATCGATTAAATAAAAAAAGCGCCCATCAGGGCGCTTCGATATACAAATTAATTCACAAAAGCAATATTACAGGACGTGAACAGATGCGGTGTTAGTAGTGCCGCTCGGTACCAGTGCACCAGAAACCATAACTACAACGTCACCTTTGTGTGCCAGACCGCTCTGCAGAGCCAGTTCTTTACCCAGACGGTAGAAATCATCAGTAGAAGTGATCTCTTTAACAAGCTGCGGCACAACGCCTTTGCTCAGTACCAACTGATGAGCCGTTTTTTCGTTGGTGGTCAGTGCCAGGATGGTGGCATCCGGGAAGTATTTACGTACTGCGCGAGCAGATTTACCGCCCTGAGTAGCAACCACGATCAGCGGAGCATCCAGTTTTTCAGCAGTTTCAACGGCACCACGGCATACCGCTTCGGTAATGCGCAGTTTACGGTTGTCATTGTTGAACTCGAGACGGCTGTTCATCACGCGGTCGGTACGTTCGCAGATGGTCGCCATGATAGAAACCGCTTCCAGCGGGTATTTACCTTTTGCGGATTCACCAGACAGCATCACTGCGTCAGTACCGTCGAGGATGGCGTTTGCAACGTCACCGGCTTCTGCGCGAGTCGGGCGTGGGTTTTTGATCATGGAATCCAGCATCTGGGTCGCAGTGATAACGACTTTACGTGCACGGATACATTTTTCGATCATCATCTTCTGGGCGAAGATAACTTCTTCTACCGGGATTTCTACACCCAGGTCGCCACGCGCAACCATGATGCCGTCAGAGGCTTCGAGGATTTCGTCGAAGTTGTTGAGGCCTTCCTGGTTTTCGATTTTGGAGATGATGTGGATGTTTTCGCCGCCGTGCGCTTTCAGGTGCTCACGGATTTCGATAACGTCAGAACGCTTACGAATAAAGGAAGCAGCAACAAAGTCTACGCCTTGTTCGCAACCAAAGATCAGGTCCTGTTTGTCTTTTTCAGCCAGTGCTGGCAGAGCAATGGAAACGCCAGGCAGGTTCACACCTTTGTTTTCGCCCAGGTCACCGTTGTTCAGCACTTTACAGATAACTTTGTTACCTTCAATGGCGGTAACTTCCATACCGATCAGACCATCGTCAACCAGTACGGTGTTGCCAACAGACAGGTCAGTAGTGAAACCTTCATACGTTACCGCAACCATTTCGCTGTTGCCGATAACAGATTTATCAGTGGTGAAAGTAAAGGTCTGACCAGCTTTCAGAGAAACGTCGTTACCGCCTTCCAGTTTCATGGTGCGGATTTCCGGACCTTTGGTATCAAGCAGGATAGCGGCGGTTTTACCAGTTTTGCTCATCACGTTGCGCAGATTCTGAATGCGCTGACCGTGTTCTGCATAGTCACCATGAGAGAAGTTCAGACGCATAACGTTCATGCCAGCGTCCAGCATTTTAGCTAACATCTCTTCAGATTCGGTTTTCGGTCCGATGGTGCAAACAATTTTGGTCTTTTTCATGACAGTCTTAGTCTTTAAGTTGAGAAGGATGGGAGAAACTTGCTTTCTGGGCGCACTGCCGGAAAGCGAATCCGGTATTACGAAAGTGGTGGTGCCTCGCTCTAAGGATAGGTGACATCGAAAAAGCGTGCAGAGGAATGTGTGCTTGTGTCTCAGCCCAACGTGAGTGCCTGTTTTTGAGTCGTTGAGTTCTACAGTCCAAAGTGCTGAAACCATTCAAGAGTCAATTGGCGCGCATTATACGCTGAAATTAATCCAAAAGGAAAACAAAAACAGCGTTTCAAAAAATATACAACTTGTTAGACAATAAATTGTTATCAAAGATTCAGCGTTCCAGGGAAAAGGTTACGCAAAAACTTCACTGTTTGCGCAACGTCTGGTGCCGAAGTTGTCAGTGTGAGGATAAGTGAAAGTTCATCCGGTGTATAAATATATCATCGCTCAATTGCTACAGTTAAAATAATTTATCGCGTTATTTGTCTGATTTTGTTTGATTTTTGTTTAATTGGTTAGATTGATATATGCTGATAGTTGGCATGATAAATAGGTATAAAGAATGGGAAATCGGACAAAAGAGGATGAACTGTACCGAGAAATGTGCAGAGTTGTCGGTAAAGTTGTGCTGGAAATGCGCGATCTGGGGCAGGAACCAAAGCATATTGTTATCGCAGGCGTATTACGTACAGCATTAGCCAATAAACGCATTCAGCGCAGTGAGCTGGAAAAGCAGGCGATGGAAACCGTCATTAACGCACTGGTAAAATGACCATTCAGGATGAGGCGGTAAGCTTCATCCTGATATTCTTGCTTCAGTTGCGGTCCAGTTAATCATTCTAAATAACAACTGCTGAAATTATACGAATTTCGGTATGTATTTTAATTTATAGCGATAATGTTATTTTTATTTTCTGCAATGAAAGTCACAAATAATTGTCGCTTAAGTTAAATTTATTTCAAATGATAATAAATATCAGTTCACTTATAATTTCTTGCTTTGTAATTTTAATTGATAACGATCAATGTTAAGGGCTCAGAATAATCACATTATTTTTTCTCCTAACCATAAAGGATTAGTTTATCGGCGTTAATCTTTTCTCATACACTATCGGGTTAGGGAAAATATCTGGTGTTGGGGACAGAGTCAGCAGCGTATTAGTTGAATGCTTAATATCAGGCTGCTGAATTGTCAGCACTGTGTTTGCGAAGAGGATGCGAAATAAATGAACCCGGTTGATCGTCCACTATTAGATATTGGCTTAACGCGATTAGAATTCTTGCGTATATCAGGAAAAGGCCTTGCTGGTCTAACAATTGCCCCTGCGTTACTGTCACTTTTGGGTTGCAAACAGGAAGATATTGATAGCGGCACAGTAGGGTTGATAAATACCCCCAAAGGGGTGCTGGTGACCCAGCGAGCGCGATGCACGGGTTGCCACCGCTGTGAAATCTCTTGTACCAACTTCAACGATGGCTCAGTAGGGACATTCTTCTCCCGTATCAAAATCCATCGCAATTATTTCTTTGGCGACAACGGGGTTGGCTCTGGCGGCGGCCTGTATGGCGATCTCAACTATACCGCGGACACCTGCCGTCAATGCAAAGAGCCGCAATGCATGAACGTCTGCCCGATTGGTGCGATTACCTGGCAGCAGAAAGAAGGCTGTATTACCGTCGATCATAAACGCTGTATTGGCTGTAGCGCCTGTACTACGGCATGCCCGTGGATGATGGCCACCGTAAATACCGAAAGTAAAAAATCCTCGAAATGTGTGTTATGCGGTGAATGCGCAAACGCCTGCCCAACAGGGGCGTTAAAAATTATCGAGTGGAAAGATATTACTGTGTGAATCTTGCAAAGGAAAAAATCATGGCTAACGGTTGGACAGGTAATATATTAAGGGTCAATCTCACGACAGGAAATATTACCCTCGAAGATTCCAGTAAGTTTAAAAGTTTTGTCGGTGGCATGGGCTTCGGCTACAAAATTATGTATGACGAAGTACCGCCAGGCACGAAACCTTTCGATGAAGCGAATAAATTAGTCTTTGCTACCGGCCCATTAACTGGATCTGGTGCCCCCTGTAGTTCTCGCGTAAATATCACCTCACTTTCTACTTTTACCAAAGGAAATTTAGTCGTCGATGCCCATATGGGTGGCTTTTTTGCAGCGCAAATGAAATTCGCTGGATACGACGTCATTATTATCGAAGGGAAGGCGAAATCACCGGTATGGCTGAAGATTAAAGATGACAAAGTTAGCCTGGAAAAAGCCGATTTCTTATGGGGAAAAGGGACGCGCGCAACGACGGAAGAAATTTGTCGATTGACCAGTCCGGAAACCTGTGTGGCGGCTATTGGTCAGGCTGGGGAAAACCTTGTTCCTCTCTCTGGCATGTTGAATAGCCGTAACCACAGCGGCGGTGCGGGAACTGGCGCAATAATGGGTTCGAAAAACCTGAAAGCGATTGCGGTTGAAGGGACGAAAGGGGTCAACATTGCCGATCGTCAGGAGATGAAGCGTCTCAATGATTACATGATGACTGAACTTATTGGTGCGAATAACAACCATGTCGTGCCAAGTACGCCACAATCGTGGGCAGAGTATTCAGATCCCAAGTCACGCTGGACAGCACGTAAAGGGCTGTTTTGGGGCGCGGCTGAAGGTGGTCCGATTGAAACGGGTGAAATTCCGCCAGGCAATCAGAATACGGTCGGCTTTCGTACCTATAAATCCGTTTTTGACTTAGGACCGGCGGCAGAGAAATACACAGTAAAAATGAGCGGCTGCCACTCTTGCCCGATCCGTTGTATGACCCAAATGAATATTCCTCGGGTGAAAGAGTTTGGCGTGCCCAGCACAGGTGGTAACACTTGTGTAGCAAACTTTGTCCATACCACCATCTTCCCGAACGGGCCGAAAGATTTTGAAGATAAAGACGATGGTCGTGTGATTGGTAACCTGGTGGGTCTGAATTTGTTCGATGACTACGGCCTATGGTGTAACTACGGGCAGTTGCATCGCGACTTTACTTATTGTTACAGCAAAGGTGTGTTCAAGCGTGTTCTGCCAGCTGAAGAGTATGCAGAAATTCGCTGGGATCAACTGGAAGCGGGTGACGTTAACTTCATTAAAGATTTTTACTACCGTCTGGCGCATCGTGTGGGTGAGCTGAGTCACCTGGCTGATGGTTCATATGCCATCGCAGAACGCTGGAATTTGGGTGAAGAGTACTGGGGCTACGCGAAAAATAAACTCTGGTCGCCGTTTGGCTATCCGGTTCACCATGCCAATGAAGCGTCAGCGCAGGTCGGTTCCATTGTTAACTGTATGTTCAACCGTGACTGCATGACGCATACCCATATCAACTTTATTGGTTCCGGCTTGCCATTGAAACTGCAACGTGAAGTGGCGAAAGAACTTTTTGGTTCTGAAGATGCTTACGATGAAACCAAAAACTACACGCCAATCAATGACGCAAAAATTAAATATGCAAAGTGGTCGCTGTTGCGGGTCTGTTTGCATAACGCCGTCACCCTGTGCAACTGGGTCTGGCCAATGACCGTTTCGCCGCTGAAAAGCCGTAATTACCGGGGCGATCTGGCGCTTGAAGCCAAATTCTTCAAAGCGATCACCGGCGAAGAGATGACTCAGGAAAAATTAGATTTAGCTGCAGAGCGTATTTTTACGTTGCATCGTGCCTACACGGTAAAACTGATGCAAACCAAAGATATGCGTAATGAACACGATCTTATCTGTTCCTGGGTATTCGACAAGGATCCGCAGATCCCGGTCTTTACTGAAGGTACTGACAAAATGGATCGTGACGATATGCATGCTTCGCTCACGATGTTCTACAAAGAAATGGGCTGGGACCCACAGCTTGGTTGTCCAACCCGCGAAACATTGCAGCGTCTGGGGCTGGAAGATATTGCCGCCGATCTGGCAGCACACAATCTACTGCCTGCGTAAGGAATGGGTAAGATGAACCATCAGGATGAATTGCCGTTAGCGAAAGTCAGCGAAGTTGACGAGGCGAAGCGGCAATGGTTGCAGGGGATGCGTCACCCCGTTGATACGGTAACCGAACCAGAACCTGCTGAAATCCTGGCTGAGTTCATTCGCCAGCATTCTGCGGCTGGGCAGCTGGTGGCGCGCGCCGTGTTTCTCTCGCCACCCTATTTGGTTGCAGAAGAGGAACTGTCAGTTTTGCTGGAAAGCATTAAGCAGAACGGAGACTACGCGGATATCGCTTGTTTGACGGGAAGCAAGGATGATTACTATTACTCAACGCAGGCCATGAGTGAAAACTACGCGGCGATGTCTTTGCAAGTTGTGGAGCAGGACATTTGTCGCGCCATTGCACACGCCGTTCGTTTTGAGTGCCAGACGTATCCTCGTCCTTACAAAGTCGCCATGCTGATGCAAGCGCCATATTACTTCCAGGAAGCGCAGATTGAAGCCGCGATCGCCGCGATGGATGTTGCACCTGAATATGCCGATATACGGCAGGTGGAGTCATCGACGGCGGTGTTGTACTTGTTTAGCGAGCGATTTATGACCTATGGCAAGGCTTATGGCTTATGCGAATGGTTCGAGGTAGAGCAGTTTCAGAACCCCTGAAATTTCAGGGAGATGTCATGGATAGGGTGGACAGTTGCAGCCACTGCATTAGGGGATAATCAGATGTCCTTCACTCGACGCAAATTTGTTCTGGGGATGGGAACAGTAATCTTTTTTACTGGTTCTGCGTCTTCTCTGTTAGCGAACACGAGGCAAGAAAAGGAAGTTCGGTATGCCATGATTCATGACGAGTCACGGTGCAATGGCTGTAATATTTGCGCCCGCGCATGCCGTAAAACTAACCACGTCCCCGCTCAGGGAAGCCGTTTATCGATAGCACACATTCCAGTCACCGATAACGACAACGAAACGCAGTATCACTTTTTTCGCCAGTCATGTCAGCACTGCGAAGATGCTCCGTGCATCGACGTTTGCCCGACGGGGGCGTCGTGGCGTGATGAGCAGGGGATCGTGCGGGTAGAAAAATCGCAGTGCATCGGCTGCAGTTATTGCATTGGCGCTTGTCCGTACCAGGTTCGCTACCTTAACCCTGTCACTAAAGTGGCAGATAAATGTGATTTCTGCGCTGAGTCCCGACTGGCAAAAGGCTTTCCGCCCATTTGCGTCAGCGCCTGCCCGGAACACGCATTGATCTTTGGTCGCGAAGATAGCCCAGAAATTCAGGCGTGGTTGCAGCAAAATAAATACTATCAATATCAGCTACCTGGTGCCGGGAAACCGCATCTGTATCGCCGGTTCGGTCAACATTTGATTAAAAAGGAAAATGTATGAACCCGTCGCAACATGCTGAACAGTTTCAGAGCCAGTTAGCGAACTATGTGCCACAGTTCACTCCCGAATTTTGGCCGGTGTGGTTGATCATTGCCGGAGTATTGCTGGTTGGGATGTGGTTGGTGCTGGGGCTGCATGCCTTGCTTCGTGCTCGTGGCGTGAAGAAATCAGCCACCGATCATGGTGAGAAGATTTATCTTTACAGCAAAGCGGTCAGATTATGGCACTGGTCGAATGCGTTACTCTTTGTATTGTTGCTGGCCAGTGGGCTGATAAATCACTTTGCGATGGTGGGCGCAACTGCGGTTAAAAGTCTGGTTGCGGTGCATGAAGTTTGCGGATTTTTGTTACTGGCATGCTGGCTCGGCTTTGTGCTGATCAATGCCGTTGGGGATAATGGTCACCACTATCGCATTCGTCGTCAGGGGTGGCTGGAACGAGCGGCAAAACAAACGCGATTTTATTTGTTTGGCATTATGCAGGGGGAAGAACATCCTTTCCCGGCAACAACCCAGTCTAAATTTAATCCCTTACAGCAGGTCGCCTATGTTGGTGTCATGTATGGATTGCTGCCGTTGTTACTATTGACGGGGCTGCTGTGTCTCTATCCGCAAGCCGTGGGAGATGTGTTTCCTGGCGTAAGATACTGGTTATTGCAGACACATTTTGCTCTGGCATTTATAAGCCTCTTTTTTATCTTCGGTCATCTTTATCTTTGCACCACGGGGCGTACGCCACACGAAACCTTTAAAAGCATGGTCGATGGCTATCACCGGCACTAACGAATGATCATTACACAAGCAGACCTGCGAGAATGGCGTATCGGAGCGGTGATGTATCGCTGGTTCCTGCGCCATTTCCCACGCGGCGGTAGTTATGCCGATATTCATCATGCACTGATTGAGGAAGGATATACGGACTGGGCGGAGAGTCTGGTTGAGTATGCGTGGAAAAAATGGCTGGCGGATGAAAACTTCGCGCATCAGGAAGTTTCCTCTATGCAAAAACTGGCCACAGACCCCGGAGAGAGACCATTTTGCAGTCAGTTTGCCCGCAGCGACGATCATGCTCGCATCGGCTGTTGTGAGGATAACGCCAGAATCGCAACCGCTGGGTATGCCGCGCAAATTGCCAGTATGGGTTATAGCGTGCGGATTGGAAGTGTCGGCTTTAACAGTCACATTGGCAGCTCCGGTGAACGCGCACGGGTTGCTGTAACCGGTAATTCTTCGCGGATAAGCAGCGCTGGAGATAGCAGTCGGATTGCGAATACCGGAATGCGAGTACGCGTTTGTACATTGGGTGAACGGTGTCATGTCGCCAGTAATGGTGACCTGGTGCAAATCGCCAGCTTTGGCGCAAACGCCAGAATTGCCAACAGCGGCGACAATGTACACATCATTGCCAGCGGTGAAAATTCAACGGTAGTGAGCACGGGCGTGGTCGACTCAATTATTCTCGGGCCAGGAGGAAGCGCCGCACTGGCATATCATGACGGCGAAAGAGTTCGCTTCGCCGTCGCCATTGAAGGTGAAAACAATATTCGAGCCGGAGTCCGCTATCGTCTTAATGAACAGCATCAGTTTGTTGAGTGCTGATAGCTTTACCTTTAATCAAACGAAAGACGCCGACGAGCACGGGATGCAGGCTTTACGACCGCCCGAGCCATCGCCTCACCAATTTCTGCACATGCCGTAAGTCCCTGAACGAAAGGCTGGTCGTGCATCAACCAGGGCAACGCGCCGAACGCTACGCGCCCACGAATATCTTCGGGTTGCTGTAACGTATAATCTTCGCCAACATCAGGGATTTCATCCCCTGTTTTCTGTAATTGCTCGCGTAGCCCAGGGAAAGGGATATCTTTCACTTTAAGCGGACGTTGTCCGCGGGCATCAATAAAAACGTCAAACGAGTAGCTGTTGTCTTCCGTTTTCAGGACGGTGCGCGACTCATTAATTTCCATTTTGTAGTCTTCACCGAGGGCGAGAATATGAATGATTCCCGCTTCACGTAAGGCAAGTAGGCGACGAATAGACTCTGAAGGGATTGCCGCATAATTATCGATGAAAACCCGGGCAAGGCCTTTACTGAACCGTTTATGGTCGTGTTCATTCAGATGTGGAACAATTTCCTGTACGGCTTCATGCAGGCGCAGAATGACATAACGCCAGGGAACAGTATGTTTTTCTCGTTTATTGCGTTCGACTTCCTGGAGATTTTTTTCTGCCCAGTCAAATGGGTCGCGTTGTTTGCGCTCGGCAAACCAGGCTTGAGCAAAGGAATCGACATTCAGGCTCTCTAAGGCTATGCGTTGACTCCAGTCTGGATCAGCAAACTTGATTTCCTCTACTATCAATCTAAATACCCGATCCAAAAGGCCCTCTTCGCCTTTTTGAATCTCAGCATTTAATGCCTGATCGGTGACGATGTGTAAGGGCTCGTAGGGAATAGGGCAATAGAAATCGGCTTCGGGTAAAATACCCGTGCGCGACAACAACGTGATATTTAGCTTTTCACTTGCGTTATCGCGGTGAAAAACGACGTGTTGTTTATCATCTTCAATGAACGAACCATGCTGAATAGCCACTGCCATTGCCGCATCCAGTCCGCTCAAGGATGTTCCCATAATACCCACGTTACACGCATCGACCTTTGCTTCCATCAGGCCTGACCACGGGCTGGGAAAATACGTTCGGGTTGCTTCTTCTTCATCAGGCCAGACGTGACCCGTGGCGATCACCGCTAAATCAAACGTCTCGCTGGGTAAATCCTGATTTGTAGCGAGCATGACGCCAGCATTTGTAATTTGCAGATCGGTAACCTGGCATGATTCATAAACAGCCACTGCAAATTTTTGCTGTCGTGCCTGGTCTACTAGTCGTAAAAATTGATCGCGGAAATATTCGCCCAGCAGAATTCGCGGTAAAAACTGACGATCGTGCAAGGTTTCTTTTTTAACGCCATAACGCTGGAGATGGCTGTCTTCTTGCTTTTGTAGCCATTCGAGATACGTACAATAAATCGGCGGTATTTCAATACTGGCAATATTTGCCAGCATCATTTTTGAGTTTTCCTCATCACTGTATGGCATCCCGACACCGGCCTCGTCAGCCTGCTCGAAGATAGAAATAGAAAGTGGAGTTTGTTGCTGTAGAAGCGAGAATAAGGTGTAGATCCCCGTAGGCCCGGCACCCACAATAGCAATTTTTTTCATTGTTACTTACCTGTACGCATTCTTTCGAATTTAGTGTTATCAGATAAGTTTGGTTGAGATTTTTAGAATTTGAGAAATTTCAGACAGGGATGAAAAGGGCGCTAACCGCCCTTGATTAAATTCTGTCAGGCGAGTTTTGCCTGATTGATTTGACTAAGTGGCTCATTGACATCGAAAACTTTGGCGACAACTTCCTCAACGCCGAGATTTTTCAGTCGGGCAGTATGTTTTTCCAGATAGGCAAGGGCGCTTTTTTCATCAGTGAAAAGGTAGATCCCACCGGCTTCGTGGTTCTTTTCACTTTCTGTCCATACCTTCCACAGAAAACCAGGTTCCTGATTAATCGACTCAGCAAGTAGTTTAAGCTGCTCAGCCATTGCGTCGCCAAATGGGCCATTAAAAGCAAAATGAAGTTGTAACAAAGTTGCCATAGCGATTCTCCTTCTGATAACGCATACGAAGACAGTGTAAATCTTTTAACGTATTGGATACAGAGAAGAAACAGAGGGAAAAAGGAGAAGACCAGATTAAGAAAATCTGGTGCGTCCGAGTGGACTCGAACCACCGACCCCCACCATGTCAAGGTGGTGCTCTAACCAACTGAGCTACGGACGCAGGATGGTGCGTTCAATTGGACTCGAACCAACGACCCCCACCATGTCAAGGTGGTGCTCTAACCAACTGAGCTATGAACGCAACGTTGTAGGTGACAACGGGGACGAATATTAGCGGCAGAGTGGGAAGGTGGCAAGAGGCAAAACGTAATTTTCTGCGCTATTTCGACCGTTTGCAGAGCTTTTAAGCAAATTGGCTATATTTTGTTGATTTGCAAGGGTGATTTTTATTCAGGATCGCATTTACATCTGATACAACCCAATAATTCGTGTATCAGAGTTTAAACAGAGTTGTTTGCCACCATCTCAAATCTGTCGTGGATAAATCCTCCGTAGCCTTTACACTTAGGTAGCAATAAAGGCACACAGATGCAGCAAAGGAATAAATCATGGGATCTGATGCGAAAAACTTGATGAGCGACGGGAACGTGCAAATTGTTAAGACCGGCGAGGTCATTGGCGCGACGCAACTTACTGAAGGCGAGTTGATTGTTGAAGCTGGCGGAAGAGCCGAAAATACCGTGGTCACGGGGGCTGGCTGGTTGAAAGTGGCAACCGGTGGGATCGCCAAATGCACACAGTACGGTAACAATGGCACGCTATCGGTCAGCGATGGTGCCATTGCCACAGATATTGTTCAGTCCGAGGGAGGCGCAATTAGTCTCTCTACGCTCGCTACGGTTAATGGCCGCCATCCCGAAGGTGAATTCAGCGTTGATAAAGGTTATGCCTGCGGTTTGTTGCTGGAAAATGGCGGTAACCTGCGTGTACTGGAAGGACATCGCGCGGAAAAAATCATTCTCGATCAAGAGGGCGGCCTGTTGGTTAATGGGACAACCTCAGCGGTCGTGGTAGATGAAGGTGGTGAATTGTTGGTGTATCCAGGTGGGGAAGCCAGCAATTGTGAGATTAATCAGGGCGGCGTTTTTATGCTGGCCGGGAAAGCCAGTGATACGTTGCTTGCTGGTGGCACCATGAATAATCTCGGTGGTGAAGACTCTGACACTATTGTTGAGAATGGATCCATTTATCGTCTGGGGACGGATGGCCTTCAGCTCTACAGTTCCGGTAAGACGCAAAACCTGTCCGTGAATGTGGGTGGTCGGGCTGAAGTGCATGCCGGTACGCTGGAAAACGCGGTAATACAAGGTGGGACAGTGATCCTGTTGTCACCCACCAGCGCGGACGAAAATTTTGTCGTAGAGGAAGATCGCGCACCGGTTGAACTGACCGGGAGTGTTGCATTACTGGACGGCGCTTCAATGATTATTGGTTATGGCGCAGAGCTGCAACAATCAACGATTACTGTACAGCAGGGCGGTGTGTTGATTCTAGACGGCAGTACGGTAAAAGGTGACGGTGTCACTTTCATTGTTGGTAACATCAATCTGAATGGTGGAAAACTGTGGCTGATCACTGATGCGGCAACGCATGTGCAACTGAAAGTGAAACGCCTGCGCGGAGAGGGAGCGATTTGCCTGCAAACCAGTGCAAAAGAAATTTCACCTGACTTCATCAATGTGAAAGGGGAAGTTACCGGGGATATACACGTTGAGATAACAGATGCCAGTCGGCAAACTCTGTGTAACGCTCTGAAATTACAGCCAGACGAAGACGGGATTGGCGCAACGCTCCAGCCTGCGTAAAAATACAGGCGCAACCCGTGAAGGTTGCGCCTTGTCTTTATTAGCGGGATGCTCGTTGCAGAATGATGGCTGACGGCAGACGTTGCAGGAACCGCATACGCAACATCATCATAATGGCTGCCGACGTCAGGCCAATAATAAAGCCTATCCAGAAGCCTGCTGGCCCCATAGGTTCAACGACCAGATCGGTCAGTGCCAGAATATAGCCGCTTGGCAAGCCCAGCACCCAGTAAGCCGTAAAGGTAATATAGAAAATGGAACGCGTATCTTTATAACCACGCAAAATCCCACTGCCAATCACCTGGATTGAGTCAGAAATCTGATATACCGCCGCCAGCAACATCAAATGCGCAGCCAGCGTTACAACCTCGGGATTGTCGTTGTACAACAGGGCGATTTGCTCCCGCAGTGAAACCGTGAAAATGGCCGTCAGGGTTGCCATACAGACACCCACCATAAGCCCGGTCCGCGCAGCGGTTTGCGCATCCAGCGTTGAGCCCTGACCCAGACGATAACCTACGCGGATAGTTACCGCTGCCGCCAGCGACATTGGAAGCACGAACATTAGTGAACTAAAGTTCAGGGCAATCTGGTGTCCTGCGACATCAACAATACCGAGCGGAGACACTAACAGAGCCACGACGGCAAACAGTGTCACTTCAAAGAACAGTGCCAGCGCAATCGGCAAACCGAGTTGAATCAGTCGTTTCATAACCGCAGGATCGGGTTTTGCGGTGCCTTTTTCGTTACGAATATCGCGCATGGAGCGGGCGCGTTTAATGTAAGAAACCATGGCAAGGAACATGACCCAATACACCGCCGCAGTAGCCACGCCACAACCAACGCCACCGAGCTCAGGCATACCGAAATGACCATAAATAAAGATATAGTTCACCGGGATGTTCACCAGCAGGCCGATAAAGCCCATTACCATACCCGGCTTGGTTTTTGCCAGACCTTCACACTGGTTACGGGCAACCTGGAAGAACAGATATCCCGGCGCGCCCCACAACAACGCACGCAGATAACCCACGGCTTTGTCCGCCAGAGCCGGATCGATGTTTTCCATGGAGCGGATAATGTAACCTGCATTCCACAGCACCAGCATAATGAGAACGGAAACAAAACCTGCCAGCCAGAAACCTTGTCGCACCTGATGCGCAATGCGCTCACGTCGACCGGAACCATTTAATTGCGCGATAACCGGCGTTAATGCCAGCAGCAGTCCGTGACCAAAGAGGATCGCCGGAAGCCAGATAGAAGTACCGATAGCGACCGCCGCCATGTCGGTGGCACTATAGCCGCCCGCCATCACGGTATCGACAAAACCCATCGCAGTTTGGGCGATTTGCGCGAGAATCACCGGGATTGCTAATGCTAATAACAGACGCGCTTCACTGATATACTTCTGCACGTGAACACCTTTTATTTGTAGTTATATGAGAGACTAAAAAGCCGCCTGAATGGGCAGCAAAAAGAAGAAGCAGGGGAAATTCAGTCTATTGTAGCGAGGATTTATTAATTCTCCAGTGAAAAAATAGCCATTCTTACCCCTTCACTGGTAAGGGCGTTTTCCACCTGCTATTGTGCTGAACAGAATGTCTTAACTGATTTCAGGAGTTGTAAGTATGTTTACGGGGATTGTACAGGGCACCGCAAAACTGGTGTCGATTGACGAGAAACCAAATTTTCGTACGCATGTGGTGGAGTTACCCGACCACATGCTGGACGGCCTGGAAACCGGTGCTTCCGTGGCGCATAACGGTTGCTGCCTGACCGTGACGGAAATTAACGGCAACCATGTCAGTTTTGACCTGATGAAAGAAACGTTACGCATTACCAATCTTGGCGATTTAAAAGTGGGGGATTGGGTAAACGTTGAGCGTGCGGCGAAATTCAGTGATGAAATTGGCGGACACTTAATGTCAGGTCATATTATGACCACTGCTGAAGTGGCGAAAATATTAACCTCAGAAAATAATCGCCAGATCTGGTTTAAAGTCCAGGATAGTCAGTTGATGAAATATATTCTGTACAAAGGATTTATTGGCATCGACGGTATTAGCCTGACCGTCGGCGAAGTCACGCCAACGCGTTTTTGCGTCCATTTAATTCCGGAAACACTGGAACGCACGACTCTTGGGAAGAAAAAACTTGGCGCACGCGTCAACATTGAAATCGATCCACAAACTCAGGCAGTGGTAGATACGGTAGAACGTGTGCTGGCGGCACGAGAAAATGCCATGAATCAACCAGGCACAGAAGCCTGATCTGAAATCGCCCCCGGAGAGGGGGCGATAGAATAGCCTTTAGCGAGCCACTCGAAGGCCGTTTTCAACACCGCGTGAGAACACGACCTGCCAGAGCTGAATATCACGGGCGCGGAAAGCACCTGCACAGGCATTCAGATAATAGGTAAACATTCGTTTAAAGCGTTCACTATAGTTATCCGCAATTTCTGGCCATGCGGCGAGGAATCGTTCATACCACGCCATCAACGTAGTATCGTAATCAGCACCGAAGTTATGCCAGTCTTCCATCACAAAGTGGGGTTCGCTGGACTGAGCAATCTGGCGTACAGAGGGCAGGCAACCGTTCGGAAAAATATATTTATTAATCCAGGGATCAACATTCAGATCGGTTTTTTTCGAACCGATAGTATGGAGCAGGAATATGCCTTCCGGTTTCAAATTACGATCCACCACCGCAAAATAGGTATCGTAATTTTTCGGTCCGACGTGCTCGAACATCCCCACAGAAACAATACGATCAAACTGGTCGTTCAGGTCACGATAATCTTGCAGCAAAATGGTGACATCCAGGCCTTCACAGCGTTCCTGAGCCATTTTTTGCTGTTCGGCAGAAATGGTGACGCCCACCACGCTTACGTCATAATTAGATGCCATGTAGTGTGCCAGTCCGCCCCAGCCGCAGCCAATATCCAGTACGCGCATCCCTGGTTTTAACTGCAATTTTTCACAAATCATTTTGAGCTTCGCCTGCTGGGCAGATTCCAGATTATCGGCATCTTTCCAGTAAGCGCAGGAATATTGCATGAAGGGATCAAGCATGCGGCTGAACAAGTCATTACCCAAATCGTAATGCTCTTTGCCGACTATCCAGGCACGTTTTTTACTCTGCAGATTGAAGAGACGAGCGCCGGCAATACGCAGCGTGTCTTTGAAATGATGGGGGAGTTGGTTCTCGAGACCTGCGCGTAAGACTTTGCTAAAAAACATATCCAGTCGGTCACATTCCCACCAGCCATCCATATAACTTTCGCCTAACCCCAAAGAGCCTTCTTGCAGAACGCGTTTAAAAAAATCGGGGTTTTTCACACGAATATCCGCCGGGGCAGAACCGTTAATGGCTATACCGGCACGGCTAAGTAATTCGTTGGCGATACGGTACCAGTTGTCATCCGGTACACTGACTTCTTCTATACACGATGAACTCATAGTTTCTCCATCACTGGTCGGTGATCAGAACCTTAAAACAGCGTAGACGCTTTTTGGGCTTTGTGAGAAATCTCGCAGAAAAAACCGCGAGTCTATAATCCGACGTAGAACAGAGGGAAAGGAGGAACCCTTGCCGAAATGACTATCCATAGTGAGTCGGGAACGATCCTGTCCCCGTAAAAACATAATATTTATCGTAGCTTTAACAACTCGAAATTAGTATAGGCCGCTAATTTCAATCATACAACAAAATTTTGTTAGCAGCCTAAGTATAAGTATATCGATATAGATCAGTGTGATTCGCTATGAGCGACTTCGGCATTGCCATGATTCTGGCAGCCAACTTCTTCACAACGTTGCATCATGTAACCCAGCGCGACCAGCACTACTGTTGATAACATCACGCTGGTGGTGGTGAGCAATGGCGTGCTGATACTGATCAGCCAGGAAACTACCAGACTTGCGAGGAAGCACAGACCCAGTTGAAGAGTGTTCTGCAACGCTGCGGCGCGACCAGTTGCGTGTGGGAAGGGACGCAGCGCCTGGGCGACAACAATAGGGTAGATCGCGCCATTGGCAATCGCCATCACACAGAATGGGATCAGGATTTCGACCAGCGACACATGGCTAATGAAGCCCGCAGCCCAGGTCGCAATGACGCTGACAGCAAACAGCACCAGCAACCACGGTAATAACTGCTTGCCTTGCCATTTCTGCAGCGCGGCGCGACAGCCATAACCACCAATCAGAAACGCGATAGTTTGCGGGACATAACTTAAACCAATAACTGCCGGGCTGTAGCCCATTTCACTAAGGATGAACGGTGAACCGGTCAGCCATGCAAAAAAACTGGCTGAACAGGCTGCGTATATCAGCACGTTGCCGCGATAGGTTTTAGAACGTAGCAGGTCGGTAAAGGTCAGACCATCCTGACTATTGTTACGGGCCTTCGTCGTGGGTTTGAGCCAGAAAATAGGCAGAATCAGCACCACGGTAATGGCAAACAGGGTGGCGAAAATCGCCTGCCAGGAAAAATGGACCAGCAGCCAGCTTCCTAACAGAGGAGCCAGTGCCGGAGATAGACCCACCAGCGGCATGATGGTCGCAAAAATACGGTTAACTTTCTGTGAAGGATAATAATCTGTCACTAATGCTTGCCAGATAACCGCCGCGGCGCAGACACCCACAGCCTGTACAAAACGCAATATCAGCAGCGTGGCGGCGTTTTCTACCCCACAGCATCCCCAGACTACCTAACGCAAAAATTGTCAGGCCGATTAATAATACCGGTTTACGACCATAACGGTCGGAGAGCGGCCCCCACAGAAGCTGGGCTGCGGCAAAACCGGCAAGGAACAGACTAAGGCTGGCACTGACAGCAGACGCAGGCGTTTGCAGGTCGGCCTGTATGGCGGCGAAAGCAGGCAGATACATATCGGTTGCCAGAAAACCGAGTACGCTCAAACCCGCCAGCCAGACTAAAAATCTTTTCCCAGGTTGCATGTATATTCTCTAAATCTCTCAATTAAACACCGCCGCAAAGTGTAGGGAGTGAAATTAGTGTTGTGAAACGGTAATATTTGATGACTGGTTTCAAAAATTTTGCAGGCAGACTATGTGGTCAGAATATTCACTCGAAGTTGTTGATGCGGTAGCGCGTAATGGTAGTTTTAGCGCTGCGGCACAGGAGCTGCATCGCGTTCCTTCTGCGGTCAGCTATACCGTGCGTCAGCTGGAAGAGTGGCTGGCGGTGCCGCTCTTTGAACG
>ENA-OXQR01000318-OXQR01000318.1-human-gut-metagenome-genome-assembly--contig:-NODE-318-length-17807-cov-7.81878_pt1 | contig 17807 bp, 16 predicted proteins | sample MGYA00249587_ERZ652573 | MGnify/ENA primary metagenome ERZ652573 (study PRJEB26925, sample SAMN05826651) | human gut metagenome | biome: ENVO:2100002; feature: ENVO:00000062; material: ENVO:00002003...
GCGCATGTCTCGTGGGCTCGGAGATGTGTATAAGAGACAGCCCGGGCACAGGCCTGCGTGATCGTGAACCGCGCCCTGGGCCGCAGCCCGGATGAGGATCGGCTGCTGGACGAGGACGAGATGATCACCTGGCCCGACAACAATCCGGAGGACTGGTTCTATGCCGACATGCAGGAGGCAACCAACAGCCACGACTACACCTGGGTGACCGTCAGCGGTGACAAGGTCGAGAAGTGGACGGAGAAGCTGGAACAGCGCGACTGGGCGGCTCTGGAGCACGCCTGGTCTACGGCTCACTCTGCCCCCGGCGGCGAGGTGACCAAGTAAGCGCGTACTCTGGCAGAATTTGATTCCCCAAAGGCCGTGGGAGAGGCATTTGCCTCTCCCACGGCCTTTTGACGGCCTCCGACGGCGCATCGGGACTCTTCGTGGCCAGCGGTCGCGCCGGCGACATTCCGGAGGCGTGATCCTCCGGAGGTGGAAGAGGAAAAGCGGCCGCCAAAACTTTTTTGCCCTTTGGGGCGTCTTATAAGACAGCCGGAGTCCCACAGAGGATGACGCCGGCAAACATCTTGAGGAAAGGATCATAAACGATGCAGAAGAAGCTCATTTTCTTGGCATTAACAGGGCTCCTGTGCCTGTCCCTCGCAGGCTGCGGCCAGAGCGGCAGCACCTCGCCGGAGGGGGGCAGCTCTCCGCAGGCGGAGCAGCCCGCAGAGGAGACCGCTGGAGAAGATGGGGGCCGGACCCCTGAGGAGGACGGTGTGGATACGGAAGCGCCCCAGTATACAGATAATTTTTCCATAGATACGGAGGCTGTTACAGCATTTGCAGAGCAGATCCAGGCCGCAGTGGCGGAAAAGGATCTGGAGGCGCTGGCGGACCTGGCGTCGTATCCGCTGTACATCGGCTTTTCCGATGGGGGGGAATCTGTGGAGTCCCGGGAGGACCTGATCGCACTGGAAGTGGACCGGATCTTCTCAGAAGAGCTGGTCTCTGAGATCGCCGGGGCGGACCCCGGGGGACTGGCCCCCAGCAAGGCAGGATTTGCCCTGTCCGCCAGCGGCAGGCCCAATGTGGTGTTCAGTGTTGTCGATGGCAGACTGGCCATTGTGGGAATAAATTACTGACCTGCTCTTCCGCAGGGGGCAAAAGGCGGCTGGCGGCGGGGGAGGCGTCGCTGCCGGAAAAGCTGGAGCTGCTGGGCAGGACCATCCGGTATCCGGAGCTGGACGTCTATTCCGCCACCCAACTGCTGGAACAGACGGAGGAGCATAGCAAGGCCCAGGCGGAGGCGGCGTGGTGTATATCCAGGCCGACGGCAGTCTGGCCGCCGGTATGCTGTATTTGCGGGGCGGCCCGGAGCACCGGGATGACCATTGGATGATGGTGGACAAGGGCACGGGGCTGCCGGTGTGGATCGACTCCACACTCCGCTCGGCAAGGGATTCCCTGGGCACGGCGGAAGCGATTGGACAGGCCTTCCGCAGAGGTCTCAGGCTGGAGATCTGACAGTGCGGCCCGGCCCTGGATGGAAGGTGGGGGGCCGCAGCGGGCGCGTCAGTGTGGAGCTGATGGGATTTGTGTGGGACCTCTCCGGGGAGGAACCGGCCTCCCGTGCCGCAGAAGGGAAATGATGCAACAATGATGCCTTTTTGCGGCTGCTTTGCCGGAAACAGGGCTTATGGTATCAGTATCAAAAGGGAACAGGCGCCCGGACGGGTGCTGCGGATGAATATGGAATGGAGGAATTCATCATGAAAAAGAATCGGATGCAGATTTCCACGCTCCTCACACTGCTGCTCTGTATGCTGCTTCTCACTGCCTGCGGCGCGTCTGCCGCGGAGAGTGAGGGGACGGATCCGGAGACTCCGCCGCAGGAATCGGCGGCTGCGCCGGAGACGGAAGAACCGTCTGCCCAGCAGGAGGACGTCACGCTGGAGGAGCTCCTGGGAGAGGACTATGTGAATTACCTGACGGAGACGATCACGATGCAGATGGCCAACCGCATGGACAAGGACCCGGAGGTCCGCTACTTCCCGATTGAGGACAACACGCCGTTGAGCGACTATGTGACCATCGGCGGGACCACGAAGTTCGAGGTGGACGAGGAGGGAAATCCGGTGATTTACTTCCCGGCCGGAACCGTGACGGATGAGGCAAATGGCGAGCAGAGCTTTCGGATCCCGAAGCTGTATCAATAACCGGAGAAACTGAAAACAGGCCGCCGGCTGCAGCCGACGGCCTGTTTCATTATTTCTGGGCAGAAAAGAACTGCCGTCCTGAAAGGGGGGGCTGCATTGCCGCCATCAGAGCAGGAATACTTTTGCAGACTCCAGCCAGAGTGGGCACAAGATCAAAAGGCGCCGGTTTACACTCCGGCGCACCCTGGTGGCAGGCGCCAACATCGCCGGCTTCAAGCGGGTGGCTGAGGCCATGATGGAGCAGGGCGTATTCTGAGGCAAAGCATCCCACGGCTCTTCAGCCGCATAGCAAGGCGGAGCGTGAATAATGGCGGACATGAGCAGATGGCTGATGTGAGAGATGGCATACCATCAGATATGTACCAGAAATGGGAACGGGCATCCGATAAGAGCACTCTGGTGAAGACCCGGGCGAAAGGCCCTGAAAAAGCCGGGCAGAGCTGCTGCGGACAGACAACATGGTTCTGACAGACCCACCTCAAGCAGAGATAGTAAAGAAGCACAAAAGCCAGCACCGGGCAAGATATTTCCTGTCCGGTGCTGGCTTTTGCTGTACGGATCACGCTGTAAGCTGGAGGAGCTGCTTCTATGCACCCATCTGAGCGTTTCTTGTTCTAAGGAATTCTATGTTTCAGCATTCTGTGTAAGGAAGCGTTTGTAAAGAGCGGCTGGCCGATGGGATATACTTCCGGACTGATGATCTCCGGGGGGCATAACACCGGAGAATGGCTCCCGGTCTTATCTTGACAGGCCAACGGCCATAGACTTTGCAGCCGGCCTGTGAACTTCATGCAGCGGTGCTGCGGGGAAGGCGATGCGTCTATCAATTCCTCCATATTGGAGGGAGAGGAGCTCATTCGTCACCGCTCTCCTTCATTTGCAGCAATTTGATTAGATCGCTGGTCATTCGGTCAACCAGAAGCAGCTGGGCAGGGGAGAGCCCGGAGAGCTTTTCCATAACGGAGGCTGCCAGCAGATTGGAGTCCGGAAGGAGGGCCCTGCCCCGCAGGATCCACTCTGTGGAGGTTCCAAGAACTTCACAAAGATGAATCACAGTTTCCAGAGAGGGGCCGGCCAACCCCCGCTCGATTGTGGAGATGAACTGCGTGGAACGGTCAATCCGCTCTGCCAGTTCCTCCTGCGTCAGCCCAGCTTGCTCCCGGGACTGCTGGATCCGTCTTCCGATTGCGATGTTCAGCGGCTTCTTTCCCTGCATGATGATATACTCCTCAATATAATATCATCAGTTTACGCATAATAATGCTTGACTTAAACGAAATGTTATGCTTATAATTCTAAGTGTAATATACTTAGTTTTTGCGGAAGCGGTGAAGGATGATAAAAGGTAGCTGCCCTTTTCCAGCCATTGGCTGGGAGAGGGCAGCGTTTGCGTTATCCGGAAATCCAAATCATTCTTCTGATTTGTTACATAAGGATAACCTTTTGCCGCCGCCCGCCAAGAGAGGCATTATGCGAAACGAGTTCCGCCAGCCGGATGAACAGAATATGCGCCAGCTCCTGCACCAGCATCCGGAGGACCTGCCGGGGCTCATCCTCCGCCTGGCCTGGCTTCAGGGGCTCAGCCGGGAGGAGATCGTCGCCCTGAAATGGGCCCAAGTGGATTTCCAGGAGAGGAGTCTGTTTCTGGAGGACCGGACGGTCCCGCTGGAGGAAGAGACTGCCGGATGCCTCGCTGCCCGCTTCGAAAATGGCGGCGCGGTGTCTCCTTATGTGGTGATCTCCGATAAGTTCCGGGAACCTCTGCGGCCGGAGTCCGTCTCCCGCATTGCCAGAAATGCCCTGACTGCGGGAGGCCTGCCTCAGCTCCAATTGAAAGATCTGCGGCGGGACTACTTTTTCCGCCAGCTGGAGCAGCACGACTGGCCCTATGCCGTCCGGGTCAGCGGTCTGTCGGTCTCCACCTTCCAAGCCTGCTTTGCCGGAGACACCCCGCACAAAAAGCGTTCAACACAGGCAGGGCAGCAATTCGATGAATTCCGTCTGTGGCAGGTCCTTCAAAAGGAGGACAGCTCCGCCGCGGGCATTGCTCTGTGGATGAGCTGGCAAATGGGCGTGCAGGGCAAGGAGCTGGTGAATCTCACCTGGGACCAGGTGGATTTAGAGCGGGGGCTGCTGCATCTGCCGGAGCGGGACATGCTGCTGACCAATGCCGTGCGGCGGCTGCTGGAAAAAGTGCAGAAGGTCCGCTCCCCTGGGGAGGATCCCCATGTGCTGCTCTCCCCCCAGTCCCGGCGGCCTATGGATTTGGCCCGGCTGTCCAAGGTGGTGCAGACGGCGCTGATCCGGGGAGGTCTGGAAAATATCACGCTCCGGGACATCCGGGCGGCAGGCGGACAGCGGGAGGACGACCAGACCCTGCTGGAGTGGACCCGGGCCCATGGCAGCATCACCCGGCGGGATGTGATGGCGCTGCTGAATCTGTCGGACACTGCGGCATATCTCCGCCTTCGCCGGCTGGTTGGCCGGCGGGAGCTGGAGCAGGTGGGCAAGAAATACTATCTCCCCGGAACAGTGGTGCCGGAGGAAAAGCAGTGGGAGGTGATCTCAGCCTATCTGCAGGAGGCGGGGTTTGCCTACTGCCAGGATGTAGCGGAGCTCCTGCACGTCGGAAAGCGCAAGACGGCAGGTATCCTGCGGCGGATGGTGAGGGACGGCCAGCTGCTGCAGTTTGAAAAGCGGTATTATCTGGCGAAGCAGCCTGGGCAGAAGCAGATTCAATGAGGGGCGGCGAAGGGCTTCGCCGCCTCTTTTATTCTCCGCGCCAAGGTTACAAAATATAACAAATTCAAAACGTATTGCGTCCATAAGTTTTCGTTTGGATTAAAAACGGGCTGAAACTGTGGACTTTTTAGAGAAGTTTGGATAGAGTTGCCTCAGCGGGGACGCCGTGGCGGATGCGACTCTTCGGCGAATGCGCCGGCAGGGCTAGCGCCGGCGGAGGCATCGAATGGGCCCGGAGGCCGCGGCGGACCACCGCAAATTTCAAAAGGAGGAGAAATCCCAATGAAGAAGTTCCTTTCTCTGGTGCTTGCTCTGGTGATGACCATGTCTCTGGTCACTGTCAGCGCCGGTGCCAAGGACTTCACAGACAGCGGTGAGCTTTCTGGTGAGCAGTATGCAGAAGCTGTCAACGTGATGTCCGAAATGGGGATCATCGACGGCTATGCCGGCGGTGATTTCCGTCCCCAGGGCACCCTGACCCGTCAGGCGGCTGCCAAGATCATCGCCTGCATGATCCTAGGCAAGACCACTGCCGAGTCCCTGGGAACCTCTGCGGCACCCTTTAAGGACGTGCCCGCAGGCAGTTCCTTTGCAGGCTACATCGCCTTTTGTGTGGAGCGGGGGCTGATCGACGGCTACGCCGACGGCACCTTCCGTCCCACCGGCACCCTGACCGGCTTTGCCTTCCTGAAGATGCTGCTGGGCGCTCTGGGCTATGACAGCTCTATCGAGGGCTACACCGGCCCCAACTGGACCGTCAACGTGGCTGGCCGTGCCTATGAGATCGGCCTGACTGCCGGCAATGATGAGTTCGTGGGTGCTCAGGCCTGCACCCGTGAGCAGGCGGCCCTATATGCGGTTAACACCCTGAAGACCACTCTGGTGGAGTACACCGATCGCGGCAGCGAGATCACCGTCAACGGTGCCGTGATTTCCACTGCGGCTTCCGTTCCTACTTATGTGACCTCCAGTGTGTACAACCAGGCCACCAGCATTAATGCTGACCGGGACAACAGCGGTGACTACACCGTCGAGTTCGCCGAACGGTATCAGCCCGACCTGACCATGGACCGGGATACGGACGACTTCGGACGTCCCTCCTACACCTGGGCCTGGAAGAACCGGGATATCGGCACCTATGTGGATTACAGCCTGATGGTCGCCGAGTATACCACCGGTGTCAGCGGCCGTGAACTGTACAATGTGCTGACCGCTTCCACCATCCGCAATGCGGATCTGGATGTCTATGTGGACGGCGTTGAGCCCGACGAGGCGGACACCATTGATAAGAGCGACCTGAGCCGTTCCAACCAGGATGACGTGGGTGTCACCGACAACGGCGTTCTGACTCAGGTGTTCGTGGACACCGATGCCAACGACGGTGACGGTCTGATTACCATTGCCTCCATCAACACCTGGCTGGCCCAGGCGACTGCGAATTACAGCGAGAGCAAGGAGTATGCCCCCCTGAAGGTCTTTACCGGTAAGGGCGGTGCCAACACCACTTATAACGTGGATGTTGAGGATGTGGCCAATGTGGCCGATGTTGCGGACGAGGCATTCTATCTGGTCAACATCTCCTATAAGGACTCCAATCGCGGTGAAGTCGTTGCCATCCAGGATGCTGAGGTCATGGAGGATAGCACCGTCACCAAGTGGAGCAGCGACGACGATCTGGTCGTCTCCAAGCTGACTACCGACGGTACGCAGTATGAGGCTGCCGCCAAGGCATACTATGACGACGAGAACCTGTACGCTTACGACCGGGATCTGCTGACCGACATGAGCTACAACGTCTACCTGGATCAGTATGGCTATGTCATCGGCGTGGAGCTGTATGAGGGCACCATGAAGTATGTCTTCATCACCGGTTATGACCGCAATTCCAGCAATCTGTCCATCCGGACTGCCACTGCTGGTGCCATCTTCCTGGACGGCACCATGGATGAGATCGAGGTCAATGTCACCGATACCAACAAGAACATCGAGAAGGCTGACATGGATTACTTCGATGAATGGGAGTCCGGCAAAAACAAGGGTAATCCGACCCTAAACCGTTGGTACACCTATACTGTGGATGAGGACGGCACCTATACCCTGAAACCTGCCACCATGACTGCAACTCTCTATGCCGACGAAAATGATAAGAGTGATGGTTATGAAGAGGTGACTATCGATACTGCGAATGTCAGCGTGAAGGACACGGTCTTGGATAAGGGTACCCGCGTTTACGGCGAGGACGACTCTGTGTTCATCACTGTGGAGATGGATAAGGTCGATACCTCCAATGTTGCCATTACTGATGTAAACGGCGTTTACACCGGTGTACAGAATGTGGATCTGGAAATCGACACTTCTGTCGAGACCATCGAGGGCGACAAGCACTATGATGGCGCCAGTGAGGCCGTTATCGAGGCTCAGGTCTACACAGTCTATGACAAGGACAACTATATCATCGGTGCTGTGGCCGTGGCGGATGCCACCGGCAGCGTTGCCAACTACGCCTACATCCTGTCTGGCGCCAAGAGCGAGGAGAAGATCGGCGACACCTATTATTGGGAGTTCGAGGCCATCCTCGACGGCCAGGTCCAGACACTGACCGCCAAGAGCAAGTACACCAGCATCATCGATGAGCTGGATAAGGGCACTGTACAGGAGCTGCGCTTCGACGCCGACGACTATGTCGTCAAGGTCGTGGACGTGGATAAGCTCTATGACTATGATGCCGCTACCGACGAGGATATCGACATCGACGATTACGATGTGTACTTTGTCAATAGCGCAGACGCCCGCAGTGAGGAGCTGGAGCTGAAGCTTCAGGGCCGCACCCTGTATATCACGCCCGGTCAGGATGACATGGGCCTGGCTCTGGCCTCTGATGCCAAGGCTGTGGTCATTCAGGATGAGAACGGCAAGAGCGACGTGAAGACCGAGTTCGACACGGTTTCCGGCGCCATCTCTTACCTGGCCGATCCCGATGAGGATACCGCCGCTCTGGAGTACGTGGGCGAGATCGTGGCTGTTCTGAACAGCAACGGCACTGCCGCCTGGGTTGTCTTCGACAGCGAGACTGAGCTGCTGACCGGCACAAACCGGCCTAGCGATGACAAGGAAGACGACACCAACACCTCTGGGCGCATCACCGTCAATGTCCTGAAGGACAGCAATGCCGGCTTTGCCGCCAAGGAGGTCCTGGCATATATTGATGGCAGCGGCAATCTGATGATCGCTCTGCCCACCGCCCATGCTGACAAGCTCGGCACCCTGTCTGAGGCGGATGTGTCCGTGACCATCAATGGCATCAACGCCCGCGTTGAAAAGGATGACGATGCCTCTTCTAACGGCCAGGTTGTCTACACGGTTGAAAACCGCAATCTGACTGACAGCGACCGGATCGAGATCACCATCGGCGACTGCACGTATGAGGAGTTCGAACTTGTCGTGATGGAGGACTTCGGCCCGTGGGGAGAGGCTCAGCCGGGTGCTTACAATGTCGGCTGGACATATGTTGATGACTTCGATACGGATGACATCACCGGTCTGGAAGTTGCTATTCTGAATGCCGATGGCGATGTGATCGTTCGCTATACCGCTTCTGCCTCCCAGGTGGAGTGGCAGAAGGAGAATGGCTATTTTGATACCGGAAAGAACAGCGCTCCTTTCTATCAGACATGGAACAATGGGGATAGCTCTACTATCGAGCTTGAAGAAGGCCGGGACTCCGACTGGACTGTTGAATTTGGCCCTGCCTTTGAGGAATGGGAGCCCGCTACCTGCTATGTCACTGTAACCACTGATTATGCCGTGAGCACGGGGACCAATTCCCTCGGCTAAGACCAGATCTTTGGATGGAAGAGAACCTATCTGATCCCTTCCAACGCACTCAAGACCCCCGGGTATCTGCCCGGGGGTCTTCTCCCTATATATAAAAATATAAAGATAACACAGGAAGCAAATTTTGTCGAGACTTCATCACAAGTCTGTTGTTCAGACAAACCTCTGAACAGCAAAAAGGGTCCCCCCGGATTTCCGGGGGACCCTTTTTATCCTCTAATTCCAAAGACACTACAAGACGGATGCTTCTGCCTCATGGTATTGCAGATACAACTTGGGTTTGAATCGCCTGTTATAGCGGCAAGTTTGACGCTGTTTTCCGTCCATTCCACGGGCACAATTTCTCCTCTGCATCGACCTGCTATATGCTACGGACTCTTTCGGCACCCATGCAGGGAGGAATCTGCGCCATACAGGAGGATATCCTGCGGGGACGGAACGTGGAGCACGAGGGGAGGCCCTTTTCCAGCACGGAGAATCTGGAAGCCACGATGCGGAAGGGGGCGTGGTTCAACCTGTTCTGTCTGGACATCTGTATGGCTGGCAAGAGCGGCATGGAGTTTGCCTGGGAGCTGCGGTCCTGGGACGAGAGGGCGGGAGTCTTTTTTATCACCACCGCAGCAACGCATATTTGAAGGCGGGCTATCAGGCCACCCCATTCAATATCTCTTTAAACCAGTGCAGCGGGAGGAGCTGGCCGAGGCCCCGGAGGCGGATCTGCGCCAGCGGCAAGTACCCCGGACATTGACGCTGCGCGGCAGCGGCCGTGCTCTGCGGAATGGAATTGATGGCGGAATGGCCCGTGTAAACTTGAGGGGCCAGCCAGGCCAGCCGTTCCCCATCTCCTCCCGCTGGCGCTGCTGCCCCCGGCCTACGCCGCGGTGGAGGCTGATTGATGCGCAACCGCATGCTGGAGTTCCATGGACTGGTGGACAGCCGGGGCAATCTCATTACAGATAAGAAGATCACCGTGGATGGGGGAACTACACTCCGGAGGAGCTGAAACTGGTCCTGGACATCGAAAAATACTTGGCCCATGTCCAGGCTGCCTACTTTACAGAGCGGGACATCGCAGAGAAACAGCGGGACAGCTTTTATAATCCGGCCGACCCCTGGGACAATGGTGACATCTCCTTCACCGGCGGCATCCAGCCGCTGATGGTGAACGCCCTGACGGACGAGGGGCCTTCCGGCATCGACTACAGGGAGCGCGGGCCGATGTGGAGGTGGAGCAGACCGGAGCGAAAAGCAAAGCTCTCCATATCCATCAATCACCATCACACTGAACCGGCACAGAACGCGGACGTGGGATGTATGCCAGGGCTGCTCCTCCCGGCCGTGCCGGCATTGCCCTGGTGGCTCTCAACGGTGGCCAGAATGTGGAAAACGCGAATGGCCTTACCGTGGCGCGCCTTCCCGACGCAGAGAGCACCGCCCTCCGGTTTAACTTTGCTGTGGGACAGGCTCCCTTCCTGGTGATCCCACAGAGCGGTCGGACCATCACGCTCCGTCAGGGCGGCGCTGTGGCGGTGAACTGGTCCAGCAACCGGCGCCAGAAGAACGAGGGCACTGCGCCAAAGTACGCGGGCTTCAGGCCCCCACATCCCATGTGGCGTATTGTATCCGGATCTCACTGGCGGAGGGATAAAAATGTGGATCTGCTCCCATGGGACCGGACACACTGACCACCACCAGGGAGAACCAGACCTTTTCCTCTGTCACTCCGCCCTGGGAGATGGTGCGGGCGCCCATCTATGAGAGCGGCGCCTGCAGCTTCCGGGTGGCAGGTGTACGCAGTGTGCTGGGAGCAGTATTACGGCAGCTGCAATCCGCCCTGCTGGTCTTTGGGAAGGTGGTTCTGGGAACGATTTCTCACCCGCTTGGGGAAAAAGAAAAGCGTCCGGCTTGCCGCAAGGCAGCCAAACGCTTTTCGGCGGGTATCTGAAATGGGGATAAAACCCATGAATAGCGATGCATGGCGGGCCGGGGCACCGCCAACGGGCATGTGCCGATACAGACGGGCAACTGCCGCGCCATGCAAAATTCTGCGGATGCCTTTCGTCCTGCAGCAAAAAATGCTGGATGGAGGAAAAAGGAGGTCTTTGTGCCACAAGTCTGCCGCCGGTTTTCCATGGAAGTCAGTTGATGGTTCGCAGGCGCTGGAGAAATTCCTGGTTTTCCGTCTTTTCGCAGATCGCGTCAATGTTGGAGGAGATGACCCAAACCGCCATCCCGCGTTCTGCGCAGGCAACCAGCAGGTCGATAATCAGTTCATGATGCGCCGTCTCCTGCCCGGAAAAGGGAAAAAAGCAGACCAGCAGCTGCGGATTCAGCAGATACCATTTGAAATAGGAGAACCGGAGGCGCGCCGGTAAGGACCAAGTGCGCAGAGGCCGCAGCAGATCCTCTCGGGGAAACCATCTGGAGGCCTCCTCCAAAATATTCTCCGCGACCCGCCGGCGAACCAGACGGTATCCGGCCTTGGGAAGCAGGCAGGTCGTCAGGTTGTCCAGCGCGGTGAGGTTGTCAAACAATACACCGCCGGGACGGTCCGGCCGTTCGGTCTGAATCCCGATCTCCGTGCCGATCTGCTTTGTCATCTCTTCATGTGTCTGTGCCTGCCCGTTCAGCCACAGCATCCCACTCAGCCAATTCCTGCCGCCCAGAAAGCACTCCCGGAGTCTGGCGGCAGCCGTGTAGTTCTCGTCCCGGAAGTAGGCGATCTCTCCGCTGTGAATCTGGCAGGTCAGCGGCGCCATTCCCGGAAAAGTGAGACCCTCCAGCCGCAGCACCTGCTTGTCTTCCCAGCGGCACTCTGTATGCTCCGCTCCGCGGTCCCGCGGCTTCCAGCCCAGAACTGCATAGAGCTGCTCCCCGTACTCCTCCGGGTAAAGCCGATAGCAGGTCCTGCGGTCCCGGATGACGTCGATCCGGTCACAGTAGCGGTACATGAATGTCTCGTCCAGATCCAGCAGGAATACCGCCGTCCCTTGGCGCAGCAGCAGCTGTACGCACTCCATCAGTTTTTCCACATCCCGCCGCCGCAGGATTTCTGTGATCCGGTCCAGGACCAGCAGCTCTCCCCGCCAGAACCACACCCGAAATACACAGAGGCGGTAATAATCCAGCAGGGAGAGGTCGGCAAGCCGGCTCTCCAGCGGCACACGCAGTTCCATCCGCTGCCGGATCTCCTGGCTCTCCGGACTGTGCAGGTGCCGGACCGCGCCCCATCTCTGCGGCCAGCCGGCCGGACGGTCCAGCGCCAGCAGGAAGTCCCGCACCGTCAGCTCCTGCGAATGGAACCGGTGCCAGTTCACGATCCTGGCGTTTTGCAGGATCCAGCGTTCCAGTTCCAGCGGGCCCACCCGACGGCCGCAGGAAAAGGCCCGTCCCCGCTCCAGGTGTGTGCCGCCCTTGAACAGGTCCAGATATGCGGTGCCGGAGGTAAAATGGTCGTCCACATAGACCCCGATGCACTCCCCCCGGGAAATGGAGATTTCAAAACGGTAGAATTCGTCCTCCCTGCGGAAGCAGCCGTTCTCCACCCGGATCAATTCCTCTCTCACGGTTCTACGCCTCCCGGAAACGCAGCGGCAGCGTCACGCAGCACTCCGTGCCAACGCCCGCGGCGCTGAACAAATGCAGGCCGTAGTCCTCTCCGAACATGAGCCGGATGCGGCTGTTGACATTCCGCAGGGCGATTCCTCCGCACGGCTGGGTCATATCCGCGCCCCCAACTCCGCCGAACTGCGCGTTGAGCCGCTCCACCTGTTCGTCCGGCATCCCTACGCCGTCGTCCCGCACCCGCAGGAAAAATGTCCGGTCGCTGTTTTCCACAATGATGCGGACCGTGCCGTGGCCCAGTTTGCCCTCCAGCCCATGTGATACTGCGTTCTCCACCAGAGGCTGCAGGATGAGCTTCGGCATCCGCACTTCCAAAAGCCGCTCGTTCTCCAGCTCCAGTTCCAGAGAGATTTTGTCACCGAATCGGCAGCGCTGGATGGTAAAGTAGTTTTCCGCATTGTCCAGCTCATCTGAAAAGGTCACATACTCCTGGACATTGGAGATGGTGTATCGGAAAAAGGTCGCCAGAGCCTCCGTGGTCTCGGCAATATCCGGACAGTTCGCCAGTAGGGCGTCTGTGCGGATGGCCTCCAGGGCGTTATAGAGGAAGTGGGGGTTGATCTGGTTTTGCAGCGCCAGATATTCCGCCTGTTTCTGCCGCAGTCTGGTGATCTCCTCTCCGTGAAGCCGCTCTTCCACATCTGTGAAAAATGCGCTCAGATCCAAATCCCGGTGCCAGTCCATCTGCAAAACGGCCTCCAGGTCCCGCTCCCGCCGGTAGCGCCGCAGCGCCCGCCGCAGTTTCCAGTCCGTCCACGGCCACATGGTATCACCTACTTATAAAGTTTCTTATAATCTGACGGGCTCACACTGGTAAGCTTTTTGAACAATCTGGAAAAGTATTTGAGATCCCGGTACCCCACCTGCTCTGCCACATCCTGCACAGACAGCTCCTCACCGCACAGCAGCTCCTTAGCTTTGCTGATGCGCAGCTCCGTCAGATAGTCCATGAAGTTCTGCCCGGTCTCTTTTTTGAACAGTGTGGAAAAATAGGTGGCGTTGAAGCCCACGGCGGTGCTGACATCCTCCAGCCGCAGGGCCTCCTGATAGTGCTGCTGGATATAGTGCTTTGCCTCTGTGATCGGCCGCATCTCCCGCAGGGCTTTCGCCTCCTTCAGCCGCTGGATCTCTGCCTGGATGCCCTGCCGCAGCAGCCGGTATACCGCCGCCATGTCCGTGCAGTGCCAGAACCGCTTATCCATCTCCTCCTCCAGGGGCGCTTCCGTCTCACCGCTTTGGCGCATTCCGTAGAGGCATGCCTCCAGAACCTGGCGGAACCAGTCCTCCACCATCTGCCCGTTCAGGTCCGGCAGCGCCTCCACCGTCCGGCAGCTCTCCTCCAGCTCCTGCACAAAGCGCACCTCATCCAGGCACTCGGCCGCCACCTGAAAGCTCTTTTTCCGGGACGCGTCCATCTGATACCGCCGGGCCAGATCCGGCATCTCCAGCGCGGCATCCCGCCAGGACTGCGGCCGGCACAGCCGATCCCTGCACAGCCAGAGCGCCTCCCGCATGGATTCCCCCGCCTGCTCCAGAGAGTCCCTCCGGCTGCCCAGGCAGACGGTGGCCTGGACATTCCAGAACAAGTCCCGCTGATTTTCGATCTCCTTGCGGATTTTGGTGAAGCACTGCGTCACTTCCACCGCATGATAGGCCCGCAGGTACAGCAACACTGCGATCCCGGCATGGCCCAGCGAGGCCGCGAACTCCTCCGTCAGCAGGCCGCTCTCCCGCCGCACGATTTCCAGCGCATGGCGCAGCAGGATCCGGTAGCCGTCCTGATAGGATTCCGCATCGGGCACATCCACCCGGATCACTGCGGCGGCATAAGTGCCGCTCCCAAAGTGAAATCCATACTCCCCGTTGGCCTGCCCGGCACTCAAAAAGGAGGTGCCACGCTCCGCCGTTCCCAGCAGGGCGTCCAGCAGCAGCTCCTGCTGGTGTTCTCCGCTCCTTTTCAGCTGGAATTCCAGCGCGGCTTCCTGCCCCATCTTCTCCTTGAGGCGCAGCAAAATGCCGGTGAGCTCCTCCTGCTTGAGGGGCTTGAGCAGATAGTCCTCCACGCCGTATTTCAGCGCGTTCTGGGCATATTCAAATTTCCGGTATCCGCTGATGACGATGAAATGCAGCTTGGGCTGGAGGGCCTTGGCCCTCTGGATCAGTTCGATGCCGTCGCAGCCGGGCATCCGGACGTCCGTGATCAGCAGATGCGGCTGCTTTTCCCGCACCAGCTCCAATGCCCGCAGTCCATCGTTGGCGGTGCCTGCGATCTCGTAGCCAAGCGCCTCCCAGTCGATCAGCTTCTGCATCAGCAGGATCACCTTGTTTTCGTCATCGGCCAAAACGACCCGCAGCATCCGCAGCACCTCCCACGCAGATTCTGATAAGGAAAGGGAAAACGAACCCGTTTTCCCTTTCCCTGTCATTATACGCTATTTCTCGGTATTTGCCAAGAATTTTTGGAGAATCAGCGGATCAATTTGTCGCTTTTGGCAGCTTACTCGTAATCCGCCACGTTGGAGGAGTCAATCCACACGCTGTCCGCGATGATGAGATTGTTCTCCAGCGTGCCGCCGTCCAGCAGGGTGACAGCAGCTTCCACGCCGCTGGAAGCCATCAGACCGCCGTCCTGCGCCACGGTGCCGGTGATGCGGCCGTCCTTGATGGCCTCATAGCCGTCGGGGGTGCCGTCCAGGCCGGTGATGACGATGCCGCTGTTGGCACCGGCGGCGTTGCCCGCGCCCACGGCCATGCCGTCGTTCTGGCAGACGATGGCGTCCAGATCATAGGCAGACAGCCAGCTCTCCACGGTGGACTGGGCCTTGGCGGTGTCCCATGCGCAGTCCGCGGGAGCAATCACTTCCGTCATGTCCGGATAGTTGGCCAGAATATTGCGATAGCCCTCCAGGCGTGCGGTCGTGTCGGTGGTGGAGGAGGGGCCGGTCAGGATGGCGATGTTGCCCTTGCCGCCCAGCAGATCCGCTACATGCTGCATCTCATTCTCGCCGGCCTTGACGTTGTCGCCGCAGGACACGGCAGAGATGCCGGCGGACTCCCAGTCGGTGCAGGCGGATACGATGTTTATCATGATGACGCCGGCGTCGGCAGCGGCCTTAGCGGCGTCGCGCAGGCCATCGGGATCCACGGGCTCGAACAGGATGGCGTCATAGCCCTCGGACACGCACTGCTCGATCTGGCTGATCTGCTTGGCAGCGTCCTGATCGGCGCTCAGAATGTTCAACTCCACACCCAGCTCATCGGCCTTCGCCTGTGCGCCCTCGGTGACGCCGATCTGGAACGCGTTGGTCTGGTGCTGCTGGATGAGGGCAATCTTATAGGCGCCGTCTCCGCTCTCGGCGGACGCATCCCCACCAGTGCTCTCCTCGGTGGTCTCGGTGCCGCTGCTGCAGCCGGTGAGGGCGGCCAGCGCCATGGCGCCGGTCAGCAGCAGAGCCAGAAACTTCTTCTTTTTCATGTTCTTTCCTCCTTGAAATGTTTGGTTCATTTCGATATATATCAAGAGCAGGACGGGGAACGCCCCTCTCTCAATACCGTTCAGCGTTTCTTGCTCTTGCCCTTCACGTCGATCAGCACAGCCAGTACGATGATGGCGCCCTTGACGATCTTCTGCCAGTGGGAAGACACGCCCATGATGTCCAGACCGTTGGCAATGACCGTGATCAGCAGACAGCCAATCACCACGCCCCAAGGCTTGCCCACGCCGCCGGTCATAGAGACGCCGCCCACCACGCAGGCCGTGATGGCATCCATCTCATAGCTCTCAGCCGCTGTGGGCTGGGCAATGGTAACACGGGAGGTCATTAAAAAGCCGCTCAGACCTGCCAGAAGCCCCGCGATGGCAAAGGTGGAGATGCGGATCTTGGTGGTGTTGATGCCGGAGACCTGCGCTGCCAGCAGATTTCCGCCGCAGGCATATACCCGGCGGCCGTAGACTGTCTTCGACAGCACGAAGGAGCAGAGCAGAATGGTAATCACCAGAAAGACCGCCAGCATGGGAATGCCGAAGATCGAAGACGCCGCCACAGCCTTGTACGATTCGCTGATTCCGATGATGGGTTTGCCGTCGGAGATCAGGAGGGCAAGACCACGGACCGCCGTCATGGTTCCCAGTGTCATGATGAACGGAGGCAGGTTGCCCACGGCAACGCCCACGCCGTTGACAACGCCCACGGCCAGGCCGCCCAGCATGGCTACGATCAGCGGCACGAAGATCGGATACTGTCCCTGGCCCAGCATGGCGGCCAGGATGCCGGTGAACGCGACCGTTGAGCCCACTGACATATCAAAGCCGCCCGCGATAATGACGAACATCATGCCGAATGCCAGAATGCCGTTGATAGAGGCCTGCTTCAGAATATTGACCAGGTTGGCAGGCTGGATGAAGCTGGGCTTCAGGCAGGTCAGCACCACCACCAGTGCAATAAAAATCACGAAGATGAAGTATTCGCTGATCAGCGATTTTGCACGACTCTTTTCTTTCATAGTTCTTCCTCCCTTTACACCTTGATGGCAGAGGCCAGCGTCATGATCCGCTCCTGGGAGAATTCCTCCCGGCTGACCTCTCCGGAATAGTTGCCCTCGCACATGACCATGATCCGATCACAAATACCCATCAGTTCCGGGATCTCCGAAGAGATCATGATGACCGCCTTGCCCTGGCGCACCAGATTGCCCAGCAGCAGGTAGATATCCCGCTTGGCACCCACGTCGATGCCGCGGGTGGGCTCGTCCAGAATGATGATGTCCGGATCGTTCAAAAGCCACTTTGCAATGACGATTTTCTGCTGATTGCCGCCGGAGAGGTTTCCCACGATCTGGTCTGCGGAAGGAGTCTTGATGTTGAGCTTTTCGATATACTCCTCAGACGCGCGGCGGGCTTTTCCCTTGTTGTAGAGTCCGTGGGTCAGGAGCTTTTTGATGGCCACCATGGCAATGTTGTCGTTGACCGTGCCGCTGAGATTCAGTCCCGTGACCTTTCGGTCCTCGGTGATAAGCGCAACACCCTGTTTGATGATGTCCTCCGGAGAGGAGATCTTCACCCGCTTGCCGTGGACAAAAATCTCTCCCTGTGAAAGGGCGTGCATGCCAAAGATGCCCTCCACCAGCTCGCTGCGCCCAGCGCCCACCAGCCCGCCGATTCCCAGAATTTCACCGCGGCGGACGGACAGGCTCACGCCCTTGACCTTGTTGTCGGCCCGGACGATGTTTTTTGCCTCAAAGACAACCTCGCCGATGTCCGCCTCCAGCTTTGGATACACATCCGTGATCTCCCGACCCACCATCATTTTAATGAGCTGGCCTTCGTCCAGCTCCGTTGTGGTGCCTGTCCCGATGTACTGTCCCTGTCTCTTCTACACATCTCCGAGCCCACGAGACATGCGC
>ENA-OXQR01000331-OXQR01000331.1-human-gut-metagenome-genome-assembly--contig:-NODE-331-length-17300-cov-8.25549_pt1 | contig 17300 bp, 17 predicted proteins | sample MGYA00249587_ERZ652573 | MGnify/ENA primary metagenome ERZ652573 (study PRJEB26925, sample SAMN05826651) | human gut metagenome | biome: ENVO:2100002; feature: ENVO:00000062; material: ENVO:00002003...
CCCCACCTAATCCGTCAGTCTCATACAAACTGTTCAGATTAGGCGGGGGCGTTCATCGGATACACGGAAACAATATTTTTCCCTCTCCGCCTTTCTTCTTCAACAAAAGAAATAGTCTCTGGATATTCCCATCCCGTATCCGAAAATAAATGTAGAATATTCGGTTTTAAGCTACACACAAGTGATGATAGAACGGTCGAATCTTTTCCTCCAGAAAAGGAAATGTATACTTGCTGATCGCCAAAGGTTTCTATACAGTTTAAAATCAAGTTTTTTGAAAGATCGATTTTATGCTCTAAAGGCAGTTTTTGCAAGTACCTTAGGCCCTCCTTTCTGGACTGAAATTCTCGAATTATGGTGCAGAGGGAAAGTGTAGTTTTTCATCCTGACAAGGTGGATTTTTTTTCGGCAAAATGATATACTAAAAAATGGTGTAGTATTGGAAAGGATATTGCTTTCTCTGTGATGAGAAATCTAATCCGTGTTCCCATACGACCCAAAGACTTCTAAAGGGAGCAAAGGGCATACATGAAAGAATACAATGGGAAGCCTTTGGTCGAGGGCCTACTTGAAGAAATAAAGTATGTATACAAATCTGATAAACGCCCTTGGGTTATTGGATACAGTGGCGGAAAAGACTCTACAGTTGTTGTGCATTTGGTATACCAGATGCTGAAGAATTTACGCCCCGAGGAACGACACAAAACAGTCTATATCGTCTCCTCGGATACGCTTGTGGAAAACCCACTGATTAAAATCTACTTAGATAACATGCTTCAATTATTGCGAGAAGCAGCCAAACGGGATCATTTACCACTCTCTGTTAATAAGGTAATTCCAGATCCGGACACTTCTTTCTGGTCCAATGTAATTGGCAGAGGCTTTCCGACACCGCGTCTAAACGGCACATTCCGTTGGTGTACCGACCGTTTGAAGATTGCGCCCAGTGGACAGTTTGTAGAAAATATCATTAAGGAACAACATACAGAAATCGTTTTTATTCTGGGCGTGCGTAAAGCCGAAAGCGCTGCCAGAAAGCGCCGCATCGAAGGCAGAGAATTGGCAGATCGGCTTTTGAATCGCCACGAGACAATCAAAGAAGCCTATGTGTATCCCCCTATCGTTTCCTTATCTACCGACGATGTCTGGGACATTTTGATGTCTAATAATCGAAAGAATGCTTGGGGGGGAGATAATTCTCAGTTAATTGAATTGTATTCCGATGCAGACAGTGGCGAGTGCCCATTTGCAGGATATTCTTCCAAAGACGATCAGCAGCAGTCTTGTGGTCAGTCTAGATTTGGGTGCTGGATTTGTACGGTTGTGCAGGAAGATCGATCTTTGAATGGTTTCATCCGCTCTGGTCACCGCGAATTGATTCCACTGGCCGAATTCAGAAAATGGCTCATGAGTATTCGTGATGTACCTGAGTATCGTGAAAAAAAGCGCCGTGATGGAAGCGTATATCGCACCTCCCAGAATCAGCTTGGCTTTGGCCCGTTTACCTGGGAGGCTCGCCAAATGATTTTGCGTCGTCTTCTGCAAACACAGAAGCAGATGAACTATGAACTTATCACTATCGATGAGCTTCGCGCGATTGACCGCATTTGGGATGAAGAGCAGGATCTGAGTTGCCGTGTACTGGTAAACCTCTATTACGACGAGATGGGAGAACGCTTGCCTTGGGATGAATTGAAGCATCCTGTCTTTGATGAAGAAACATGTAAAAAGCTGGAAATATATGCGGATGAATTCTTGGTTCCTATGGACCTGATGAAGAGCATGATTTTTAGAACAAACAAAACCAAATTTTTCTCTAACACCCGCATTCTTCGCGACTCCCTCCGGAAAGCTGTTACGCAGCAATGGCTTCAGGAGGCTGAATTGGTGAATGTGCAGGAAGGAACCCGGAATGAAGATCAACAGAGTGACTCTCTATAATTTCAGCTCTTATGTGGGGGAAAATACGATCGCCTTGGATACCCACGATGAGCAAAATATTATTCTAATTGGTGGAAACAACGGTGCCGGCAAGACCTCTTTTTTTACCGCCATCAAACTGGCTTTATATGGGCCCCAGTGTTTCCGTTTTCAAGACAAAAACAACCGTTATACCGCGCGGATCAAAGAGTTAATTAACCACGATGCGTTTTTGTCTGACAATGTGAAGGCCTATGTCGAAGTGGAAATTGATCTGCCAACGGATCGTGTACACACGCTGTATACTATCCGTCGCGAATGGTCCTTTATCGAAAAGCGTCTCCAGGAAAGCTATACCGTATATAAAGATCATCAGCTCCTTGCCGACAAAAATCTGGACTTTTTTCAGAATTATTTGTTCTCAATCATCCCCCCCAACCTGTTTGATTTTTTCTTTTTCGACGGCGAAGAAATTGGTGATTTTTTTGCAACAGGAAACTACAGTAACTATATCAAAAATGCGGTTCTGACTTTAAGTGGTTACGACACTTTCAATATTATACAGAAATTCTGTGATTCCTATATTGGGGCAGAAGAAGGTAACGAAGATTACGATGAGGTCGCCAAACTGGTGGAGCAAGAAGAGGCCAACCTCTCTGCTTATACGATCAGAAGCACGGACTTGGAATCGCAAAAGCAGCAGTTAGCTGCGCAACTGCTCTCTGCTCAGGAGGAAAAAGAATCTCTTGATCGTCAGTTTAAGCGTTCTGGGGGGGTGACCACACAAGAACAAGAGCGGCTTGAAGCACAGCGCGCAACGCAAGATCGTGTAAAGAGTGATAAAGCGAAGCGAATCCGAGAGTTTGTAGAATCTATGATGCCGCTTTACATTACAAAAGATCTTGCCGCCGTTGCCTATAAGCAGCTTAAAGATGAACAAGCGGTTCGTCAGTATCATACCATCTGTGATCTGCTGGATTTCCAGACCATTCAGGATGTCTTGGAACAGGAGTCTATTTGTAATGTTGCACAGGTTCCGGCATTGGCACAGACAATTTCCAACGGAATTGCAGAAAAAGCGTTGCCTGCTTTTCCTCTGGAATGTTTTACTTCCATCCACGATCTATCGCAGGAACAGGAAAGCCAGGTTGTCAGCGACATTGTCAGAACACAGCATTTTGCTGAAGCAGAAGCTCCTCAATTGATCAAAGCCATCGCAGACAAGAAAAAAGCTTCTCAAAAATACGAAGAGATCAGCAAAAAAATTCGAGAGGCATTACCTTCTGTGGACGCCGCTGCTTACTTTGAAAGAGTGAAATTCCTTACCGAACGCATTGCTGCTTACGAGGATAGTCTGGAAACTCTGGACAAACAAATTGCGGAATTGGGAACAACAATCACCAATCAAAAGGCTCTGGTTGACCGCTTGCGCAAAGCATTGCTGGCCAAAGCAAAAGACCGTACTGCACATGAGTTTACCAGCCGTATCAGTCAAGTTATGCAGCGCATGATTTCCGATGTAACGAAGGAGAAATTCCACCAAATTGAATCCCTGACACTGGAGATGTTTAATAAAATCATCCGCAAAGAAAACTTTGTACAGCTTATTGAACTGGATGATAATTTCAACGTAAACCTATATAAGAAGCAGACCTATATAACGCGCGACTTGCTCCTCTTAGCCAACAACATCGGGTTGGATGCCTTAGAAAAACGACTGGGGAGTGCTGGACTTAAAGAAGCCGCACATCTATTGACAAATGACTCTATCGATGATTTACGTCGGTATTTTTCCGGAAAAATTGTCACGGATCAAATCTCTTTTCAGGACGATATAGAACTTCCACTATACAATCGCGTGGAACTCAACCAGCTATCCAAAGGCGAAAAGCAGGTCTTCATTCTCTCTCTGTACTGGGCGATCATCAAAACATCTAATCAGGCTGTTCCATTCATTATCGATACGCCTTTTGCGCGAATCGACACAGAACACCGCGAACAGATTTCCGCCGTGTTTTTCCCAAACATCAGCGGTCAGGTCATCATTCTTTCCACCGACGAAGAGGTGGTGGGCTCATATCGCGCAATCATCCAGCCTCACATTGCACACGAGTATCTCCTTGAGTACAATGTGGAGCAGGGATGCACCTCCGTAAAACCGGGTTATTTTAAGGGGACAAAGGCATGATTTTTAAACTAAAAACTTCCCAAAAAACGCAACAAATTTTTGCGGAGATCGGAAAAAGCACCTCTTTAAAGCCGTACACACTGGTCAAGCATGCAATTGCCTGGTCTTTAAAAGAACAGGGCAAAATCACATCGTTCAGTAGTGACAACGAGGGACTTGAACTCAATCGTCAAACGATTACTGGGGAATATGACGATTACTTCAAAGTTCTAATTGAGCAGGCAGAAGGTCGTCATTTAAGCAATGAAGAATACTTTCCCAAATATATCAAAGCCCATATAGATCGTGGGGCGATTCTTTTGGAATCCCACTATAAGCACGCTGGCGACCTGGATAAATATGTGCTGGAAACCCTTGGGGTTGGTGATACCGTATGATTTATTTTGACAACAGTGCCACATCCCCTATCGCTCAGGAAGTGTTTGAGGCGATGCGCCCTTATTTACAAGAAGAGTATGGGAATCCTTCCAGCAAGTACTATCTGCTGGCCGCCCATGCTGCTGATGCTGTGGAAAACAGCCGAAACTGGGTTGCTAAGTTAATCCATGCCAAACCGGAAGAAATTATATTCACCTGTGGTTCCACAGAAAGTAGCAATATGATTATCAAAGGTGTGGCAGACTACAAAAAATACTACGAAAAAAAAGGCAACCATATTATTACATCCAAAGTGGAGCACCACGCTACATTGAACACTTGTCGCTTTTTGAACGGTGATATTTATTCCAACCAGGATGCAACTTTTTCGCTATTTGGAAAGGTCCCCAAAGTGGATCGCGGTTATGAGGTCACCTTCTTGGATGTAAACAAGTTTGGCCAGGTGACCCCAGAGTCGTTTGAACAGGCTATACGTCCCACAACCACCTTGGCGTCCTTTATATGGGCGAACAACGAAATTGGTTCCCTAAACGATATGGACACTTTGTCTACTGTTGCACACAATCATCACGTGCTGCTTCATGCTGATGCCACACAAATCGCTGGGAAACTGCCCATCAATGTTGAACAAACAAAGGTAGATTTTCTTTCCCTATCCGCTCACAAGTTCCACGGGCCAAAGGGCGTGGGGGCCGCTTATATTCGCGGAGATGATTATGGTCTTCCTCCACTGAGTGCTTTTATGCACGGCGGTGAACAAGAGCACGGTCTACGTGCTGGTACGTTGGCGGTTCACAACATTGTTGGCTTTGGAAAAGCCGCCGAGTTGGCCATTGCAAACCAACAGCAGCAGATGACCTACATTCAGGAACTGGAACAGGCAGCCAAAAAGATCATTGCATCCAACGAACGTCTGGAACTTTTAGGCGATTCAGAACATCATCTTCCAGGTGTTATTAGCTTGATCGTAAACCTGGACGATTTTGACAACGAGCGCTTTGTGAAACGAATTAGTGCAAAATTTGCAGTTTCTACGGGGTCTGCTTGCACTGCTGGCATGCCTTCCCATGTTTTGCAGGCAATCGGTAAGGGAGATGCTGTGTCCAAGGTTTTGCGCATTTCATTATCTACGGAAAATACCGTTGACCAGGTGGAAGCGTTTCTGAAAGAGCTATCATGATATAATCTTCTGGAAGGGGATAATGCCATGAGTCTACGTACAGTGTCTTTTCAAGATACTTACTGGAGTGGTGAAAATGATCTAATTAAAGAATTCTATGTTCCCTGCATGGAAGAAAGTGTTGAATATTGCCGCGCTGTCGGATACTTTCACTCCTCCATCTTTTGCTATATTACTAATGGTTTGTATCCCTTTATTCAAAACGGCGGGCGGATACGCATTGTCTGCAGTGTGAATGTAAGCCCGGAAGATGAACGCCAAATTGCCCTCGGCTATGATATTCGCCAATTGTTAGAGGATAAAATTGCCCCTGTTACCCAGGAACTCATTGATTTAAATATTTCCAACATCAAGAATCTCTGCTGGCTTATCAAAAATAATCGGTTGGACATTAAAGTATGCCTTCGTAAGGATTCAAAGGCCCCAGATGCATATCGATTATTTCACGAAAAATTTGGCATCTTTAAGGATGCAGATGGAAATGCAATCTCCTTCTTAGGGTCCGTAAACGAAACACTCGGAGGATGGATCAACAACGAGGAGTCTTTTGAGGTCTCCCAAAGTTGGATTCCAATATTGCAATCTCGTGTAGAGCAGAAAATTCAGCGCTTTGAAAGGTTGTGGAATGGAACCGCTGGGAATGTTGTAACATTTGACTTTCCCAAAGCCTCTCGCTTGAAGTTAATTCAAAATGCACCGGAACATCCCATTGATTACATCTATCGCATATCTGCCGGAATCCATCCCAACTTCAAACCACGTTCTTGCCAGGAAGACGCTAAAAACGCTTTTCTGCAAAAAGACTTTTCCTGCCTTTTTATGATGGCAACTGGTTCTGGCAAAACCAAAGCGGCCATGTATGCGATTAGCCAAATTGACACCTGGAAACTCCTTCTGATTTGTGTTCCCAGCCTGGAACTTGTAGAACAGTGGGAAGCAGATGTTCGCTTGTTTTATCCTGATGTATCCATTATTAAGTGTGGATCTCCTTATCGTGGACACAAAGAACTACTGAAATCCCTTACACAAGCACGCTTCCCGGAACAAGTGGTAGTCATTTCTACCTATGACTCTGCGCAGGGTGATTACTACATGTCAAAGTGGAGATTGGCGAAGTCGGAACAATTTGCCATGATCTGCGACGAAGTCCACAATATGGGTGCTCCAAAATCTCAGTGTTTGATGGAATTGAATCCAGCATACCGCATTGGCCTTAGTGCTACTCCACGCCGGAATTTTGATGAGATCGGCTCCGAAAAGATTTTGGATTTCTATCATCAAAACACTTTTGAATTCTCAATCAAGGATGCACAACGTGAGCACTACTTGGTAGAATACCAATACAGGATTCTCCCATGCGCGATGCCGGAAGATGATTGGGAATTGTATAAAACATTTTCAAGGGAAATCCTACAGCTCCAGCACACACTGGAACAGGAGGGCAACGAAAAGGCGCAACTCAGATTGCGCCAACGCATAGAAGGCCGTTACCGCGACCGTGCCAAACTACTCAAGAAAAACGATCAAAAGGCGCAAACTCTGCAGACAATCTTTGATGAAATCCCTCCTACTGCACGTGTTCTTATTTACGGGGATGACTTGCACCATTTGGATGAAATTGGACAAGAGTTAGACCACATGGGCAAATACTATTTCAAATATACTGGTGAGTTGGACGCGCAAAAAGAACGTCCAACGATTCTGAAGGAGTTTCGGCAGGGAATCCGTAAAACTTTACTGGCCGTCGGATGCTTAGATGAAGGTATCGATATCCCTGCTTGTGATGTTGCTGTGTTCATCAGTTCTTCGACCTCCGAACGTCAATTTATTCAACGCAGAGGCCGTGTTCTTCGGGTCGCCCCGGGAAAAACATCTGCCTGGATTTACGACTATCTGCTCTATCCTATCCTTTCTGCCCGAACCAATGATGATGAGCGCCGTCTGGCATTGTCCATGATTGACGCACAATATCGGCGAATCAACTTAATGGTAGAAGACGCCATCAATGGAATTCAAGAACGTCAAAAACTTGATCAGTTTTTATCTCAGCGGAGGCTAAACCCGTATGATTTTTAAGGAGGTCGGCCAAACGATGGATCCATTGCTTGTTAATGTTGCTGAAGGACATCATATTGATGCTAGAGTCGTAGAGGAAATTCTGCAGGTAGAAAAAGACCATGTGTATCAAAAAAGCCGTCATACTCGTGGGCCTATCAGACAGATTATTGCTGAGATGAGCGAGCAGGAGGGTTCGGATCAATGATTTTCAATTCTCTTCGCATAAATAACTACCGCGCCTACTATGGGGAAAGTATCTTTGATTTCCCTATAGAGGGCGAACGGAACATCAGCATCCTTTATGCTGATAATGATGTGGGAAAATCTTGTTTTTTTTCAGCAATTTTATTCTGCTTATATGGTCCTAAAGACAGTGATGATCTCAAAGATCTCATCAATGTAAATGCGCAATCGGAGAAATCTTATCATACTGAAGTTTCTCTGTTTATTGAAAACGGCCAGGATAAGATTGAGATCTCTCGTGCCATTGATTTGCGTGGGAAACTGGATGCCACTCCAAGCAGCAAAGATTTTAAATGCACGTTGGAGTTGATCAAAAATGGTGTTCCGTTAAGCAGTGACGAAGATGAGAAAGCCGACTTTATCAATTCCCTTGTACATGAAGACGCCTCGCAGTACTTCTTCTTTGACGGCGAAAAAATCAACGACTATAGTACAGCCAGTGGAAGTCAATATAAAGATGCCATTGCTCGTGTGCTTGGCATTAAAGAAATTGACAATGCCGTAGAAGATCTTCACTTACTGAAAAAAGAGTTTGAGAAAATTCGGGATGCTTGGATTCATACCCAAAATAAGTATCAAGATATTTTGCAGCAAAAGGAAGAAGCGGACCAGAAAGTTGCTGAGCAGGAAGCCTTGTTGGAGCAGTATGAGCGAGAAATCAATGCTGCTAACGAACAGATTCAAAAGGATGAAGATAAACTAAAGGATTTCAAAGAAATTTCTGAAAAGGTCACTCAAAAGCAGAAATTGTCTGAAGAAATCAAGCAGCTCACGGAAGACTTGAAACGTGTCAGAGGGGAACAATCTGAGTGTTTTCAAAAGAATGCCACCCTCATGTTGGCAGCTTCTATTTTTGCAAAAATACAGCAGGATACTCCTGCCGAGCCGGCAGGATATCACATCACTGAGCCGGTGAAAGAGTACCTGGTTCGTCTTATAGAGCAGCCTGTCTGCATATGCGGCGAACCAATGACAGATTCCCATAAAGAAAAGATTCAGGCATTCATTCGCGATCATTTGATTACAGACGATGCCGTTCTCGTTGAAAAGGAGCGTCACACCTTATTTAATACCTGCGCGCAATACCAAGCACATGGATTTGAGACACGTGCCGCCTACTTTTCTCTGTGCGAGGAGATCTGGAAAAAAGATAAGGAGCGTTCTGCCAAAAGGGAAGAATTTGAGCACCTACGAAAAGATATTGGTTCCTTTAATGAAGAAGCGGGAGAACGCATCATCCAAAACATTGCTAACACAGAGGCAAAAAAACAGGAGGCAGAAACGCGTCGCACGCGGACACTGGTTCTATTAGAGCAAGACCAAGAAAAACTTGCTCAATTGGAGGAAAAACTTGCGGAACTTAGTCAGCTGGACAAAGAGGGAGCTTTGTGTCAGAAGAAATTAGAAAATACAATCGCGTTGGAAAAGGTTTTCAGTGAGTATCGAAATCGTCTTCTGGAAGAGAAACGTGCTTCTGTGGAAAAGTACGCCACTGAGGTTTTCTTGAAAATTACGAATGCTCCCAAAAAGTACAAAGGCATTAAGATTTCTAAGGATTATAGTCTGTTGCTCGAACTTACAAACGGCGAAACCTATCAGATTGAGCCCGGCCGCACACTGAATCCTTCAACCGGTCAGTCTAAGGTGATTAGCCTTTCTTACATTGCCGGCTTGAACCGCTCCTCCAACTTTGCCGCACCGGTTATCATTGATAACCCCCTTGGCCTGTTTTCGGATGAACATCGTGCTGCAATCACCCGCTTTTTGCCGCATATGGGCAAGCAGGTGATTTTTATGGTCTCCACCGGTGATCTGACTGAGAAGTATCAAAATGAGCTGAAACCTTATGTCAAGACTGTGTACAAGCTGGAAAATCACAGTGATGAAACCTGGCCCAAGACGGTGATTGCAAGCAAGGAGGTATATTGAAAAATGGCAGAACAAGAATTCTTTTCAATAAATCCTTCTACCCATATTCGAACCACATCTGAGAACCGACCTTTCTATGATCTCCTAGTAGATGAAAAACATATTTTTTCAACAAAATATCAGCTATACACATTTGCGATCATGGTTGCACTGAGAGCTGGTGTCGCACCAGATTCTGCGACGAAAAGTTTGGACATTTGCTTGGTGGGAAATGTGGACAAAGATAATTTTGCAGTAGCCAAAGGATTGGTTGCTCACCTTTGCCCGGAAATCAATAATGGCAGTGACCTTTTAAAACGTATGAATGAGTACGCCGACGCTGGCATTGCAATTCTGCGCACTGACTATGAAAATAGCGATGAGGACTTTGATCCGAGTGTATATCTCGAATAAAGAGAGGCTACGGCAGATGTATTTGCCGTAGCCTTTCTTCTTTTCATAAGCAGGGAATCAGATCTATCTTAGCGATCAAGGACTTTGCGAATTCATAGAAATCCTCTTCGAATTTCTCTTCAAAGTACCGATCTAGACATTCTTTGGCTTCCTCTGGTAAGCTAATTTGTTCTAATCTTGGGAACTCAGTAAACAACTTGGATTCTTTTAATATAGATAAATAACATAAAGAATAGTCACAATGGATTTCATCTTTATATTCATCCAGTCTTTTTACCTTTGTTGTAAACGAAAACTGCCCAAAATCCTTATTATTATTGAGATCCTTTGGAATAAAAATATAATCAAAAAGAAAATCACGATATCTTCCACATTTGCTTGGAAAAGTATATTGGAAGTCAATTTGATCTGTTTGTATATGTATCGTTTTCCCTTTAGGAATAATGAAATGTTCAAGTGTGTACGTGTCTTTATTGGTAATATAACTTAAAAGTTCATCCCCATTATTTATACTGACATATTTTTCTCCAGCCGCATTAGTTTTAAAGACGAAGTAATTATGGAGCATCGCTAAAGCTTTGCAACGGACAGACTGAAACATATTGCTCGTCTCCTCTTCGTCTTCTGTAAAGCGATAGACCGCCCTCATTCGCCCTTTTGTCAACTCAATACCGCTTACAAATGTTTTTATCCACTCGTTAAGTTTACCAATCCAATCTTTTGCTTGTACAATTTTATAAAATATTTCGCCATCTTTTTTCTAGCGAAGAGAATAAATAGAGATGCTGCTGCGAAAATAGTATAAGCCGAATCATAGTCTCGCTTTTGATGTTCTGCACCATCGAAAAATTCCAAAATGTATTTAAGTACTAAAATTTTAGGGACAATCTCCTTGTCGAGAAGGATTCTTTGAAAAAAGTCATATACAAGCGTGACTTGATTGCTATCTATTTTTTGCTGACACCTAAATAAGTTTTTAAAGTTATCGCTCGGTCCGGAAGTAGATACAATATCATTCATGACCTCAATTGCTCTTTTCAACCGACGAAGTGATTGCTTTACGTAGCTGATATCGCCTAAGATTTCTACCAGATGGGTTCCTTTAAAAAATTTCTTCCCTTCGTATTGAAGATTGGTACTAATCGAGAAATCCTCTCCGAATTTCAGTCTTTGCTGTTCCAGTTCCGGTTTACTTTTAAATAGATCACAATAGAAAAAATGCTCGTATACTTTCATCAATGGGTAACGCTCTTTGCCTTTTTTATCTGTCTCCCCCTTTACCTTTGCTTGGTTAAAGATCAACATTGAGGTTTTGTTTTCTCTCCAGAGTTGAAGCATCTCATCCGATAGACTAAGAGAAAAAATTTGGGCCTTAAAAATGTCCTCTGTATCCAGTCGAACTCCTTTGAGGTTGACATCCAAAAAATATCGAATACTTGAATTGCTTTCATCTTCATGACTGGCAATAATATTTACCCGAGATTTCTCAATATTTTCTAAAATTGTTCTTGCAGTATGTGATGTAGTAAACAATTCTTCCTTTTCTAACCATTTCCATAAATCAATGAATGACTGCCGCTGACCATAGTAATCTGTTTCGATAATTGCTGGATTTTCCAGAAGTGAGTTATCAAAACCATTGTTCATCAATTCAGATAATCCAATAAAACTTCGATTTTCAATGGAACACGGAGTAAATGGCTCCAACGTGTCTTGGTATCTACTTTTTATGTATGCAATAATTAAGAGTAATATTGTTGTTCTCTGCTGTCCATCAATTATCTGGCAGTTTCCATTTCGATCAATTGTCAAAATAATATTCCCTAGGAATCGTGAACTTGACGACAGGTCAGATAGCAAAATGCTTAAATTGTTTTCTTCCCACCGAATTTCCCGCTGAAAATCCGGGATAATATACCTTCTATTCTGTGGAAGCGTTATTGTGTTTTCAGGGCCCATATCAGGAGAAATTTTTAACTCAATCTTTTCTGGCGAAAGATACCTTTTAATAGAGGTGACTGTTCCCATGATTTCTGCCATTTCTATATCCTTCTTTTCCTTTATTTTAAAGCGCATAAATAGGGTAATTAAAATGGGCTAAACTCATAATATCACATAAGGTCGAAAATATCATTATTTTGTCGATTTTTGTTTATAGTATGAGTTTGTTTTCCAACGCCCATACAATCCCTCAGCCCGATCCTGTATTCACTCGGTAAACCTCTTCAGGCTGCTTGCCGGCCCTGAGAATCTTTGAGAACCTTTTTGTTTTGCCAGCGGTATTTCACAGAAGTATCAGAACTATAAAACAAGCGAAATTCAGTAGACGTCACAAAATCTATAGCCCCTATGTAAAGAATACGGTCGGAGGGCACTTCAGCGTGAAGTGCCCTCCGACTTATTTTATTTCTTCCAGTATTTTTTCGCGAACCCTGTGGCCCATTCTAATCACAGCATTGCAGATCATCCACTGAACAGATCCGCAATTTGAATTTGTCACTTCTCAGGTTCAACTCCATAAGTGTTTGCGGACAGTATGTCTCATCGTCAAATCTGATATTTCCAGACACCATCTGATGCCAGGCAGGCATCCATGTTACCGAAACAGTTGCTAAACATCTCCAGTTAAATGGAATACTGGCCCTAACCAACACGAGTTTTCTCACAGCAAATGGGAAAAAATGCTTGTCCAGCATTATGAATATAGATATACTGAATACATACGTGCTGAAAATCTGCAGGGATATATAGGTACCTGCTTGATGATGAAACAGGTGAAACTGATGGTTGAAGTAGTTGCAGCTCTGATCTGGGATCAGGACAAGTTTATGATTTGCCAGCGCCCGTCCAATAAGGCAAGAGGGCTGCTGTGGGAATTTGTGGGCGGTAAGGTGGAACCTGGTGAAACAAAGGAACAGGCTCTGATGCGCGAGTGCCAAGAGGAACTTGCTATCACACCGGATGTGGGAAAGGTATTCATGGATGTGGTTCACGAGTATCCAGATCTGACTGTCCACCTGACCTTATTTAATGCGTCTATTCGCGAAGGGACTCCCCAAAAGTTGGAGCATAATGATATCCGCTGGATCAAAGTAGATGAAATCGACGGATATGACTTCTGCCCAGCAGATGAAGTAATTCTGAGAAAACTAAAAGCCATCAAGTGACCTTGGATATTGGATAAAACACATCCAAACTATCTAAAACATGTCATCTGTAGAGAAAGGAAATAGGACGATGAAGGTCATCTGCTTTGGTGACTCCAACACCTACGGCTATGATCCCCGGAGCTATTTCGGCGGTCGCTATGATGCGGACAGCCGATGGGTGGACATTCTAACCACAGAAACTGGATGGACTGTCTGTAACATGGGACAGAATGGTCGGGAGATTCCCTCCTCTGCCCCTTCCTTCCCTGCTGACACAGAGCTGCTGATCATCATGCTAGGAACTAACGATCTGCTCCAGGGACGGAGCCCGGAGCAAGCCGCTGAAAGGCTGGAGAGGTTCCTCTCCGGCATATCCTTGGATCGAAAGAAGATCCTCCTGATCGCACCGCCGTCGGTAACTCTAGGAGCATGGGTTCCCAATCTGCAGCTCATTGATGACTCCCATGCCTTCGCCCAACTCTGTCAAGTCCTGGCGGAGCGAATGGGCATCCGCTTTGCAGATGCCGGAACGTGGAACATTTCCCTGGCCTATGACGGCGTACACTTTACAGCGCAGGGCCACAAAGCCTTTGCCGCCGGACTTCTGGAGGAACTCAAATGAAACGAATTTTACCTCTGCTGCTCTCCCTGCTGCTGACCGGTTGCGGCGGGAATGCCACCGACGGTGCCTATCAGCAGATCACCCAAGAAGAGGCCAAAGAGATGATGGACAGCCAGGAGGTCATCATCCTGGATGTGCGGGAACAGGACGAGTATGACAGCGGCCACATTCCCGGCGCCGTGCTGCTGCCGGTGGGAACCATTGATGAAACCACCGCCGCCGAGGTGATCCCTGAGAAGGACTCCACAGTGCTGGTATACTGCCGCAGTGGAAACCGCAGCAAGACCGCGTCCTCTGCTCTGGCTGACTTGGGCTACACAAACATCTATGAATTCGGTGGTATCAATACCTGGCCCTATGAGACGGAGCCGTAAGAGATCCGCATGAGGTATCAGCTATGAAACAGATGACCTGGGATGATTACTACGGAAGCTTCTGCGACTGGTCGCCCAGCACCCAGAAGAACTACACCTACCGTCTGTCCGACTACGGACCGGCGGATGAGCTATGGGAGGTGGCGCAGGAGCTGGCCTTCCAAGATGAAGCCTTTTCCGCAAAGTTTCTGGAAAAGGCGCTGGCCGCCGGTGTCCGCTTTACGCCGGAGCAGGTGCTGGAAATGTGGTGGGCACGGTGGAGGAGTCTGCCCTGAGTAAAATTGTGGAGCGGACAGACATGCCCTTTGACCGGGAACAGCTGGAAGAGATCTACATGACGATCGACGACGCCTCCTTCCAGAAAATCTCCCGGCAGGCGAAGATCGACGTGTTCGATGACGAGGCAGCTGCCTATGAACAGCCCGAGCAGATCCAGTACATCCTCCCGAAAAAGAAAAAGTGGGCCTATTCACTGCGCTAGCTGCTTTCGCGGCAGGGTCCGCGCTGGCCGGCAGGGGCAAAAAGAAGCATGATGGGCACTGTGACGGCGACTGCGCCAACTGTCCACCCCACTACGGGTATCGCTATGGCCGCTGGTACTACGGAAAAGGCCATCAGTACGGCTGTGAACTTAGCGGAAACAAGGGGGACGGAAGTCTGTAAACGGTATAAAATCTACATCGCCTATACAAAGAGTTGAAGAAAAGTTTTTTGTATAATTTCGGTTTGTTTTTTTACCGTTTCCGCTCCAGTTTATTTGCTTTCCGTCACTCTTTAGAGGTGCTGTTTCCATGTGTTCCACACCGCACTGTGGCTAAAACTGTGGTCAAAAACACCCCCATGCCTTTTACAAGTACCGCATGGGAACGATAAAGGGCGGGGGCGTTTTTCCTCAACCCACGGATCAGAATTTGCGGAACATGAAACAAAAAAACAATCGGAACTCCCTCAAGTATGAAAAAGGCGCCCCACATAGCTGGTCATGGGGGAACAGGCATGGTATAATGACGGTGAAAATCCACATACCCAGAGGTGAGCTCATGTACCGCATCGCCGTTTGCGAAGATGACCCGCGCACCGCGGAACAAAATAAAACAGCAGCCTGCCGTGTGCTGGAGGGAAAAAGTCGTGTCCAGGGCCGGGACTATGACATCGACGTGTTCCACACCGCCCCTCCGCTCATGGAGCGGCTGGCGGGAGACCCGGACGCCTACCAGCTCCTGCTGCTGGACATCCAGCTGGACGGGGACAACGGCGTGGAGCTGGCCCGCTTCCTGCGGGAGCACCAAGTGGGCGCCTCTATCATCTACATCACGGACCACCCCGGCTTCGCCCTGGACAGCTTCCCCACCTACCCGCTGGAATACCTGCTCAAGCCGGTGGATGAGGCGCGGCTGGCCGCCGCTCTGGATTGGGACTGGCGGCAAAGACATATCCAGCAAAAGCGACCGGTGCTGCGTGTGGGCGGTCGGCTCATTCCTCTGGATGAGATCACCTATCTGGAGATTGCCGGACGAAAGACCGCCATCCACACCAAAGAGGAGCGGATCGAGTACGCCGTCCCCCTTTCCAAGCTGAAAGAGGATTTTCAAACGCAGGGCTTTTGCCTAAGCCATTTCAGCTATCTGGTCAATCTGGCCCATGTGGCGCGGGTAGAGCGGGACGCCCTTACACTGGACACAGGCGAATCCATTCCCGTCAGCCGCCGGTACTATCCCGACCTTATGGCCCGCTATGTGGAATCTCTGAAATGAAAACTCCGCTGCATCCCACAAGGAAGCAGCGGAGTTTTTCTATGATTCTGTCTCAGGCAGCAGCAGGGCGGTACTGGCGGAAAAGGAGTCCTCGGCGGCTTTCAGGACCAGCTCACTGTGATACTTCCGGGCGGTGGCCCGGGCGGACTTGAGCCCCATACCGTGGAGGACACCGGACTTGGTAGAGCGGTACAGCCCCTCCTCCGGGTCGAAGTCCACCGGGGCGAACCGGGCATTCTCCACACCCACATACAGATATTTACGGATGGCAGGGTCACCCGGAGCCACTTTTCCGCCCCCTCGGGGGCTTTTTCGTTGGCCTCCAGGGCGTTTTCCAACAAGTTCATCAGCAGGGGGCAAAGGTCGCTGTTGGGGATGGGAAGCTCAGGCGGCAGATCCACCTTTGCCTCGGCGCATACCCCCGCCTCCGCGCCCCGGGCCAGCATAGCCGTCAGTACGGCGTCCACCGCCGGGTGGACGGTATAGCCGCTGATCCGGTTCAGCTCGGGCCGCTGGGAGAGGGACTCCAGGTACCTCTGAATTTCCTCCATATCTCCCTCCCGGCACAGGCCCTGGAGGGCGGTGACATGATGCCGCAGGTCGTGGCGAAGAGTCTGGATCTCCTCATTGTGCTTCCGAAGATTTTCATAGTTTTCCCGGATCAGTTCCCCACGTTGGAGGAGAAGCCGCTCCTCGGTGCGGCGCTGGGATTCCCGCCGGAACAGGTCCATGAAGGCGGCCAGGATGCCGGCGGCCATGGTCAGTGCGGACCACGACCACAGCAGGAAGCGGGGCAGGCCATTTTGGAAGCCGGTCCGGAGATGGAACATCAGCTCACGCCCCCATGCGGGATCGGCCACGGCGCGGACGCCGCAGACTGCCGCCCCCAGTCCCAGGGCTGCCAGGAGCAGCGGTGCGAACAAGCGGTAGAAGCCGTTCCCCCGCTTTCTCCAGACCAGGGAGAGGACGGCGGCGGCTAGCAGGCCCAGCAGGCCGGCGTACTCCGAGACGGAGGTCAGGACAGAGGCGGCGGAGGCCCGCCCTGGCAGGGCGAGGACCCCGTGGACCGCCGCCGCCCCCCACAAAAGCCAGCGCAGCCGCCCGCTGCCCCT
>ENA-OXQR01000353-OXQR01000353.1-human-gut-metagenome-genome-assembly--contig:-NODE-353-length-16343-cov-8.29077_pt1 | contig 16343 bp, 12 predicted proteins | sample MGYA00249587_ERZ652573 | MGnify/ENA primary metagenome ERZ652573 (study PRJEB26925, sample SAMN05826651) | human gut metagenome | biome: ENVO:2100002; feature: ENVO:00000062; material: ENVO:00002003...
TCTGATTAAAAGAGCCCACCGGGCAGAACACTCTGATTTTAGAAGTTTCGAGTTTGCGTTATTTTTGTGCAAAACATCGTGATTTTTCACTATGTAATTTCTGCATCCTTTGCCGTATTTTGCAAGTCAGAGTGCCCCTTGCATCCCTTGAAACCGTGCACTTATTCTGGGACAAATAAAAAATGATGATTTTTGATCCATGACTTGGTGGCGATTTGAGTGACCACAAAGGTATATTTGATATATAGGAAGAAGAATGCCCACTCGTCTGAGGAGTTCTCAGGGGAGTGGGCATTTCTGTATAATGGCATTTTGTATATGTCACTTGCCACTTTTAGCATGGAGGTTGCCATTTGGGGAATGAAGTTTCCACTTTTTATATGGCAAGTTTCTGCGCTTTCCGCATTGCTTTTCACATTTTCCGTACAACTCCGTGGTGCTGTCCGCGGTCTCTGGCGGCTGCTTTTCTCCACAAAGCATGACCTTGGCAGAGAAAACGCCATTCTGATGGGTAAATGTGCTTGCACCGCCGGTCTTTTCTGCAATATGCTGGACAGACTGGATGCCGATCCCGTTTTCCCTTCGCTTGGAAGAGCGGAACACCCCGCTTTTTTCGTTGACTTCACCGTCAAATGCGTTTTCCACTTCGACCAAAAGAAGCCGCTCGGCATGGACATACGCGGTGACCTCGATCTTGCGCCGGGCGGGTGCGGTGCGCAGGCTGGCTTCGAATGCGTTTTCCAGAAGATTAGACAGCACCAGACACAGATCGATCTCGTCCACAGGAAGCACCTGTGGTAAGTCGAGTTTGGCACAAAAGGGAACACCCTCACGCTTTGCAAGGGCGCAATAATGGCCGACAACACTGTCCGCTGCACGGTTTTCGCAGAAATTCATATCCAGATCCGGGATCCGGGAGACCGTTTTTGCAAGGTAGGCTTTCAGGCCGTCCAGATCTCCTGCCTCGGCCAGTGCGGAGATCTGATTCAGCTGGTGGCGCATATCGTGCCGCGCCTGCCGGGCTTCTTCAATGGCGGCTTTCAGGCTTTGATAGCGCTGCTGCTGCATGGAAAGAAACTGATTTTCCTGCTGCAATCTCGCATTCCGGTTAAGGCTGGTTGCCATCAGCAGAAAGATCGCATTGAACATGAACATTAAAAATAAAAGCGCGATGCTCATAACGATGTAGACCTGCAAGACCCGGCCTGTCTGAAGTGTTATCTGGTAGCGCGGGGTTATAAAAAGGTTCAGCAGGATGAACACCAGTGGCAGTACCCAGAACACATACCACGTCTGCGCAAAATTGTCATCCTCCACCATTGCGCGCACTGCGTGGGTGGCGGGATAATAGGCTGCAGCAGCGGTCAGCCAGCAGATCACGTTATAAAAAATGCAGGCGCTAAAACAGAACCACGGCTTGTCCGGTGGCAGCTGCAGCCGGATCGTGATCGCCGTACCAACGGCGCGGGACAAGCTGTTCAGGCACGCAAATACCGCGCAGACCGCCAGCGCGATGGTCCCGGATTTCCAGAGAGAGAGCCGCAGCGTTTTGAGATACAGGAAAATTGTCACAATCGTTATGAGCAGCAAGGGGAACGCGGTCGAGAGACCGAAATGATAGCAAAACAGCCCGCCGCCAAGGCAAAGCCCGAACAGCAGCGGCACCTCCCATACCGCAAGCTTTGCGGAAGACTGCTTCAGATAGGAGCGCACCGGAAAATACGCGAGCAGCAGGCCGGGAAACACAACGGTAAGCTCCAGGATCGGGCGCAGAACATCCTTCAACCCACACGCCCCCTTTGCAGCAGAAATTCCATAAACGCCTGTCGGGCGGCTTTCAAAAGCTCCTGACTGACATAGACCTGGCTGCCGTCCGTCATACAGAAGGCGGCAGCCTGAAAATCAGCAGCATTCTCCATATTGATGATCGTACCGCGGCCACAAACAAAAAAGCGCGGGTCCTTTTTGAGCGGCTCTGTGAACGCCTTGAAACTCTGGCGCATGGCAAGCGTTTTGCCGGCAGTGGTGCGGATATTGATGATGTGGGCGAAATGCTCGGCGGATATGATATCACGATAGCGCAAATGGATGTCGCTGCCATCCACCTTCACCGTCAAAACCGGCTCCGGGCGGGGGAGTTTTGCGAGCATTTCATCCAACAGACCGGACAACTCGGCCTCTGAAAAGGGCTTGACCAAATAATGAAATGCCCGTACCTGAAACCCCTCGAGTGCATGGTCTGTCGAGGTGGTGGTAAAAACCAGAAGACAGTCTGCGTCTGTTTTCCGAAGTTCCTTTGCCGCGTCCATGCCGCTTAAACCATCCATGTAAATATCCAAAAATGCGGCGGTAAAGCGCTGCGCTTCTTCTGCCGCCAGAAAAGCTTCTCCGCTGTCAAATTCTAAAAGCTCTGCTTCTGTACCGCGCTGGCGCAGCTGCCGTGCCAAGCGCTCCTTCAGCAGCGTGCGCTCCGTACCAAGGTCATCGACGATCGCAAATCTCATGCTGTACCAAGAAGCTATTGTTATAGCTTCCAACCTCCTTTATAAACTCTTTCATCCTGATTATAGCACAGTTGCCCGGTTCTGTCGCAGCAGAAAACGGGATTTCGTGACGGAAACCGGGCTTTCGTGCCAAACAGCTTGAAACAGCCGTATCCGCCCGTATACTAGAGACAGAGAACCTCAACAACGGCAGAAGGAAGGAGGGTCGCTGTGTATCGAATCGCCGTGCTGACAAACAGCAGGGCGCAGGAAGCTTTTTGGGCAGAGCAGATCTTGCAGTTCTGCGCCGAGCATTGTTTATTTCCCCAAATGGACTTTTACCACGATCAGGAAAGCTTTTTTGAAGCCGCGCGCTGCGAGCCGCTGACAAATGCCGTGATCGCCCTGCCGGGGGTGGATGGATTGAATGCAGTAGAGCATCTGCGCGCGCTTTGTCCCCAAACGCGCGTTATCTGGTGCAGCGATCTGAATTTTTCGCTCCATGCCTTCCGGCTGCGTGCAGACTACTTTCTGCTGGAGCCAGTGACCGAAGCCGCTTTGCGGCAGGGTTTTTGCATCTGGCTGGATCAAAAAAATCCGGCAGAGCAGCGCCGACCTGACCGCAACGAACACAACAAGGAGAACGACTTATGAAAAAGAGAAAGATCATCCACTCTGCGTTGGGCTTGTCGCTGACCGCAGCATTGTGCCTTTCCATGGCCGCCTGCGGCGGTACGCAGACGCCCGCAGACAGTGTCGCCGCTTCTCAGCCCTCTGCACCGTCCGCCGTGGTGCAGCCCTCTGCTGCGGAGACGACCTCCGCGGCACTGCCTGTGAAGGCCTTGAACCCCAAGCAGGTGGAGGAAAACCCCTACATGGCCAAGAGCGATGCAAACATTCATCACGACGGCTACAACACAGATTCAACGGATGAGATCCTGCCGCTTGCGATCCATCCCGAGATCAACGTTTCCTATGAGACAACGAATGCAAATGCTTCTCCCGCTATCTATTTTGACAGCTACGGCCATGCCGTTGTGCCGCTGCTGGGCGGCATCGCCATCCGCGACCTGAACGCCGAAGAAACAAAAACGCTCGGCTATTTCTCGCCAAAGAAGCATGACGGCGGCGGTTACGTTATCCAGAGCTCCTATACCTTCATGGACGCGTCCAACCGCATCGTCTGCCCCACGAGCAACAACCATGTGCTGATGCTCCGCGCAACGGATGAAAACGGCAATGTTCTGCCGGAATTTGAAAAGGTGCTGGACATTGATATCAAAGCTGCTGCCGAGGCCGCGCTTGGAAAAGAACTGACGCAGAATCTTCTGTCCGTGGTCTTTGACTATGACGGAAACCTCTGGTTTGCAACGGGCGGCTTCCGCATTTATCCGCAGCGCCAGCAGCAGGGCGTCATCGGCTATATTGCCCGCTCGGCCATTGATGCGATCCTGAACGGCGAGCAGACAGACCTTTCAAAGGCTGTTTTTGTCCACGAACTGACCCCCGGCGAGGGCGCTGAAAACGGCATCGCCGCCTCCAAGGAGGGTGCGGTGGTTCTGACCAACCAGAACTGCTATCTTCTGCGTGCAGAAGAAGGCGTAGACGTTGTGTGGTGCACGCCCTATGAGAGCGCGGGTGCAAAGGTGAGCGGCGAAGGCGATAAGACCACCGGCGGCGGTCTTGCATGGGGCGGCGGCTGCTCTCCCACACTGACACCGAACCTTGTGCTGTTCACCGACAATCAGGATATCGTAAACCTTCTTGCGCTCGATATGAAGACCGGCGAGGTCGTGGCAAGCGCCCCGGTGCTGGATGACCTGCCCGAGGGCTATCAGGTAGCCGTTGAGAACTCTGCCATCGTCTATGACGACGGCAATGGCACCGTCAGCACCATCGTCTGCAACTGGTTCGGTGCGGGCAATGCAGGTCTGGCGGACCCCAACAACGACTCCTCCATCCAGAGCTACGCCAATATTTACGACCAGAACTGGCTCATGAAGGGCAACATCATGATCGCCCCCGGCATTGAGCGCGTGGACACCGTAAAGACCGCAAACGGCTACGAGATGAAGAGCATCTGGAGCCGGAACGACCTGAGCGACACTTCCATCCTGAAGCTTTCCACCGCAACGGGCTATATCTACGGCTATGTGCAGGATGTGACCACCGGGATGTGGCAGTACATCATTCTGGATTTTGAAACTGGCGAGACTGTTTTCACGATGGATGTTTCCAACAAGTACGGCTATAACAACATGGCCATTGGAATGTATGCCGGCAACAGCGGCAATGCGCTCTACTGCCCGACAGGCTATCTGGAACTGCTTCGTTTGCAGGACCGTTTCGTTTATCTGCCCGAAATGCCCTACCGCAAGGTCGATCTTGAGCAGGCAGCAAGAAATGTCCTCTCGCAGGAACAGTTTGCGCAGGACGGCGGCGAAGGCACCGTTGCAAGCTGGCGCAACACTGTGACCGTCCGCAACGTACATCCCAACACCACGGTAGCTTTCCGCATGAATAACCTGTCCGGCAGCACCTCCGGTCTGACCCTCTACGCTTATGGCGTGGACGGCAAGCTAGCAAAGGTCGATCCTGCACTGTGGTCGATCACAGACGAGGACGGCAAGGCTGTAACGGAACTTACTGCCGGTACGCTCTATGAGCTGCGCGTGACCGTCGCCGATGGCGGCGCTCTTGACCTGAGCGAGACGGAAAAGGAGATCAGGCTCTCCGTTGTACTCGGAAAATAAACATAAAACGCCCGCCCACCGTGTCCAAATCTCCACGGTGAGCGGGCGTTTTGCTTTCTTTTGAAGGCAGACCGGAATGGCGATTTTGCAAAGGGTCCGCATAAAGTCTGACATGGCAGCCTCCTTGTGCTTTCCCGTTCCACCAGCCCCACCGGCAGAACGATGCCGGCATCGCAGGGGGTGCCGTCCCGCAGGGCTTCAAGGCGGCGGATGGCAGTCCTTGCCCGGAGCGCCGCATCCTGATGAATGGTGGTCAGAGCGGGAACGCTTTCCCGGCTTGCCAGTGTATCATCAAAGCCAATGATCTGCACATCCTCCGGGACGCGGATGCCCTGTCCCTGCAAAAATCGCATAAATTCCAGCGCATAGTGGTCGGGTACCGCAAATACCGCCGTGATTTTTTCAGAAAAAAGGCGGGGAAGGTTCTCACTGTAAAACGCCATTCTCTCCCTTGCCGCAGCAGGGACCTGCCAGAATAAAGTTTCTCCCGGCGCAAAGGCGCTGCGGAAACCGTCTATCCGCTCCTTGTCCATTATACCGTTTTTATCAGTACATTCTACCACTTTATGCGGTCACATGGGTGGCATTCTCTTTCACCGAATTGATCGTATCCATCAGTTCACTCCCTGTTTTGCCATCAAACAGGCGGGTAAACAGAATGGGCTGGTCAAAGGGTGGTTTCATCAGAACCGCTTTGCTTTCCACATAACCGTTCTGCTCGATGTAATGAATGATCTTCTGCACAAATGCGATCTGCTTTGCATTCAGCGATTCGTCATTGATGAATTTTGAAAATGCCTGCATGGCAGCATCGTGGTCCAGCTTTGCCACTTTACGCACCAGCAGACCAAAGGGTGTATCCCGAAACTCCCGTGCATAGTCCTCTTTGCTGCCCAGCTCACAGGTGAAGATATGTTCCAGCTCGGTATAGTCACCCCGGGAAAGCGGAATGTTCTGGGTCAGCTTGTGGATGGCTAGCGTATCGCTGCGGTGCTCCATGATGTAGCGGTTCACACGTTCCCGGTACTCGCCGAAATCGTAGCCGGAATCCAGCGTTTTGCCCTCGGTCTGTTCCAGTACCGGGTCGGCAAGGGCCGTGTAGACAGGCTTTTGCCCTTCTACACCATCCACCAGAAACTTGATGAGCTCCCGCAGCTCCTGCCGCATTTCCTCAAAGCGGAGCAGATCATGCGAGGTCAAAAATTCGTCTGTCTGCACCTCCCGGATGAGGGGCAGCTTTGCCTGCACCTGCGGGATGGTAGCTTTCCCTTCCAGCAATGCCGCTGTGCTGCGCAGCTGTTTCTGGGCGCGGCCCAACCCCGGCAGACCTTCCAGTTCACAGAGCAGCAAGCCATACACAAAGTTATCGAACCGCTTGGCGGCCTCGTCCTTGTCGTCCAGCGAGATGAGCGGTGCCACCTCTTTCATCAGAGTACCCTTGTCCGTTTCGGTCAGGCTGACAAAGGCTTCCGGCTTCTGATAGTGTTCCACGGCCTGTCGGTGCAGCCGCACGGATACCAGCTCCGGGTTCAGCGCTCCCACTTCGGCACGGCAGGTTTCTGTTAAAATTTTACGCCAGTTCTGGTATTTTTCGTTCCCATAGGCTCCATCCTGCAGCGCGGCGGCGATCCGCACCTGCTTGCAGAAAATGCTCTCGGACAGGCTCTTGGTGTCCGTGCCCTCATAGCCGTTGGGTTTCTGACGGAAAAATTCAAAGTTGCCGCAGTAGTCGAAGATCAGAAACCGCCGTTTGCCCGTATATTCGCCGTCGATGGCATCCACGCAGGCAAGGGATGGGCAGAGCCGCGTACCACGGCCGATCATCTGCCAGAACTTCGTTTTGCTGCGCACTTTTTTGAAGAACACCAGATTCGTGCACTCCGGCACATCGATGCCCGTGTCCATCATATCCACCGAGACCGCAATAAACGGCGGCTTGTCCGGCTGTTTGAAGTCGTCAATGGTGGACTGTGCATAGGCGTCGTCGCAGACCACCCGCTGGATGAATCCCGGGTACTGGGTCTCCAGCTGCGGGTAGAGCTTGCCAAAGCGTTCCCGGATAAACTCCGCATGGCGCTTGTTCTGGGCAAAGATAATGGTTTTGCCGATGCGGTCGCCGCCCGCCGTCCGGATGCCCCGTTCCATCAGGTCTTGCAGCACCGTGTCCACGGTGTTGGCGTTGAAGATGAACTTATTCAGCTTTTCGGATGGGATAAAGGTGGGCAGGGTGTCGTCCTCGGCGAAATCGTCCTCGTAGCGCGCCTTATCCTCCGGTGAAAGCTGGTCGTAGTGGATGCCCTCTTCTGTGAATTTCGTCTTGACCTCGTAGTTGTAGTAAGGCACCAGCACATGGTCGGTGTAGACCGCCGTGTCGTAATCGTAGGCGTAGGTGGGGATGCCGTGTTCCATCTCGAAAAAGTCGTAGGTATTGCGGTCTACATCGGTTTTCGGGGTGGCGGTCAGACCCACCAGAATCGCATCGAAATAATCAAAAATGGCGCGGTATTTCTTGAAAATGCTGCGGTGGCTCTCGTCCACGATGATAAGGTCAAAGTGGGCGGGCGAAAACAGCGGCACGCCGTCCTTGGTCTTGGCGTTGTCGATAGCGTTGAGCATGGTGGGATAGGTGGAAAACACAATGCGCGCGGCCTTATCGTCCTTAGAGGAGCATAGGTTGCACAACGACTGGTCCGGCAGATACTTTTTGAAGTCGTCCTTCGCCTGCTTGACCAGCGCGGTGCGGTCCGCCAGAAAGAGCACGTTGGTCACATGACCGCCCCGGCTCAGCACATCGGTCAGGCTGGATGCGGTGCGGGTCTTGCCCGTGCCAGTAGCCATGACCAGCAGATTGCGCCGGAAGCCCTGCGCGATGTGGGCGCAGACAGCCCGGATGGCGTTTTTCTGATAGTAGCGGTCGGTGATTTTATCGTCAATTTCAATGGTGTCCAGCGGCTTTTTCTCGGTGCGGCGGTTCATTAGCTTTTGCAAATCGTCCTTGCAGAACACCCCGCTCACGGCACGCTGCGGGCCGCTCTGCTCATCCCAGAAATAGGTGGTGTAGCCGTTGGTGGTAAACAGCATCGGACGGCGGCCAAACTTCTGCTCCAGACAGTTTGCATAAAGCTGAGCCTGCTTGCGCCCGATGTTGGGGTCTTTGGTGCTGCGCTTGGCTTCAATGACCGCCAGCGGCAAGCCGTCCTTGCCCATCAGCACATAGTCCGCATAGCCCTTCTGCCCCAGCACGCCGTTCATGTTGTCCACTTCGTACTCGGTGCGCACATCGGCGTCCGGCCCGGTGAATTTCCAGCCCATGGCCTTGAGGTCGATGTCGATGATCTTCCGCCGCGTTTCGGCCTCGGTCAGGTCGGCGGCGGTAAAACTGCGGCTCTGCTGGTTCTGCTGTTTGCTGGCTGTGTACGCCGCCGAAAGGCTCTCCACCTGCTTACGCAGCGCTTCCAGCTCGGCATCTTTCTGGGTCAACAGGCTTTCCTGTTCCCGGATCTTCTTTTCGTCCAGCGCTACCTTTTCGCCGGGGATGGCTGTCTCGTCAAAGGAGCGCTCCACATAGTCCGTGCCGTAGCAGTAATCCACCCACTGGATGAAATCGAACAGCCCTCGCAGGCTGAACACTGCATCCGCCGCCGACACACTATGCCCCGTATGTACCGCCAGATTGCCCGCCTTCACGATGCTGGGCAGCACGCTCCACACATTGCGGTCCACTGCGAACCGGAAACTCGGCTCGTGCAGCAGGGATTGCAGGTTGTCCTTGTAGGGCATCGTGATGGTTTTATCTGCCGCATACACCCACTTCACCGCCAACTCCAACGCCTTCCGACACCCCACCGCGCACATCGCCGGGGAGGTGGAGAACACTTTCTCGGCCTCGATGGCGGCAGACGCAAACATGGAGTATTCAGGGTGGGTGGAGAGATAGGAGAAGTTGGACATAAAAGTATACTCCTTTATGTAGAATAATTATTGGCAGTATTTCAGTAATTCTGGAAATTTATCGCTGGCATCTCGGATCATCCAACGCTTAAATGCAGCAAAGGGGGCATTCCACTTTAATTTCATCATAATGGACAGTTCACAGTCTTTTTTATCCTCACCATCTGCAAGATTATAGCTTTTAACACAGTCTTGAAATTCGTCAAGCTCTTTTGATAATCTTTCTCGAATAATTTTAGCCTCTGCTTTTTTCTGCGGTGTTGTACCATAGTACACTTCATTCATCAAATCCGCCGTATTCTTTGTTTCAAGGCTATCATCCAGTGCCACGATATCCAACCGATCTTCTTCAAACAGTTCACGGTATCTGTGGAATGCAATTTTTTTGTCCACGTCTGTTCTTGTACAATCTAAGATCGGCGTATATTTATCATTTTTTATATTGTTACAATGAGCGCAGGACAGGAACAAATTATTCCAGTCAAACATCAAATCGCGATTTTGGCGATGCGGTATAAGATGCTCAATTTGAAGGTCACTCAATCCCTTCTGTTCGCATAGGTAACACTTATGCGCAAACATAAGTCCTAATGCTTTGTTCACCTCTTCCGTTCTATACGTTCCGCTTGGCCGCACTTTTTCTTTGCCCAACGATTCAACAGCTGCTCTAGCTTCTGGGCTGTCCGTCCGTTCGATTTTAACCATCAGGACACCTTCTTTTCCTCGATTTTAGCAAGAACGCTCTCTGCATTTTTCAGTTTTCTTTTCAGATCTGCGCGTTCTGCACGTTCTTCATCGGAAAGGTCTGTGCGGTCATAAAGCTCCTGATAGCGCTTGGCTTTCTTCTGCAATTCATCAGAGAACGCCGTTGCATCCAGATAACCTTCTGCAATATCATCAACTGAATACGAAGAGAAATCTGTAAACTGCACCTGCTTTTCTAAATCATAAATGCAGGCGTTGCTGATAGAATTAAGAATATAAGCCGAATGTGTAGTAATGATAAATTGGATTCTCGGGAAAAACTCCGTTAAGAAAGGCAAAATCTTACGCTGAAGTTCCACATGAAGATGCGTTTCCAGCTCATCAATCAGCACAATGCCTTCCACATCGTACTGGCTCAGTTCGCCTTTCAGCAACCAGTTGCGGTCCATACGGAGGATTAGGTCTGCGACAATACCGATGATTGCAGAATAGCCATCAGAAAGTTCATCCAAACTATATGGATTTCGACCTTTCTGTTCAATTAGAAAATTATAGTTTTTATAGTCATATATCAATCGGATGCTGTCATCGCTCAACAATACTTTTAGCGCATTTTCGAAGCGGGAAAACCATTCCGCGATTTTCTTCTCGACACTTAAATCATTTTCATTCTTTGCATATGCCTGTTGAGTTTTGAGATGAACCATATATTTCAGCAAAATATTTTCTGGTGTATCATCCAAACTGTATTGATTTTCTAGTTTTACATCTTGAACTCCCTTTGCGCGATGAATCACTGTCTTTCTGTCTGCCGGAAAGTAAGCAGTTACAAATTCTCCCTGACTATATAAACGGTCTAAGCCTACTACATTTGAAACGTCTACTTCTACTCCAGAATTATACTTTGCAAATGTTTCGGCAACAATTTTTTCAAGTTCAGAAAGCTTATCATTCGATTTATAGGATCTCCGAATACACAATTTCTGATAGACCCCATCATCGATTGCCTGCAGATAATCTTTCATCGCCTGCAATACCGAAGTTTTACCGGAGCCATTTTTACCAGTCAGGATAAGATGCTGACGCTTTTCAGGGTTTAGCTTGATCTCGATATTTTTAAGATGCCGAACCTCATTGATGTGGATGCTTGTAATAAAGTGCTCCATAATCTCACCTCTGAATATTACTCATGTCCTGAAAAATCTGCCAAGCAGAAGCGCCCGCTTCAGCCTCAACCAGTTCTTTTGCGAGTTGTCTTTGGAGTTCGGGCTTAAGTTTTTGAAAAGAGTGCTTAGCCTTCAAAATATCAAATTTTGCGTTGTTATAGTCCTTTTCTTCTTCAAAAGTCATATCCGTATGCTCCTTTCAAAATACTATCGTTAGGTTTATTATACTTCTTTAGATTAACGCCTTACAACCCTCTCACCCAAAATATTCCTGCATCAGCGCCTTTTTCATCAGTTCCAGCTTTTCAAGGCTCTGCTGTACAGTCTGCTTCTGCTGGTCTACACGCTCCACAAAGGCGGCAAATTCGTTTTGGAGGGAAAGCGGCGGCACCATTAGCTTCAACGAGTTAATCGCATTAAAATTCAATCCGGCTTTCACCGCACTCTGATTTTTTGCAATAAATTGTTCTTTTCCTGCATCGCTTTCCATGTAGTACGCTACATACAATGGATTCAATTTATCTTGTTTCAATCGAATACAGGTCAAGTGCTGATTGATATATGCTCCATGCTCTGCAATTTCCTTTGTGACAATACCTGTACGGCCTAAATCAGCCGTAATACTAATGAGTAGGTCGTTTTCTTGAACTCTTGTGCGTTTAGCTTCAGCATTATCTGGTGGCGTAACGCATTGAACATCTTGCAATGTGATTTTGCAGTTTTTTACGTTTTTTATTGTTATAAAGTATTCGCCACTATCAGTGAAATACTGCGACCATCCACGAGAACCAGAAGTGAGGAACACAATGTATTCAGAAAGACTACAACAAGGTAAGTTGTTAGGATTAAGTTTTGCATCCCCAAACATCTCCACAAACCGCGCCTTTACCAGTTCGTCCAGTTTAGCAAGCTGCTGTTTGCGAAAATTCACGAGCTGTTCAACTTTGTACAGAGTTTGAGCAATTTTGTTTTGCTCTGAAATATTCGGAATTTCTATTGATAATGTTTCTAGCTTGCTCACCGCAAGACCGGGCTGTGCCGCACCTGTTGCATACTGACCCAAATTCATGGCGTTTAGTGCATAATAAAGCCAATGCACATTCATTTCGATTTTTGGTTGTACAACGACTGCGTGCTCTGTTGCATGAAACTTTCCAAAGGCTAAATTAACATTTCCGCACAACGCCCCCTGTCTGCCAATCAACGGGAACTCTCCATCATGCGTATAATCTGCAACATATCCACGAATGCCGTTTCCTCCAAAACAAGGATACAATCCCTTGTTATATTCAGGTGAAATATCATTCGCTGATACGAATTTTCCTGCCTTCAAGAGACAAACCTCTCCCAACTTCGCCATCACACCATCTCCTCCAACTCTGCCAGACCCTTGGTGATCTCCATTTCCAGCTCATGCAGGTCGGCAAGGATTTCCGTGGTCGAGGGATACTCCACCGGCACATACTCGGTCTCTTTGTACTTATTGATGGATAAATCGTACCCATTGGCGGCAATTTCTTCTTTGGGCACAAAGAAACTCTGCTCGGTGCGCTTGCGGTCAGTTTCGGCGTCGAGGTTCTGGAACCGGGCGATGATGTCCGGGATGTCGTTTTCCTTCACCTCGGTGCGCTTGTCGTCCAGCGAGAAGCCGTCGGCTTTCATATCGTAGAACCACACCTTGTCGGTGCCGCCCGCGCCGGTCTTGGTAAACACCAGCACCGCCGTAGACACGCCTGCGTAGGGCTTGAACACGCCGGAGGGCATGGAAATGACTGCCCGCAGCTGATGGTTTTCAATCAGTTCTTTTCGGATGCTCTGGTGCGCCTTGCTGGAACCGAACAAAACGCCATCCGGCACGATGCAGGCGCAGCGTCCGCCGGTTTTGAGCATTCGCAGGAAGAGCGCAAGGAACAAAAGCTCCGTCTTTTTGGTGTTGGTGACAGCCTTCAGGTCATCGTTGATGCTCTCGGCATCCACAGTGCCCTTGAACGGCGGGTTCGCAAGGCAAACGGTGTACTTGCTGCAAATGGAGTTTTGCTTCGACACGCTGTCCTTGTAGTCGATCTCCGGGTTCGTGATGGAGTGGAGCATCAGGTTCATGGCTGAAATGCGCAGCATGGTGCGGTCCGTGTCAAAGCCCGTGAACATCGGGCCGGCAAAATGCTGCCACTGCTCCGGGGTCATGCTGTCCTCGTAGTGGGCGCGGAGGTACTGCGCACTGGACACCAGAAAGCCCGCCGTGCCGCAGGCGGGGTCGCAGATCAAGTCGTCTGGCGTGGGCTGCACCAGTTCCACCATCATGTCACGGATGTGCTTGGGCGTGCGGAACTGGCCGTTCTGCCCTGCGGTTGCCAGCTTGCCCAGCATATACTCATACAGGTCGCCCTGCATATCAAGGTCGGCAATGTCGTGGGTGTAAAGATCCTCCAGCCCGGTGATGATCTTCTGCAGCACCTGCGGCGTGGGAATCAGGAACATGGCATCGTCCATATACCGCGCAAAGGCGGTGTTGCCCTCGTCCGGGCGGGTGGGGTCGTCTGCGATCTCCACCAGCTCACCGTTTGCGTCAAAGTCTGGCAGGCGGCCATACTTCATCTTTTTGATGGCAGGGAACACCCGCTGCTGCATGGTCAGGAAAATTTCGCGGGAATCTTTATCCTTGAAGCGGCTCCACCGCATAGACTGTCCTGCCGCGCTGGCCGGGAAGATGTGCTCCATCTTTTCGCCCGCCATGTTCTCAAAATCTTCGGTGGCAAGCTCTTTCTCGTCCAGTGACCGGATGAACATGAGATAGGTCAGCTGTTCAATGACAGTCAGCGGATTGGTGATGCCGCCTGCCCAGATGTCCGTCCAGATTTTGTCTACCTTATTTTTAATGGCTCCTGTTACCATGCGTTCCTCCTGAATGTTTGCCAATCGCAAACGCTTTGCATCTTGAATTTTTGGTGATAATACCACAATTTTATTATAGCAGTGTACGATTGCATTTTCAATGTAGAGCGTTTAGCAGAAGTGCTTTCTTTAAAATGGCAAAGTGGATTTTATCTGCTTTGCCGTTTTTTCTTTACATCTGGACTCCAACATGTCTTTGTGCTATTCAGCGATTCCATCGCGCAGCCTGCGCTCTGCTTACCAACTGATGATCTCCGGCGGCGATGTGAAAGCCGTACAGGGAGCAATACTTGTGCAGGCTGCCCCGGTTGAAACAGAACCGACCATCTCCGTGTCGGCTCTGCTGGAGCTTCTGAAGGACGCAGACCCCTCTGTAAAAGCGCAGTTCCGCCTGGCTCTGCTGACCTGAATTGCAAAAAACAGCACGAATTGCAGAGTAATTCACAGACTTACTCCATCTGACACGAAAAATGCAGACCGTGCAAAAACCGTGCAGAGACCGTGCAAACGGCGTACAAAAAGAAAATCCCACGAGGAATCTTACGATTCTTCGTGGGATTTTGGTGCGCTCGAGGGAACTCGAATCCCTGGCCCTCTGATTAAAAGTCAGATGCTCTACCGGCTGAGCTACGAGCGCATATTTCTGCAGTGAACATACTGCCGAATAATATTACCACAACTTGCGCAAAAATGCAAGGGTTCCCGGACAAAAAGGCGCAAAAAGCTCCTGTATCGGTGTGGGCTTCCGCTTTCCATCCGCGCAGCAGGTCGAAGATGCTCCGGTGTCGGCAGAGGGCGGGGGCTTCCTCCCGATAACTTCCTCTTTACAAACGCGGGCAGAACCGTTACAATCAAATCAAATCCGTCTGCTCCACGCCGTGTTTTCTGCCCGGCAGTGCTGCACCCGTCCGCCTTTTCCGGCACCGGCGTCCTGCCGGGCCACACCGATACTGTTTTGAGCAGGAGGTTTTTCGTATGAAGCTCACTCGTCGTGCCGTTCTCCGTCTTACCGGTACTGCCGCTGCAGCGCTGGCGCTTTCCGGCTGCAGCGCTTCTGGCAGCGCCATTCTGGGCAGTAATTTCTCTGCCTGGCTCCAGCAGACTTTCGGTGTCAGCTCTTCCGGCGCCGCCTCTTCTGCTGCATCCTCGGAGGCCATGGCTGCTTCCCCGCTGCCGACAGGCGAGCAGCCCGCTGCCAGCCTTGCCGCACTGCCGGCGTACGATGCCGACCCTCTGACCGGCGAAGCCAAGCGCAGCAATGGGCGCATCGTGGGCGTGATGGTCAACAACATTTCCAACACCACCCGGCAGAATGCCCGCCCGCAGCGCGGCCTTTCTTCTGCCGACCTGCTCATTGAATGCAAGGTGGAGGGCGGCATCACCCGCTTCTGCGCGGTGTTCCACGATGCCGATTCCATCCCGGAGATCGGCCCGCTGCGCTCTGGCCGCGACCAGTTTCTGCAGCTGCTGATGCCCTATCAGGCCCTGTACTATCACGATGGCGAAAGTGCCGCCTGCACCAAGTTTATCAGTGTATACAACTACTCCGGCCTGAACATCGGCGGCAAGAGCTACTTTAATACTCCCACCCATCCGCATGTGGCTCACCGCGACAGCCGCGGCCGGGATGTGGCCTATGAACACACTGAGTTCACCTCCGGCAAGGAGATCAAACAGGCCGCTTCCAATGCCGGCATCGGGCTGAAGTACGATTACGACGCCACCTTCTTCCGCTTTGCGGACTACCGCACCGGCGAGGAGAATGCCATGGCGGGTGCTTCCTCCGGCAAGGCGGTCAGCATCACCCACTCGGACCACTACAAGACCAGCTTCCGCTATGATCCGCAGTCCCGCACCTATAAAATGCAGATGTACAGCCGCATCTCCGGCAAATTTGAAAATACCGTGGACGAGCTGAATGCAAAGCAGCTGAGCTTTGACAATCTGCTGGTCTGCTTTGCGCCCATCGAGCGCTATCCCGGTGACTCCGGCGATGTGCAGCAGGTGAGCTACATCTCCGGCGGCGACGCTTACTGCTTCAGCCGCGGCGGCGTGCAGCATGGCCGCTGGGAGAAGGCTTCGCCGGAGCACCCGCTGCGGGTCTACGATAAGACCGGCGCTGAGATGCTCTTCAACCGCGGCAAGACCTATCTTGCCATCGTGGACGATGACGAGTGGTCCAATTTCAGCTATCAGTAACGAGGAAACAGCATGAAACGCATCTGGAATCTGGCCCTTGGCACTGCGGTGCTGTGCGCTGCGCTGCTGTGCGGGTGCACCTTTAACGGCAGCACCGCACCGGCCGGCTCTGCGCCTGCCGACCCGCTGACCGGGCAGGAGCTGCAGTATCCCGGCGAGCGGGTCGCCGCTGTCGTCATCGCCAATGCGCCCGC
>ENA-OXQR01000365-OXQR01000365.1-human-gut-metagenome-genome-assembly--contig:-NODE-365-length-15900-cov-8.56068_pt1 | contig 15900 bp, 15 predicted proteins | sample MGYA00249587_ERZ652573 | MGnify/ENA primary metagenome ERZ652573 (study PRJEB26925, sample SAMN05826651) | human gut metagenome | biome: ENVO:2100002; feature: ENVO:00000062; material: ENVO:00002003...
AAGAGACAGAGTTCCGGGCTGCCTGCCATTCCGATCGCGCCCACGACGCGCTGTCTCATGCCGCCGCTGAGTTCATGGGGGAATTGGCGTCTGCGTCTCTCTGGATCGGGGATCGAAACGCTGTTCAGCAGGCCCAGGACTTCCTCATCCACTGTCTTTTTCGCGGCAGTCTTTCTGTCGCGGACTGCCTCTCTGATCTGTGAGTCAATTCGAAACATAGGGTCGAGCGATGTCAGCGGATCCTGAAGGATCATGCCGATCTCTCTGCCGCGGATCTTGCGGATCTCCTTTTTAGAGAGCTTCAAAAGATCCTGGCCCTTGTAAAAAATGCTGCCGGAAACCGCCTGTACATTCGCCGGCAGGAGTCCCATGATCGCTATCGCGGTCATGCTTTTTCCTGACCCGGACTCTCCCACGACTCCCAGTGTCTCTCCCTTGTGGATGGTCAGCGATAAGTCATGGATGAGTTCGACTTTTCTTTTTCCATTGTCCGCCACGATGGTCAGGTTTTCGATCTTGAGTAAAGGCTCGCTCATCACATCGCCACCATCCTTTTGGGATCCAGCTTCACACGCAGGACATTCCCCAAAATATTTACGCTGAGCACTGTGAGGAACAGCGCGATGCCCGGGATCGTCGTCAGCCACCAGGCACCCGAGGTCATGTAGTCTCTTCCTTCCGACATCATCAGTCCCCACTCAGGGGTGGGAGGCGTCGCTCCCAGGCCCAAAAAGCTCAGAGAAGACGAGAGGATGATCGCCATGCCCAACTGAAGAGTCGCCATAACGATGATCGTGTTCAAGAGGTTCGGCAGAATGTGCCGGCACAGGATCCGAATCCTGCTGGCCCCGGCCAGCTTTGCCAGAGTCACAAATTCCTGCTGTTTGAGGCTCATGGTCTCAACCCGGACGACCTTGGCGTAATTCGACCAGCAGGTGATTCCCAGCACAAACACCACAGTCCCGCTGCTTTGGCCCAAAATCACGCTCAGGCACATAGCGATCAGGGTATACGGGATCGAGAGCACCGCATCTGTGAGGCGCATGAGCAGAGAGTCCACGGCCCCGCCCATGTATCCGGCAAGAACGCCCACCAGTGTGCCGATACTGCCCGCGACCAAAACCACAGCTATGCCCACCATCATGGTCGTCCTGGCGCCTGTCACCAGTCTGCTGAAAATATCCCGGCCCAGGCCGTCTGTTCCCAACAGGTGCTCCATGCTCCCGCCTTCACACCAGGCCGGCGGGATCAGGTACTCGGACAACTGCCCCTGAGTAGGGGAATGCGTGGCAATCAACTCGCCGAACAGGCAGGCAAATACCACCAGCCCCAGAATCAGTACCGGAAACCAAATATCCTTCAGAAACGAACAGACTTTACGGAAAGTATTTTTCTTGTGTTCTTCCATTCCGTTATTCCTCCTTGCCATAGCTCAGCCGGGGATCGATCAGCGTATAAACGATATCTGTGATCAGGCTGATCGTCAGCACAAGCGCCGAGCCCAAAAGGACGATCGTCTGCAGCATTGGGAAATCGCGTCTCGATATGGACTGCACTGCCAAAGTTCCGATGCCGGGCCAGGCGAAGATCTTTTCCGTCACGACAGAGCCGCTGAGCAAATAGCCGAATTGTACGCCCACGATCGTGAGAACGGAGGGCAACGCATTCTTGAGCGCATGCTTCCAGACGACCAAACGCTCCGGTAGGCCTTTCGTTCTGCACAGTTTAATGGACTCCGCCGAAAGGACCTCGATCATGGAGGAACGTGTGATGCGCATGATCGATGAGGTAGAGAACCATCCGAGGGCGATCGTCGGGAGGATCATGTGTGCCGCTGTCTCGCTGCCGGAACTCGGAAGAAGGCCCAGCGCCAGGCTGAACACCTGTACCAGCAGGATCCCGGTCCAGAACGACGGCGTCGACTGTCCGATCATGGAGATCCCAACGCAGAAGCGGTCCAGGAGGCTCATTGGTCTGACTGCGGAAAAAACGCCCAGGGTGATTCCCAATATGGATGCGAAAATCGCCGCCGCAATGGCGAGTTTGAGTGTCATCGGGAAAAACTCCGCGAACAGCGTCAGCGTCGGCTCTCTCCAGGTCAGAGACGTGCCGAAGTCCCCATGCAAGATCCCCCAGAAATAATCGACGAACTGGTCCAGCAGCGGCTTGTTCAGCCCCAGCATCTCCCTGAGAGCCTCCCGGTCTGCGTCAGACGCGTTCGCCCCCAGGATGAACATCGTCGGGTCTCCTGACATATGGCCCATGACAAAAACGATCAGGCAGACAATGAACATCGTGGCCAGTGCCTGTAAAATCCGTTTGATAATATAGCGTCTCATCTAAAATGTCCCCCATTCAGGCGCAATGGATCACTCTACCTGGAGGCTCATGATGCCATCCGTAAAGACCGTCTGGGTGGGTGTCTTCTCATAGGAAACGATGGGAGAGCGATATCCATAAACAGTGGGAACTCGCACCAGAGGCATGAACCGCACGTCATCGATCATGATCTGGACCGCCTCTTCGATGTACTGCTCCCGAAGCTCCGGATCGCCCTCAGACACCTGCTTGTTCCACAGGTCAGAAGTATCCTCATCGACCATCCAGGAGAGGCCGTCGCCATCTGCGGCCCAGAGATACGCCGACGTTCCGATGTCAAACGCGTTGGGAGACGTACCGAAGCCCGCGATGCCGTCAAAATTCTCGTCGATATAGCTGGACATGTACTCGCCGCTGTCCTGAAGGATCAGCTCCGTCTTGATCCCAATGGACTCCAGGTTCGTCGCCATTGCCTGCGCCGATTCCGCGATCCCCACAACGGACCCGGACGAAGACGTGCAGTGGATCGTCAGTTCAAACCCATCGGGATAGCCCGCTTCAGCAAGCAGTTCTTTTGCCCGCTCAGGATCATACGCAAGGGGCTCGATCCCGTCAGGCATTCCCAGCGCTGCCTCTGAGTCCGGGAATGGATAGGCGGGCTCTGCCATACCGTTGTACAGAGCAATAGAAATGCCCTCACGATCGATCGCCAGATTTAACGCCTCGCGCACCCGGACATCAGAAAGAGGAGAGTCTGGATCCAGCCGGTCTGCAAAAACGAACACCGCCTGCGCACCCGTGTCAACACTGTCAAGCGTGATGTTGCTGTCCGATTCCAAATCGGCCACGAAGGTGTAGGGAATTCCGGTCGCCATATCGATCTCCCCATTTTTCAGGGCCGCGACAAGGGTAGACGCCTCAGGGATAATGCGCAGTGTCAGCTTGTCAAAGGAGGGTTTTCCGAGGAAATAATCCTCAAAAGCCTCGAACTCAACAGAAGATCCCAATTCATGAGAGACAAACTTACAGGGGCCATTGCCCACAGGAGCGTTATTAAAAGCTTCCTCTCCCGCAGATTCGATATATGCCTTGGGCATGGCGGGAACAAAATGCATATAGTACTCAAAGAGCGGGAAGCCCTGCTTGAAGACAAATTTCGCCGTATACGTATCGACCGCGGTGCAAGACTCCAGTGCGTCATAGAACGGCCCCACAGTGACCACTGCGCTGAGCTCCGGCCGTTTCATTCTTTCCACGCCGAAGACAATATCCTCAGAGGTCATCTCAGTCCCATCATGCCACAGGACTCCCTGTTTGAGCGTGAGCGTCCATTCCGTGGAGTCCTCGTTGTGGCTCCAGGACTCCGCCGTTCCCAGGGCGGGATCATACTCACCATTCTCATCTCTCACGATATAATCCGTGTATAGCAGACGGCTGATGTTCTCATTCGTATATCCTGACGGAATGGAATAGTCAAGCGTTTCTGAGCCAAGGCTTGTGAGGCCGATCGTCAGGTCCACTGTTCCATCGTCAGCTGCTGGGTCAGTTTGTGATTCGGAGCCAGGATTTCCGCATGCGGTCATGCTGATCGTCAGTGTAAATGCCGCAAGCAAGCAAAAGAGCTTCGTCATTTTCTGTTTCATCTTTCCAACTCCTTAAAATAAGATCTTGGCCTCTACTTCGAACGAAAAGAAATTTTATTTCATTTCGTTTTCTAAATTTTAATATTTATTTCGTTTTTTGTAAAGAAACATTCTTTACAATTTTTTTGAATTTTTTGTACAATTTCATCAAATTTCAAAAGCGTGCTCTGCCTTCAAATCTGTGATAATATAAAAAACCTTCCTCGACCTCATAAGGGATGCTTGTCATAAAAAAACAGAACCACACACGCATTAACGTTCTGCTACCCGAAATTAAGGCTATGCTGGCAGACGGAAAACTCCAGCGGGAAGTGGCGGAATACTACGGATTTCAAGCGAACATGTAGTGAAACGACAACTAATGCAGGAATGTAGGTAAACGAAAGCTGGAGGCTGAAATGCTGCCACGCCCCAAAAGACGCTCAAGGGAAGGTTCCGCACCAAGCGCCATTGTAGCGGAACAGGCCTAATGAGATTTAGCGGTTGCGCATTACAACGGCCCTATGAAGGGTCTCCGAGGTATCTTGAAGCAGGAACGCTGTTATGGCAGATATTCTACCAGCCAGCAAGCATTCCGGTACCGCCGGGGAGCCAATTGAGCAACAGATCAATCAGAAGGCCGCTCTTAACTTTTTCCGTGGTAACCACGACACCTTTATATAGGGTTTTCCCTGCAGTTTTCAACTTGACCTTCGTTCCATTATAAAACAGGAAGATTTCAAGCATCGGCATGGCAGTCCCATACCAGAGCTGCTGCGTAAACGTGCCTTCAAAGGTCTCTCAGATAGGAAACTGGGAGGAATCGGAAAACCGATTCCTCCCAGTCCTTTTTTATCCCTCCCGGTCCTCCTCGCCCGCTGTGCGAAGGATCTGATACACGCGGCACAGCGTTGCCGTCTTGCAGAGAAAGCCCCGAATCAGTTCCTGCTCCTCCAGCCATGTGGCCCAGGGTGAGCAGTGTCCCGTCTCCCTGTCGGCTTCCCGGCGGGCGTCCTGGATCTTCCTCTGGATGTCCAGCCACCGGCCGTAGGCTCCGCCATGGAGGTGTCGTTTCAGTTTTCGGATGGCACTTTTGTAGGCCTTCTCCGCCCCGCTGGGTCCATTGTAGTTCAGCCGGATGGCCAGCTCCTGAAAGGTCATGCCCTGCTCCTCCGGCTGGCCGATCCCCAAATGACAGCGCACCAGATTCAGCTCCCTCGGTGACAGGACCTCCTCGATACGCTGGAAAAGAAGTCGCCTCTGCATCTGGCGGTCATAGGCTATTGCGGGATCTCTACCACAGGACACCGTAAATACCTGGTCTCCCAAGTCGTAACTCTGGAACAGCGTCCGGCTCTCCAACAGCAGAGATCGTGCCACGGGCTCCGAGACCTGCAACTTCTCTACGATGTGTGAGAGCAGTTCCGCTTCCGATGCTTTTTCATTCTCTGCCATGTGCCACAGAACCTGCCGCAGCTGGTGATACCGTCCGGTCGGGATCGTCAGCGGCAGGGCGCTTCGTGCGGCGCAGTCCCGCATCGCCGCCTGGATGGCAGGCGTGGCATACGTCAAAAAACGATTTCCCAGCGTGGGGTCGAACTGCTCAGCAGCCTTCAGGAGTGCCATTGCGCCTTCCTGTTTCAGGTCCTCTTCCAGGGAGGGACCACGCGCCGTCTTGTCATATTGTTTTGCCAACACGGTGAGATAACCGCTGTTCTGGCGGAGCAACTCCTCTGCCGCAGAGGGATCTCCCCCCTGTAGTCTTTGGACCAGTTCCTCATTTGTGGGGCGGTCCCCAACAGCAACGTTTTTCTGTGTTTTCATGGAGACCACCCCCTTTTCATTTCAGCCGCTTCCGTGCCTCTGCATAGAGATGTTCCTGCTCCATGTCCTGAGCGTAGCTGTGGGATGCATAATCATTGTCCAGAAGGGCCTTGTCCCGGTACTCCTCCGCCAGCTTCAGGGCGGCCTGTCGCAGCTCGTCGGAGATTCTCCCTCGCTGGTGGTGCTTGCGGATGGTGTTGGTCCGGGTGCTGAAGATACGGTAGACCGGGTGCTGTTTGTTCTGCTCCTTCTGATGCTGCATGGCACCATACTGCCGGCAGGTCAAACGGCCGTCCTGGGGTGCGATGCCGTCGCAGTACTTGGGCTGACGCCCACTGGTCGTCAAGAAATACCGTCCGCAGTTCTGGCACAGGCTTGGCGCGTGGACATGATGCATCCCGTTCAACAGGTCAAAGCAGTAAAACTGCATCGGCCGGGACATCGAGTACCGGGGGCTGGAGCTGGAACGGAACAGTGACAACGTGTGGGAACTGATCTCTGACAGCAGGACGCAGCCGGAGCTGTTGGAAGACCGCATCGTGATCCTTCTCTCTGTCCTTTTGGAAGAGCAGAGAGAATTTATCGGCACTCCCACGGAGCTGTCTCAAAAAATCGACCCTGATGGGCAGGAGGGCATCACGCCGAAAAAAGTCTCCCGCCTGATCCTGCAAAGCGTTGATGCTCTAAGAAAAGCTCATATCACAGCCGTCATCCGCCGCAGTAACGGAAAACGGATCATCCAGCTCAGTAGTGCCGATAGTGACGATACTGCGGTTCCCAGAGAAATCGGCACTATCGACCCTGTTGAATAATTTGCTGGATGCGGAGCGCATGGCTCCGACAAGGGAAAACCTCCCATTTGGGAGGGCAAGCATCGCGTCCGGCTATACGCCGGCCGCAGTTTCGGGGCCCTGCCCCGCCCCCAGCCCCTGAAGGGGAGAAAGGAACATGAATGCCGAGAGAAAAGAAAACAGAGATCATCACGCTCCGGGTGGCGCCCCGGACAAAGGCGGTCATCCAGGCGCGTGCGAAAAGCGTAAACAAGACCGTCACCGATTACCTGTGCCTCTGCGGCCTGGGCAAGGAGATCGTGCAGGTGGAGGGTCTGGACAAGGTGCTTCCGAGCTGAAGGCTCAGGGACGGAACCTGAACCAGCTCACCACTCTGGCCAACATGGGCAAGGTCACCGTCGTGTACGGAGACAGGTTGGCAGAGAGCTACGGACAGGTCAGCGAGCAGCTCCGGCAGCTCTTGCGGGAGGTGAACTGAGATGGCCACCTTCACCGCGATCAAAAATCGTGGCGGAGGCCGGGGTGCTCTTGCCGGAGTGCTGTGGTACACGCAGCAGGAGGAAAAGACACTGTGGGAAGAACAGCGGCTGGTGAGCGGCTGGAACTGCACCGCCCAGTCCGCCCTCTCTGAAATGCAGCTCACAAAGGAGCGGTTCCGGAAAACGGACGGACGGCAGTATTACCACTTCGTCCAATCCTTTGCGGCAGCGGATGACCTGACGCCCCAGGAGGCACTCGCCATCGGCCTGGAGCTGGCCCAGCGGGAGTTCCCGGATTTCGAGGTGCTGGTGGCCACCCACATCGACACCGACATTCTGCACAGCCACCTGATCGTGAACAGCGTCAGCTTCCGGGACGGCCACAAGCTCCACCAGAGTGCCGCAGACCTGCAGGCCCACCGGCTGGCCAACGATAATATCTGTGCCGCCCACCATCTGTCGATCCTTCCGCCGCCGCAGAAGCAGGTCCAGCAGAAACGGATGGGCGCCCGGGAGTATCGCTCCGCCGCCAAGGGCGAGAGCTGGAAGTTCCGGCTGATGAACACCATCGACCAGTGTATGCGCTACGCATCTACCAGGGAGGACTTCATCTCCCTGATGGAGAGCGAGGGGTATCAAGTTCGATGGTCGGCCACTCGAAAGTCCATCACCTACACCACGCCCCAGGGCATGAGGTGCCGGGATGACCGTCTCCACGAATCGAAGTACACAAAGGAGGTCATGGAACGTGAATTCCGAATCCGGACGGAGATTATCTACAGAGGAACTGAAACAGCTGAATTGGCCTCAAGCTATGCATACGCCGTCTACGCTGCCAGACACTCCCACGAGGCAGGAATGGAACGATCTGCTGGTGGCGCTCACGGCCCTGTACCAGCTAGAGAGTACCAACAGCGACCGGCTGGATCGTCTCGAGGCCAGCACTGCGGCACAGGAGGCCCTGCTGCGGGCGCTGTCCCAGCAGGCGGGGCAGTGCCCCACCCAGGCGCAGATGGAGGCGCTGGCGCGGGATGTGGCCCAAATACGGGAAGCCCTGCAACAGACTGGGAAGAAGAGAGGGCTTTCTATCTCGCCGCCCAGTCTCCGGACCGCGCTGTCGGTCTTGATCTGGCTGGCCCTGATCCTGCTGGCGGCCATGGTTGGCATGGTGGTCTTGCAGACGATCTGGTCCGGCTTGGCCGCACTCTGGAGGGTAATCCAGATGCTGTTTCTGTGAGGGACGCCACCACCATGCATCAGCACGCTGACCGGAAAACGCTTCGGCGGGAGCGTGCGAAGAAGATCGCCATGGGACACAAGCCGGACGATCACGAAGATGAAATTGACATGACGATGAAAGGATATTGAAATATGGCAAGTATTAAGCAACTGGGCGGCCGTAGATTCAAGATCACCGTCAGCAACGGCTACCGCCCCGACGGGAAGAAGATCTGCAAAGCCAAGACCATTCGGGTGCCGGAGAGTATTCCCAAGCGGGGCATCCGGCAGTATGTGGCTCATGAGGCGGAAGAACTGGAACGGCAGTTCAAGACTGGTTACGGCGAGGACGGGAATCTGCCCTTTCAGGAGTACGCCGAACGGTGGCTGGCCCGGCAGGTCCGGTATGCTCCCGGCACGTTGGAGAGCTACCGCCGGATGCTGGAAAGAGTGTATCCCTTCATCGGGAGCATCTAGTTAAACCGGCTCCGTCCGATTGCTCTGGAGAATATGCTGGTAGAACTGCGGAAGCGGAAATACCGTGGCAAGCCCATCGGGGAGGCCACAGTACAGAAGTACCTGACCGTGGTCTCCGCTGTCCTTAGCGACGCCAAGCGGAACGAGATCATCCAGAAGAACCCGGCCCGGATGATCGATCTGCCTCTGACACGCCGCACTACACAGTACATCCCCTCTCCGTCCGAAATTCAAAAACTGCTGGATGCCCTGTCAAAAGAGCCTCGGCACTACCGGATGTTCTATCTGCTCTCCATGTGCACCGGCTGCCGCCGGGGTGAGCTGTGCGCTCTCAAGTGGGCGGATTTCAAGTTTAGCAGAGGCGGCCTGCTTCTGACCATCAGCCGCTCTCGCAGCGTTGTCCCTGGGAAGGGAGTCGTGGAAGGACCAACCAAGAATGGCCGCAGCCGTGAGATCGTCCTCTCCTCCGACCTTCGAGGGTTCTTCATGAGCTATCGCCGCAGGAAGCAGATGGAAGCCCGGCAGGCGAATCGGGAACTCAGTCCCTACCTCTTCACGGACGAACATGGGCAGCTCATTCACCCGGATACCTTTACCAAGCGCCTGCGGAAAATCTACGAGTCCATTGGATTTCCAAAGGAATATCACCTGCACACCCTGCGGCACTACTATGTAACCTCCCTGCTTCACTCCGGCGTGGACAAGCAGACGGTGGCGGATCTGGTGGGGCACGCGGACACGGGTTTCCTGGAGCGCACCTACTGCCACCCCCAGCAGAAGCAGAAGGAGCAGGCCGCCGGGGCCATGTGCGCCATGCTCCGCCCGGAGGGCAAAGCCCTGTTCAATCTGGCCGCCGCGTGTCCCGCCAAATCCCGCAGCGCCTGATTGTTGCTTTCGTAGAAAATAGGTTTCGCCGAAAGTTTCGATAGCTTTGCTCCCGCTCTTGCAGTATGTTGTGTTTGCAAAACCGGCCTCAACTGGAGTGAGGCCAAGGAAAGTGAGGTCAACACAACATGGCAAGTATCCGAAAACGCGGCGGCAGCTACCTGCTGGTGGTCTCTATGGGCTATGACTACGAGGGCAACCGTATCCGCCCAAAACAGAAAACCGTTCATCCCCCGGAGGGCATGACCCCAAAACAGCGTGAAAAATGGTTGAAGGAGCAAGCGGTCCTATTCGAGCGGGAGTGCAGGTCACTTCCCCAGGAAGAAGTGGATCGGAGCATCACACTGGCGAAGTACACGGAGCTGTGGCTCCAATCCATCGCTCCTGGCAAGCTGGCCAAGTCCACCCTGGCACGGGACCGGCAGGACATCGACCGCTTCCTGCCAGTCTTGGGGCACTACAAATTGACGGAACTCCGTCCCGAGCACTTCCGTAACTTCTATGCGGATCTGCGAAAAGTCATCAGCCTTGAAACTGGAAGGCCGCTCTCCGAGCATACCGTGGAGGGCGTACACGCGACGCTGTGTACGATCCTCTCCGATGCCATGGAGGGCGGCTTTCTGAATCACAACCCCGCCTGGCGGACATACCGCTATGCGGGGAGGAAAACGGAAAAGAAGATCGCGGATCCGGAAACCCTGCAAAGGATCATCTCCGCGCTGGAGGAAGAGAGTCTCAAGTACGAGACATACTTCAAACTCATCATCGCAACCGGAATGCGTCGTGGCGAGTGCTGTGGCCTGCAGTGGGGCGACATCAACTGGCACGAGCGGTCCATCCACATACAGCGGAATGTGGTAAAGGTCACCGGCGAGGACATTATCGTCAAGGAAACAAAGACTGTGGCCGGGGACCGATACGTGTACTTCTCACTGGAGATGGAGTCCCTGCTGAAAGAGTTCCAGCGGGAGTGTGCCTGGGAAACGGAGACGTATGATGGGAGGGAATTGGAGACTTCAGACTACATCTTCCGCCGCCATGGAGAGCGGCTCCCCATGACGCCCTCCACCTTCACCTGGCGATTCAAGCTGATTCTGAAGAAGCACGGCCTGCCGACTGCCCTGAACGTCCACTCCCTGCGGCACACCAACGCCAGCCTCCTGATCGCCGGCGGCGCTGACGTAGCCACAGTAGCGGGCCTCCTGGGCCACAGTCAGCCGTCCACCACGCTGGACATCTACACCCATGCCTTCGACAAGAACAAGAAAGCGGCCAGTCAGGTGCTGCAGGAGGGGTTGGAGATTTGATGAACAGCAGAGGAAAGAAACAGCCGCGGATCCCCGTCACCCAATGTACCTACTGTGGCTCGTGTGACCTGGGGATCGGCTGGCAGCAGAATGAGGCCATCGTGACCTTCCGTCGGAATGGATTCCTGGGTAACCGGCTGAAGTACGTGATCTGCCGGGACTGCGGGGCCGTGCTGTACCAGTGTGTGGCGGAACCGTGGAGATTTCCTCGGGCGGAATAAACAAGTCGTCAGAAATATCCCCCGTCCATAGGACGAGGGGATATTTTCGATTCAGTTTTCTTTTTTGAAAATAATAAAACTAGATTTTCAAACTGGCAGTTTAGTATAGCAAAATAATTGAATAACTTGTCAAATATTAGTATAATTTGATTATCTCAATAAAGGGGGCTCCCTATAATGATAGAAGCAATTAAAATGCGTAGCTGTGCAACTTACGATTTTGAGGGAGCATCAATATCTAATTGTCAGAAAATAAATTTTATTTATGGTGCTAATGGTAGCGGCAAATCGACAATAAGTAACTTTCCACAAACCCCTACTGATCCGTATTACTCTAAATCTGAGATTGTGTGGAGTAGTGGAACGCACTCTGAAATAGTAGTATACAATCGCAGGTTCCGTGAACAAAACTTTAGTAATAGCGAAATTGCCGGAGTATTCACACTTGGACAAGCTACTATCGAAGAAATCCATGCGTTAGAGGCTCTTAAAGAAAGGAAGAAGGCTTTAGAAAAAGAATACGATAATGATAGTAATTCTCTTGCAAATAAATGTGTTGCAGAGAAAAATCATATGGATGATTTTCGAGACACAATCTGGAGTGTAATTTTAAAAAATCACGACCACGAATTTCAAGAGGCATTTTCCGGGCTTCGAAATAGTAAAGATAAATTTCGAGATGAAGTCATACGTCGATTTCATCTCGGGCACGACTCTAAAAATACCTTAGAGGAACTTCGGACCAGAGCACATACTTTATATTCTTCAAAGCCAGAATCTTGCGCCCTCATCCAAAACCCATTTTCTGCTTGTAAGAGTGTCCTTACAGAAATTGAAAATGATGATATCTGGCAAAAGATAGTGGTTGGCAATAATGATATCCCTATAGGAAAGTTTATTCAGCGGTTAAATAATGCAGATTGGGTAAATCAAGGTCGCTCTTACATTTCAGAGGGGCTTTGTCCTTTTTGTCAGCAGCCAACAATTACTGATAATTTTTTAGAACAATTGTCACAATTCTTCGACGCTCAATACAAGGAGGACGTTTCAAGAATTGCCACATTAATGTCTAGATATGATGCAGAAATAAAAAGAGTAATCCCTGCTTTAAACTCTTTGCTTGAAAATACAAGGATCATTGCAGTTGGCGGACTTGATGCAGAAATATTTAGGGTGAAAATTAGTAACCTCGACATTCAAATACGAAAAAACCTCGAATTATTCGAGCAGAAGAAAAGGGAACCAAGCCGAAAATTTGCCATAAATTGCACCCAAGGCCTGACCGCAGAATTGGATATGGTCATCCGTACAGCAAATGAAAAAATCAAAGTGCATAATCGAATCGTCGATAATTACAATGTGGAGAAGCAAAAATTAACCGATGATATTTGGGTATATTTGTTAGACGAACAGGAATCGCTGATAAAAAGTTATTTATCTGATATAGCCGGTTTTACAAAAGCAAAAAAGTCCCTCCAAGATAAACTCAAAGGATTGAGAGATAGAATCAACCGCCTCGATAACGAAATTCTGTTAGCAGAAAAAAATATTACCAGTGTTCAACCTACAGTTGATGAAATTAATAGGTTGCTAAAAGCATATGGGTTTGAAAATTTTAAGATTGCGCCCTCACCAAAACAGGAAAATTTTTATCAAATTCAGCGTCCAGATGGGACTCTTGCCTCAAATACACTAAGTGAGGGAGAAGAAACTTTTATTGCTTTTTTGTATTTTATGCAACTAGCTAAAGGTGCAACTGAACTATCCAAAGTATCTTCAAAACGCATACTAGTGTTAGATGATCCCATTTGTAGTTTGGACAGTACAATACTTTACATCGTTAGTGCAATTGTAAAAGATCTCATCAAAGAGATTCGGTCGGGTCAATCTGATGTAGAGCAAATCTTCCTTTTTACACATAATGTGTTTTTCCACAAAGAAGTGTCTTTTGAGAATGGACGAGTACAGGCTTCAGCAGACGTCAACTATTGGACAATCCATAAGGATGCACTCGTCTCAAAAATAGAATCCTATGGACAACATAACCCCATCAGCACTTCTTATGAGTTGCTATGGAGAGAGGTTAGAGATAACCATATCTCTTCTGTTGTGACAATACAAAATACTATGCGTAGGATTATCGAGAATTATTTTGGAATGCTTGGAACTAAAAAATATGATTACATCGTAGACAAATTTGAAACCGCAGAAGAAAAGATGATTTGTGACTCTCTTTTCTATTGGATAAATGATGGATCGCACAGCATCCCAGATGATCTATACATCGATAGCTATTCTGATTCGGTTGACAAATATAAGGATATATTCCGTAGAGTGTTCGTAGCTGCAGGGCATGAGGCGCACTACAACATGATGATGGGAATAGGAACAAATTCTGACTCGGAGTAACTAACATATTGCCTAAAGCCGAAAAAATATTCTCTTCCATAGAACAGGATATCTCTCCAGTTATCTCGTTTTTTTGATAACAGCGGTAACAAGTGCCATGAACATTTTCCTGCTGTCCTCATCCGTCCGTAAGGACATCTCCGGGTGCCACTGGACCGCCCAGACGAAGGTCCTGCCGGGCAGATACACCGCCTCGACGAGATCGTCCGCGCTGCGGGCCATCTCTACAAGCCCTGGCGCCAGGGTCTTGACCGCCTGGTGGTGGCAGCTGTTGACGCCCAGCTCCGTCTTTTCCAACAGAGCGGACAAGGGCGTCATCGGCCATATATGCACCGTGTGGGCCGTCCGGTCGTAGGGAGGCTTCATGGAATGCCCGATTTCTGACGGGTGCTCCGTGGGCAGATCCTGGTAAAGAGTTCCTCCTAAGGCTGCATTCAGAAACTGGAGGCCCCGGCAGATGCCCAGGATGGGCTTGTCCTGCTTCAGGGCCCGGCGCAGCAGCTCCTGCTCCAAGGTATCCCGGGCGGGGCACAGCTCACCGCAGGTAGGCTTCAGGGACTCTCCGTACAGCTGTGGAGCGACATCCTGCCCGCCGGTGAAGAGAAAACCGTCGCAAATCTCCACCAGCTGGGCGATGTCCGTCCCGTCCGCCGCCAGCGGCAGGATGATGGGAATGGCGCCGGCTTCCTTCACTCCTTCCAGATACCCCGGCAGCATCCAGTATGAATTCTTTTCCTCGTCCCACAGCGGCATCACGCCGATGATTGGTTTTTCCATGGAGGTCGCCTCCGCATACAGTCTCAAAAAGTTATGAAAAGCGCAAAGAAGCACTCGAAATTCGAGTGCTTCTTTGCACATTGGTACGCCCGACTGGATTCGAACCAGCGGCCTTCAGAGTCGGAGTCTGACGCGCTATCCAACTGCGCCACGGGCGCATACCTTAAAAACTATATTTTATTATAACACGGGATTTTCAAAATTGGTAGTCAAATAGTAGTCAACAGAAACAGAATTTTTTCTCTCTGCCCGTTAAAACCAAGGACTCCCAACGCTTTGCACCATCTCTCAACTGAACGAGCCTGAAACGTCGGAGTCTGTCACTCTATCCAACTGAGCTACGGGCGCATATTCACTTGCAGGGGATTTGCGGTTGCGGGGAAACAGTGGTCAAATAGTAGTCAACGGCGGCGCTTTCGCTTGGCTTCCCAGCCGCGATCCCAGTGACCACAGGGCTTTGCGCTGTATCTCAACTGGATCGACCTGAAATGTCGGAGTCTGACGCGCTATCCAACTGCGCTACAGGCGCATACATCAACATCTTCTTCAAACAGCTTATTTAGTATACCAACATTTTTCCACTTTGTAAAGCTTTTCTTGAAAAAATTTTTCTTAAAAAGATTGTTAAAAAAATTGACAAGTCCCTGATTTTGGTCTAAACTTAATTGAGAATGATTTAACAAATAGCAAGGAGTGACTTATATGCGAAAGGAAAACATCTCCGACGCCGTGATACGGCGTCTGCCCAGATATTACCGCCAGCTCACAGACCTCTGCAACCGCGGCGTCGTGCGCATCTCCTCACACTCCCTGGGGCAGGAGATGAACATCACCGCCTCTCAGATCCGCCAGGATTTCAGCTGTTTCGGTGAGTTCGGCCAGCAGGGCTACGGCTACAATGTAGAAGAACTGCGGGCCGAGATCGGTCATATCCTGGGCGTGGACAACAACCACCACCTCATCATGATCGGCGTTGGCAATCTGGGCCACGCACTGCTGCAGAACTTCCCATTCTCCCAGAGTGGGTTTACGGTGGACGCAGCCTTTGATGTCTCCCCCGCCGTGATCGGGACTGTGGTGAATAATGTGCCGGTATACGCCATGTCCGAGCTAGATCACTTCCTACAGGACCACCCGGTGGACGTGGTGGTGCTGACCATTCCCCAGTCCGTGGCCCAGGACACCGCCAGCCACCTCATCAATCTGGGCGTCAAGGGCTTTTGGAACTTTACCAACATTGAGCTCAGCAGTCAGCTCCCGGATGTGCAGTTTGAGAACATTCACTTCGCAGACAGCCTCCTGACCCTCAGTTACCGCATCGCCAACCGCTGACGCTCCAGCGTGGAAGGGAATCATCTATGACAAGGAAGACCAAGACTGCCCTCATCACCGTCTGCCTCTTACTTACCGTCACCGTTGTGTACGCCTTGGCCGCGGCCGGCGGTGCCTCCGATCCGCTGGCCTCCCTCTCCTATCTCACCGGCACTTTCACCGATGCGGTAGACCAGCGGGTGGAGGAAAAACTGGACGCCTCTGACCAGGCGCTGCTGAACGGAGACGCGGCTCCTTCC
>ENA-OXQR01000369-OXQR01000369.1-human-gut-metagenome-genome-assembly--contig:-NODE-369-length-15777-cov-102.608_pt1 | contig 15777 bp, 29 predicted proteins | sample MGYA00249587_ERZ652573 | MGnify/ENA primary metagenome ERZ652573 (study PRJEB26925, sample SAMN05826651) | human gut metagenome | biome: ENVO:2100002; feature: ENVO:00000062; material: ENVO:00002003...
GAATACATCCAACGCAAAAGCCCGTGGCATTGTACGAGTGGCTGCTGATGAAGTACGCCAAAGAAGGCTGGCGCATACTGGATACACACTTGGGCAGTGGAAGCAGTAGGATAGCGGCTTACAACCTCGGCTTTGAGTTTGTGGGCTGCGAGATCGAACCGACATATTTCCAACTGCAAGAACAGCGGTTTGCGGATCATACGGCGCAGGAAAGGATGTGGTAGGAGTGAAAAGCCACTGCGTAAAAGATTGCCCGGACAGGTTCCCCTGCGGGGCCTGCCGGAAGAGTTGCGAGGCGTTCCTGGCGTATGAGGCCCAGCGGCTGGCGGAAAAGCCCTGGGTGGATCGGTCCAACACCGCCGCCCGGGAGCGCTATGTGCGGCAGAGCGCGAGGTTTGCAAAGGCCGGGAAACGACATATGAGATAGGAGGTTGACAATATGGATGCTGTGAAGTTTATTGAAGAGCACAGAAGAATGTATAAGGTTACTGGGAAACATTTGCCTACTTTGGCTGAGGGAATACCGGCCGAGGACGTTGTAAAAGAAGTAGAGGAATGGTCTGCTGCACATCCGCGTAAGACGCGGCAGAGCGTGTTTCTGGAGCAATACCCGGAGGCGCTGGTTCTCGACGGGGGAACTTTGAGTGTGTGTCCCGTGCTTTTTTCTTCCGAATACAGGAATGCGTACGGGGGATGCGCAAGTCCTTATGGGTCCTGTGCCGAATGCCGCCGTGAGTTCTGGATGCAGGAGGTGGAGTGACATGGAAAATCTGTTGCAAAACATCGCCAGCGGACTGTGGATTGTGTTGGGCGTGTACTGTTTCTTCGGGCTAAGGAAGTGGAACAAGCGGTTCAGCGAGTTGTATGACGAACTGAAATGGGAGGTGGAGTGATGGAACGACTGACGAAGCGAGACACCGATGGACAGGCAATGATGGACTGCGAGAAGTGCAAAGCGGATTGGACGGGTAAGCATGGTAAGCCGATGGCTGACTGCACCGCGCTGTACTGCCGCAATCGACTCAAGAATCGCCTCGCCGCCTACGAGGACACGGGGCTGACGCCGGATGAAGTGTCTGCGCTGGTTAAAGACTGGAGCGACCTTTGCACGGCGACCGGAGAATGTGGCGGCATCGACCGCCTGCGGGAGCTAGCAGAGGCCGACAAGGACGGGCGGCTGGTGGTGCTGCAAGCGAGGCAGTGGAGGAAGCGTTAAGGAGGCGATATGATGAGGTTGACTATCATCTTCAAGGACGAGTTTGAGGAGCACATGAAAAAGCAATTCGGGGCTTTCGCGAATCCGCAGGTATATGGCGTGAAATCCGTACACATGGAAGATGGGTATCTGTGTTCCACGGTTTGGGACACGAAACGGTGGAGATTGGATGATATTTCCAGATTTTACTGCGAGGAGGGCTGACAATGGCTGAATATATTGAGCGCACGGAAGAACTCCTGCTTGCCATGAACGCCGGTGCGAGGGCAATCGAGAACACAAAGCGCTATCACGGTACTGTTTACACCAAGGATGTGTTCTCGGAGAGCCCACAGGAAATCCCATACTTGCAGGCCGCCAAAGTGTTGCGGGAAGTAAGCGATGCTCCCGCTGCTGATGTGGCCCCGGTAGTGCATGGACGGTGGATATTCACAAAGAGACATTTGTGGTACAAGGACGAAAACGGAAACATTGACGAATGGAGAGTTGACAACGGTTTTCACAACGGGCCGGAATGTCAAATTTGCCATACGGCATTTTGCGAACATTGTACACCTGACTGGTTAACCACGGAGTGCAAAATTGGGCACTACTATTGCTCTGAGTGTGCGGAAACATCCAGAGATGCGCATGAGAACTATTGCCCCAACTGCGGGGCGAAAATGGACGGAGGTGACGGCGATGCGGCTGATTGATGCGGATGCACTGGGCGTGGGGCGATGCAGCAGGAATCTATTGCCAGCGGACTACTGCGCCGGGTGGAACGGGCTGATAAGGTTATTAGAAAAAGCCCCAACAGTGGACGCTGTGCCGGTGGTGCATGGGGAGTGGGTGGAATACCTTGACGAAATGGAATGCTCTGTGTGCAAGAGACAGTGGAACTACTGCGACAACGATACAAACACTTTCAATTTCTGCCCCCACTGCGGAGCGAAAATGGAGCAGGAGGCGAGATAAATGAATCTTGAAGAAGCGATCTCCCATCTCAAGGAACTCATAGATAATCATGATTTCGGGTGCCTGGGATGCAAACGAGACCATGAGGATCTACTCGGCTTTTTGGAGGAACTAAAGCAGCGGAGGGGCGAAGATGGACGGAAGTGACAGCGATGCGGCTGATTGACGCTGACAAACTGCAACAGTTTCCCATTCGTGCGAACCGCTGTGACAAAGAACACGCCGAAACGCATTTCATCAATGGCATCGAGTCTGTGATGGAGTATGCGGAGCTGCTGCCCACCGTAGATGCCGTGCCGGTGGTGCGGTGTAAGGACTGCATCTACACACGCAAGTTATACGGGAGATTGGTGTGCAAATACGGGACATGTTCAGGTTGCATCCTCCGCGAGGACTTCTTTTGCGCAAACGGCGAACGGAGGGCAAGCGATGGCGAATAAGGATGCAATGCTGGAAGTCTTGGAGGAGATCGAGAACGGTATGTGCCGCATTAAGGAGCGGCGTAGCATTTGGCAGAATAGCCTTGTATATGCTTTATGCCAAGCTGTGCGGCTGCTTCTGATGGACAAAATCAAGGAGGGACGGAAATGAGAATTGACGGCAAAACCCTGCCCAACAACCCCATGAAAGCGTACCAGCAGGGCAAGCTGATGGGGGCAAAGCAAAACATGGATTTGGTGTCCGAAGTGCTGCTTACAAAATTTGGATTCCACGTGTTGGAGGAAACGCCGGACAGCCACGACACTATGAGTGTTGAGTATCTGCAAAAATGCCTTGTGGAGCTGGTGGACGCAAAAAACAGTGGCTATGTGACCAAGAAGGATATTGCGGACGCTCTGCGGAGCGACTACAAACTAATTAACAACGCAGAGTAAGGAGGCTGGCATGAGCCGAAAACAGAAGCTGCCGTATGATGTGCGGCTTGAGTGCATTGCCTATGTCAGAGGTTATCCACGGCGGGTACAGGCGTACAACGATGCACGGAGCGAGATACTGAGCGGCGGGAACAGTGCAACAGAGGGTATGCCCCGCTCCCCCGGCATTGGTAGACCGGCAGAAAGCAAGGCGGAGCAGCTTGCCGCCATAGAAAACTGGCCGGAAACCAAGAAAATGCGGGCTGTTGAATACGCCATAGACCGTTGCGGGCGGGATTTGGAGAGTGAGAGCATCCGTAAACAGCTTACACAGGGGATCATGCGCAACTGTCAGGGCAAGCATAAGTATTCTCGCAACAAGATTATCGTGCCGGGGATAAGTGAGCGGACATTCAGCCGCCGGAAAGAGCAATTTCTCTATGACATAGCCATATATTGTGGTTTTGCAGAGAAAGTTGGCACAAATTCCACCTAATGATGTGCTACAATAGGTACAGTGGATGATAAGGAATAGTCATCCACCCGTCTTTCCACTCAACCCGTTTCCTCCATCTTATGCGCCGCCGGTATTGGGCGCACCTTCGGGCACCGAAAGGTCATACCGGCACAAACAGCCTGTAGGGAAACCTATGGGCTGTTGTTATATGCCGTGCGCTCGTTGCACCCCAAGATCAGGGGCGGGAGGTCGCACCTCCCACACGGCACAAATATATGCGGGCGGAAGCTGGGAGGAATCAGCTCCGATAGTAAAATTTCGGGTTCGCAGGTTCGAATCCTGTCGCCTGCACAAGATGCCTGGTAGCACCAGGACAATGTGAGACCGTTCGTCGTGGCTTACATGAAAATGAAAATGCTCGCTGAAAACTGCGCGTGAGGATGCGTCCTCCTTGCCATGACCGAACAGCGGCGCTTGAGATGCTTGCGGGGCCTCAAGCGGGCATGAGCGTGTGACAATCTAAGCGGGAAGACGGCCAATATGCGGCATAGGTGCCCCGTAAGGGGAGACCACAGCGAGTGACGGGGACTTTCCCTGAAGCGCTAAAGCAGGGCAGGACTGCAATGCCGCACCAAAAGCGGAGAGCCGCTGCCGTGGGCAAATGGCATAGCGCCTGCCCGGAAGTGCGGCTATACCGTTCAAAAGTGGACGTGGAAAAGACATTGCCCCCTGCGGGCAAACTGTGTAACCCATGTTTGAGAGCTTCCAGAAGGCCGCATGGGAGGGGAAAGACTGTTACTGTAGCCAAGGGGTGGGGGCTGGTAGCAAAACGAAAGGAAGTGAGCGTATGGCTGGCGGAGCGCCGAGAAAATGGAAAAGCGTAAGCGCGATGCAGAAAGCTATTGACGCTTACTTCAAAAAGTGCGAAGGCGAACCGTTTATCGGAGATGACGGCTGTGCCGTGCGTGATAAGTACGGCATGCCAATTATCATTAATGCAAAGCCCCCGACAATCACAGGGCTTGCATTGGCGCTTGGATTCACAGGAAGACAAGCACTGCTGGATTATCAAGCAAGGCCAGAGTTTGCGGACACGGTTACGCGCGCAAAGTCCAGATGTGAAGAATACGCCGAATCTCGGCTCTACGACAAAGACGGTGCAAACGGCGCGAAATTTTCGCTTGGCTGCAATTTCGGTTGGCGTGAAGTGAACGAGCCAAAAATAAGCACGGATTCCGTAAAGGTGGTTATTGATGTCTGATATTCTCTTGTCAGAAAAAATCGGCTCGGCTTTTTACGATGTGGCTCACGATGTGTTCCATCATGGGCACACGCATTACGATTTCAGCGGTGGGCGAGGTTCGCTGAAGTCGTCCACGGTGTCTGTACTCGTGCCCCTGCTGCTTATAAACAATCCGGGGACACACGCGCTGGTGCTGCGTAAGGTGGCAAACACGATCCGCGATAGCGTGTATGCGCAGTATATCTGGGCAATCGGCGAGCTGGGCATGGCGGCGTATTGGGAGGCAAAGGTTTCCCCGATGGAGCTGATCTACAAACCTACCGGTCAGAAGATCATGTTCCGGGGTGCTGACGATCCTATGAAGATCAAGTCTATCAAAGTGCCGTTTGGCTATATCGCCGTGACGCACTTTGAAGAGAAAGACCAGTTTGCTGGACGCGCGGAAATCCGAACCATTTTACAGTCCACCATGCGCGGCGGCTCGGTGTTCTGGAACTTTGAGAGTTATAACCCACCAATTTCGCGTGACAACTGGGCGAACAAGGACAGTCTGGAAGAACGCACAGACAGGCTGTGCCACAAGTCAACGTACTTGCAAGCCCCGCCAGAGTGGCTTGGTGAGCAGTTTTTAGCGGAGGCGGAACATCTCAAGGCTACGGACGAGAGAGCGTACCAGCATGAGTATTTAGGTATTCCCGTGGGTACGGGCGGCAATGTGTTTGACAAGCTGGAACTGCGGGAAATCACGGACGACGAATTTAAAAGATTCGATAAGATTTACCAGGGCGTTGACTTTGGGTGGTTTCCCGATCCGTTTGCTTTTATCCGGCTGCACTACGACCGGGCGCGCGAAACCATTTACTTGCTGGATGAAATTTACCAAAACAAACTATCCAATGAGCAAAGCGCGACAATAATCAAGCAGCGAGGATATAAAAACGTGCGAACTATTTGCGATAGTGCAGAGCCTAAGAGCGTGGCAGACTTCCGCGCGATGGGACTGCCGGCACTTGAGGCGGTAAAGGGCCCCGGGTCCGTGGAATATGGTATGAAATTTCTGCAGCGGCGCACAATCGTAATAGACAGGAAGAGAACCCCACATGCTTATGATGAATTTGTGGGGTACGAATACGAAAGAAACAAAGACGGCGACATTATTAGCGGCTACCCTGACGCGAACAACCACCTGATTGACGCGACGAGATATGCGTTAGAGCCTGTCAGCCGCAGAATGGGAGTTATTGCATGACGGTTATCGATAAATTAAAGGAACTCGGGTATACGACGATCCCAGAGGAATTCTATACATACGTGTCCCTTTGGAAGTCGTGGTATGTCGGCAAAGTCAAGGGTTTCCATCAATACCGGCGATATAACGGGCATAAGTGGACAAAGTGCAACCGTGCAAGCCTCGGTATGGCGAAAAAGGTTTGTGAGGACTGGGCAAACCTCTTGATGAATGAGAAGGTTCAGATCACGCTTGAAGGCCAGAAGGAGCAGGAGTTTATTGACAGGGTTCTGACGGCGAATAACTTCACGGTCAAGGCAAATGAAATGCAGGAAATGAAGTCAGCGCTCGGAACTGTGGCGTACATTCCGCGTGTGGTTGGGCAGGCCGTCAATGAAAGCGGTGAGATCGTGCCGGGGGATGTTTCCGGCGTCGAGCTGGACTATGTGACGATTGAGCACATCTTTCCGCTGGCTTGGCAGAATGGATTTATCACAGAATGCGCGTTCGACAGCGTAGTCACACGAGCCGGAAAGAATTATCTGTATTTGCAGATTCACCGGAAAGACGAAAACGGTCTTTACGTCATCGAGAATAGTATTTACAGATACGAAAACGAGACGCTTGCCGACGCGCTGCTCACCAATGTTCCGGGCTTTGAGCGGATCCCACCTGTGGTACATACGGGAAGCGACAAGAGGCAGTTCGTCATCGACAGACCGAACATCGCAAACAATCTTGACTACCTGCTTCCTGTTGGTATCCCTGTGTATGCAAATGCAATCGATGTTCTGCGCGGCGTTGACTGTGCCTATGACTGCTACATCAACGAGTTCGAGAACGGCCCCATGATGATGATGGTCAAAATGCCCGCCACAAGGTGGGAAGACGACGAACCGACGCTTGACGACAACGACCGGCGTTTCTATCTGCTTCCAGAGGATACGCAGCAAGGAAACGTCGTAGAGACAATTTCCCCGACGCTCAGAACTGAGCAGCTGAATGTAGGACTTCAAGACCAATTGAATGTACTGTCCAGTAAGTGCGGCTTCGGCGAGACCTATTACCGTTTCGACGGCGGCAGCGTAGCGACTGCCACACAGGTCATCAGCGAGAACTCCACCATGTTCCGCACCATCAAAAAACACGAGATCATCTTGGAGCAGGCATTGAAGGAGCTGTGCCGCATTCTGCTTCGGCTGGGCAACACGGCCATGAACGCTGGGCTGAATGAGGGTGTGGAAATCTCCATCGACTTTGATGACAGCATCATTGAAGACAAGCAAACCGACTTTTCCCGCGATATGCAGCTTCTCAGTGCGGGCATTATAAACGATTGGGAGTTCCGCATGAAGTGGATGAACGAGGACGAGGCGACCGCAAAGGCGGCGCTTCCGAAGATGCAGGTCATGATCACGGAGCAGCAGAACGAAGTGGAGTGAGGTGACGGGCAGTGCCAAAATACCCATTCTCCCCTCCTGTTTTGGATGCGCTGCCGGAAGAACTGGCAGAGCTGTTCCGGGCGCTTGAGTTTGTGTTGCTGGATGAAATCTGTTCCCGGTTAAGAGCTGCGGATGAACTGAACGAGGTAACGGTGCAGGACATCAAGGCGCTGCGGGCGCACGGCATTGACCTCGAGGAAATCGAGAGAGCGATACGCAAGACTACGGGCATCAGTGAGCAGACGCTCAAAAAGATACTGGACGATGTGGTAAAGCGCAACCAGCAGTATTATACCAGCGTCATCGACTTGGCACACATCACGCAGCCGGAAACGCTGGTAAGCATCGAGGACACCTGGGCCATATACCAGCAGACAAAGCGGGACTTGCGCAATATAACCCAATCGATGGGCTTTTTGGTGGACGCAGGGCGTACGATGCTCCCCCCTGCCAAAGCTTACCAATGGGCGCTTGATAACGCGGTGATGCAGGTGCAGAGCGGCGCCATCAACTACAATCAGGCCATCAAGACGGCAGTAAAGCAGCTTGCAGACAGCGGATTGAAGGTAGTTGACTATGAAAGTGGCCATCGAGATCAGATCGATGTGGCGGCTCGGCGGGCGGTAATGACAGGCGTTTCCCAAATCTGCGCAAAGTATACGGAGCAATCGGCAGAATATCTTGAGACACCATATTTCGAGGTTTCTGCACATTCTGGCGCGCGTGATAAGCCGGGGCCGTCCCCGTGGTCATCGCACAAGGAGTGGCAGGGCAAGGTTTACAGCATACGCACCGGCGATATTTACCCAAGCATATACGATGCTTGCGGCCTGGGCGCTGTGGACGGGCTGGAGGGCGCAAACTGCCGCCATCGGCGCTTCCCCTGGGTCGAAGGTGTGTCTGAGCGCACCTATACCGATGAACAGCTTGCACATATTGATGATGGGCTTGGCTGCACATTTGACGGAAAGACCTACACCGCATATGAGGCCACACAGATGCAGCGCCGCATAGAGCGCACCATACGCAAGCAAAAGCGGCTTAAAACCGCATATGAGGCCGCAGGGCTTACCGGCGACGCCACCACCGCAAACATTAAGCTGCGGCGTTTAAATGCCAAATACAAGGAGTTTAGCAAGGCGGCGGGGCTGCCGGAGCAGAGAGAGAGACTAAAAGTGCTTTACGGCGACGAAAAAAGCGAGGCGGCGGCGCAAGCATTAAAAGCAAAGCGCCAATCGGAAGCAGAACAAGCGGCGTTGCAAAACGAAAAAAATATTGCTATACTAAAAGAGAAAATTGCAAGCGGGGAGATTTCCACAGTAATCCGGCCACAGGTACAAGCTCGACACATTGAAGGAACAATGGAGTTTGAAAGATATAAGGCGCAAAGAATCTCAAATGGAAAAACTCCGCAAAGCGTGATGACAATCACAATGCAAGAGGCGCAAGAGTTTGTAGACAGCCGCTCGGGAACGGGGACGGTCATTATTCAAAAACAAAAAAATGGAGCGCTTAAAATTGTAGAGTTTGCAAATGCAGATGCGACGATAGGCCGTTATTATAAAAATAATGCTTATCACAAAACAAATCGAGCAGGTATTTACTATTCAAAAAAAGGCACTCATGTAGTTCCGACAGAGCCGAAGGAGAATAAATAAATGGTAAACATTTGGGATTATGCGAATCGACTTCCCCGTGTAAAAATTTTGACAGCAACGGGGAAATCGTTTGAGGGAAAGGTAATTGCTGTATTAGATGCACTCGAATCCAACGATGACCAAGATAACATGGTAGTAGAAGCGGATAGCGGAGAAATCAATGTTTTTTATCCGGAAGAAATCGAAAGCATTGAGGTGCTGGATGATTGATGACAAGCTAAAAGCCGCCATTGAACGGGCACTAAAAAACGGCCTGCGGGTACAGTTAAAGCGCATGAAGGATGGCAGCGTCAAGGCGCAGATCATCAAGGCGGAAGAGCTGAAAAAATAATTTCAAAAATCTCTTGACTTTTCGTGTTCCGTGAATTATATTTGATTTATCGGAACACGAAAAGAGGTGAAAAAATGTCTCCGAGGACAGGACGGCCAAAGTCAGAAAACCCGAAGGACATAAATATTAAAGTCCGATTTGATAAGGAAACGCACGAAAAACTTATTTCCTATTGTCGAGAACACGGGATTACCCAAACAGAGGCAATTAGGCGGGGCGTTCATCTGCTTTTGGCAAAAAATTAAGGCGTTGGCGGCCTCACAAACCACACCAACACCCTAATTCACCACCACCGAAGCAGAGGTTAAATCTATTATAACCTCCTCTTCGGTGAAAATCAAGAGAAATGGAGATTTTTACCATGCTAACCGTTAGAGAAGCCTGCACGCTTATTAACAACCCCAAAGAAGTTGATGTTGCCGTGAACGGAAACGCATATTCGCTTTTCCATAACGGCGCACCCGACTATGACGATGTTATGGTCGAAGTGTTTGGGGACTACATCGTGAAGAATATTTTCTGTGGAAAAGAGGGCTGCTTTGAACTTGAGGTCAAAATGCGCCCGGTGAAGAAGGAGGACATGGCATGAACGAACTGATGATTTTTAATAATCCCGAATTTGGGAACATTCGCACAATGGAGTGCGACGGTGCGCCGTGGTTTGTCGGCAGGGATGTTGCAGCTGCGCTGGGGTATAAGGACGCAACAAAGGCAGCAAGAGAAAGAGTTGACGCGGAAGATAGGGGGGTAGCTAAAATGGACACCCCCTCCGGGCAGCAGGAAATGATTATCATCAACGAAAGCGGCCTTTATGCGCTTGTTCTTGGCTCTAAGCTGCCGACGGCTCGGAAATTCAAACGATGGGTAACGAGCGATGTTATCCCCAGCATCCGTAAGCACGGCGGGTACATCAACGGGCAGGAGAACATGACCCCGCGGGAACTGATGGCATCGGCGCTGCTGATGGCGCAGAAAACGCTTGCCGAGCGTGACGCCCGTATCTCCGCGCTGACGGTTGAAAATCAGATCATGCTTCCGAAAGCTGATTATTTCGACCAGCTTGTGGAGCGGAACACGCTGATGAACTTCCGGGAGACCGCAAAGGCACTGGATGTGCCGCCCAAGAAGTTTGTTTCTTTCCTGCTGGAAAAGAAATATATTTACCGCGACAAGAAGGGCAAACTGTTGCCGTATGAGCACAAGAACGATGGCTTGTTTGAAGTCAAGGAATCGGTGAATGAAAAGACGAATTGGAGCGGTGCACAGACGCTTATCACGCCGAAGGGAAGAGAAACATTTCGCTTGCTGTTCCTGGGCGTGGCATGACATAATAACCCAAACTGAATAACATTCCCGCAGCGCAATTGGGCGCCCGGAAGTGGCACGAAGAGCCAACTGACTATGTTTTGTAGTCGGTTGGCTCTTTTTTGTTTTGTGATCCATGCCGAGAGGCGTTAAACCGCTGGGCGACGGCCCAGAAAATAAACGGAGGTAAATCAAATGAGCGAAATTAGCACCAATACCAATCAGAACCCGGCCAATGCGCCGGAGGCCACACCTGCGAAGACCTTCACGCAGGAGGAAGTGGATGCCATGATCGGCAAGCGCCTTGCAAAGGCAATGAAGGGCATCCCCAGCGAGGAAGAAATCACCGCATACCGCACATGGAAAGACAGCCAGCAAACCGGACAGGAACGGCAGGCAAAGCGCGACAAAGAGCTTGCGGAAATCAAGTCCGCCCTGACCGCCGCACAGACGGAGATCGAGCAGATGAAGCGCGACAAATACGTGCTATCCAAAGGGCTGACCGGCGATGATGCAGAGTTTATCGCGTTTAAGGCTCTCAGGATGGTTGACGACAAGACCACTTTTGAGCAGGCCGTTGATAAGCTCACAGAAAACCGGCAAAAGGTCAAGTTTGATTGGACGGCTCCGGCGGGCAGCGGCGACAAACCGAATGCAAATAATGCCGCGATGAACAATCTGATCCGCGGCGCACTCAAGTAACGAAAAGGAGATTACAACATGGCAACTATTGATCGTTCCGCACTTTCCGGACTTATTCCGGAACCCGTAACCCGCGAGATCATGCAGGGCGCTATCGCGGAATCCGCAGTCCTGCGCATGGGCCGTCGTCTGGCGAATATGTCCAGCAAGACGCAGACCATCAACGTGCTTGACGCACTTCCCTCTGCATACTTTGTCAACGGCGAGGCCACCGACAGCGGCGCTGGCGAGGCATTCAAGCAGACTACCAAGATGGCGTGGGACAAGAAGAAACTGTACGCCGAGGAAATCGCGGTTATCGTCCCCATTCCCGAGGCTGCTCTCGATGATGCGGACTATGACATTTGGGGCGAGGTTAAGCCCCGTCTGACCGAGGCTTTTGGCAAGGTCATCGATGCGGCTATCCTGTTCGGCACTAACAAGCCCACCACATGGCGCATTGGCGTTGTTCCCGCTGCTATCGCTGCCGGTAACGGCGTTCCCGTCGGCACCAGCGTGTTTGACGACATCATGGGCGAGAATGGCCTGATTTCCAAGGTTGAGCTGGACGGCTTCAACCCCAACGGCGTGATGTCCGCTATCCAGATGCGCGGTAAGCTGCGCGGACTAAAGGACACCACCGGTCAGCCCATCTTCAAGTCCGATATGCAGGGTGCCACCCGCTACGGCCTCGACGGCATGGACATGTACTTCCCCATGAACGGCGCTTTCGATCCTGCGCAGGCGCAGATGATCGTTGGTGATTGGAGCCAGCTGGTGTACGCCATTCGCCAGGACATGACCTTCAAGATCTTCACCGAGGGCGTCATTCAGGACCCCAGCACCAAGGCCATTACCTACAACCTCATGCAGAACGACATGGTTGCTCTCCGCGCCGTCATGCGTCTGGGCTGGGAGATTGCCAACCCCGTCAACGCCTACAACGTGGACAAGGCCAATCCCTTCCCCTTCTCCGTTTATGGCAAGGGCGGCGCTATTTCCACCGTTGCCGTGACCCCTGCTACTGCTACCGTAAAGAAGGGTGAGAGCAAGCTGTTTACGGCCAAGGTTGACGGCGAGGGCATTATCAACGGTGAGGTCGAATGGTCTCAGGATGGTACGAAGAGCAATATCAGCGATGAGGGCGTTCTGACCGTTTCCGCTACCGAAACCAAGAGTACCATCACCGTTACCGCAAAGTCCAAGCAGGCCGGGACCAAGACCGGCACTGCCACTGTTACCGTTTCTGCCTGATTTGAAAGGAGCTGACCCGTATGACATACGCTGATTATACATACTACGCCGGAATCTATATGGGTTCTGTGAGCGAGGAAGATTTTCCGCGTCTGGCTGTTCGGGCCAGCTCCTTCCTCGATTACTACACCAAAAACCGGGCGAAAGACAACGCTGACATGGACGCTGTAAAGATGTGTTGCTGCGCATTGGTGGACAAGTATCAGTTGATCGAGACCGCGCAGCAACTTGCCGCAGCCAAGCTGACGGCGGCGCTTACCGGCGATGACGTGAAAAGTGAAACGGTAGGCGGGTATTCTCGCACACTGGCCAGCGGCGGGGAAAGCGCCGCTGCTGCATTGAGTGCCACGGACGGCGCAAGAAAATTGCTGGCGGAAACGTGCATGGAATACCTTGCCCATACAGGGCTGCTGTATCGCGGAGGTGGTTGCAGATGTACACTCCCCACACTGTAACGGTTTACAACGTCGTGCGTGAAACGGACCCTGCCACGCTAAAAGATGTCACAAACCTATATGTAACCGTGCTTGATGGCGTGTTCTGCGAGGCGTCAAAGGGAGTTAACGTGCGCAAAAGCGGGCTTGAAGGCGCCGACGCAGTAAACCTGTATATCCCATTTACGGTAAAAGCTGTGGATGGATTTAGCGGAAAGCCCAAGACATATACAGAGCCGCAAGCATTTTTTGCCTCAAGCGACAGGACGGGCCTATGGACGCTATCCACCACCGGCAACGGTGGCGATACATTTTTCGTCAAAGGCGAATTTGTAACGGACAACGAGGGCGTAGCATTGGCGCACGATAATTGCTGGAATGTGACTAAAGTTGACGCAAAAGACTTTGGCAGCGCAGATATGCAGCATTGGGAAGTGGGTGGGAAATAAGTGGCCGTTACCTTTGCGATGCATTTTGGCGGCATGGAGGCCATCAAGAACAAACTGGCTGAGAGCTGCACCCGCGCTGAAAGCATTGTGGGGCAGCAGGTCATAAAAGACACCGCACCGTTTGTTCCTGCGCTTACAGGATCATTAACAATACGCACGAGGTTAGACGGCAACAAAATTATTTACCCCGGGCCTTATGCGCGGTTTTTGTACTACGGCAAAGTCATGGTTGATCCGCAAACCGGCAGCACCTTTGCGCCAAAGGGCGGGACGAAGGTCTTGACAAACCGAGACCTTGTATTTTCCAAGGCGATGCACCCACAAGCACAGAGCCATTGGTTTGAGGCTTCCAAAGCGCAGAACCTGGATAAATGGATACGCATTGCAGAAAAGGCGGTGGAAAAATTTGGACAAAGTTAAAAAAACCGTATCGGCAGCGGAAGAGGACAAGGTATCTCGCAAGCTGCTGGTTTGGCTGAACACATATCCGGATTTGCCGGTGGATTTGATTCGATTTGAGTCCCTGCCCGCCGACACCTCTGCAATGGCCATTTCGACCATCCAGGCGTCCTATATCGTTAAACGATATGTTTTAGGGGGCTACCAAGCGGAATACCAATTCAAAATCATTTACCGGGTTAAGCCGGGCAACAGCATGGACAAACGGCTCAAGGCTGACGAACTGTTAAACGCTATCGGAGATTGGGCGACCGGAAAGCGCCCTGACATTGGTACGGGGAAACGCGTTGTAAGCCTGGAGCCTACTACGCGATCTTCTTTGTTCGCTGTGTATGAAAACGGCGACGAAGATCATCAAATCTTAATGAAAATGAATTACGAGGTGAATACATAATGGAAGATTTGACTTTTACCACACCGGAAGGCCAGACCATTGACCGGGAACTGCTGATCGCATACCTCAACACGGGGACCAAGGAAAGCCCTGTTTGGAGCGCTATCGGCAAGCGGGTGGAGGACACCAGCGAGGAAATGGACTGGGGCCAGGAGAGCAAGCAGGATGTGCTGGGGAACACATTCACAACCATGAAAAAGCCCGTTATTACACAAACCTTTGACCCCATCCCCTTGGATGCTGGTGATGCAGCAGCCGTGAAGATGTGGAATTTGGCCGTAAAAGACCACGATGCGCAGGCGCTGGCCAACCAGGACATGATGATCGGGCATTTTTACGCCACCAGCGGCGATGCGAAGTTTGCCGAGCGCTATGATTCCTGCGCCATTGCCGTGACCTCCATCGGCGGTGAGGGCGGCGGTACCCTGAACATCGCAAGCGAGATCACATACGGCGGCAATCGCACCCTGGGCACTGTGAATAAGGGCAGCAGCGGCGCTATTGAATTTACCGCAGCCTAAGCAGATCGGGGCGGGTGCTTCTGCCCGCCCCACTATCGAAAACGGAGGACGCTATGAGCGAAAATATTATCAAAATTGATACCGGCGTAGTCACTAAAACTTTTTTGACTACCGACGGGAAAGAATGCGAATTTGCGTTTAACCCGCTGGATATGGGCCTGTCTCGCCGGCTTTTTTCCGCGTTTGAAAAACTCGACAAAATGAACGAGGGTTATAAGGACGAAGTGCAAAAAAACGCCGATAAAAAGGAAATTTTTGACATTGGCCAAAAGATGGACCTGGAAATGCGGGAGATCATCAACGGAGAAGTATTCGGATTTGATATCTGCACCCCGCTTTTTGGTGAGCTGAATCTTTACGCGCTGGCCAACGGATTCCCCATTTGGGCAAATTTGCTTTTTGCGCTGGTGGACGAAATGGATACTGCGTATGCCCGGGAGCAGAAGCTTACCAACCCGCGCATTAGCAAGTACACCAAGAAGTACCACAAATGAGATACAGCCTGCCAAAATCCGTGGAGCTGGGCGGGAAGCAATACGCTATTCGGTCTGATTACCGGGACATTTTGGACATTTTGGAAATGCTTTCTGATTCGGAGCTGGACAGCGCCGATAAGGCAGAGGCAGTGATGGAAATGTTTTACCCGGATTACGAGGATATCCCATACACGGAATACGAGAACGCGGTGCGGCAATGCATATCCTTTATAAATTGCGGCGAGGAAGAATGCCGGGATGAAAAGCGCCCCAAGCTCATGGATTGGCAGCAGGATTTCCCGATGATTGCAAGCCCCATAAATCGCGTGCTTGGCACGGAAATCCGCTCCATTGAATATCTGCACTGGTGGACATTTATAGCCGCATACCAAGAAATAGGTGATTGCACCTTTGCCCA
>ENA-OXQR01000384-OXQR01000384.1-human-gut-metagenome-genome-assembly--contig:-NODE-384-length-15276-cov-8.96853_pt1 | contig 15276 bp, 11 predicted proteins | sample MGYA00249587_ERZ652573 | MGnify/ENA primary metagenome ERZ652573 (study PRJEB26925, sample SAMN05826651) | human gut metagenome | biome: ENVO:2100002; feature: ENVO:00000062; material: ENVO:00002003...
GAGATCTGCGCATGTCTCGTGGGCTCGGAGATGTGTATAAGAGACAGGATATAGATGATGTTACACTGCCTGACAGTACACTTCTTACAGTCACTGATGATGGAATAATCGATGTGCAGTTGGAATATCCGGTAAATGTAACACAGATCTATAAGGATGTGGAGCTTATTTCTCTGAAAAATATAGAGCAGATCATCAAGGCGGAGATTACGGAAAATCCTGATAAATATGATACCGCGGCGACATTCAATAAGCTGCAGCTTAGTTATTTGAAGATAAGAAGTGACAGTGAACAGGGAAAATACAGCTATGTTCCGGCGTGGGTACTGTCACGTATGGTAGACTCCAATGAGCAAAATGCTATCTTTGTAAACGCTATAGATGGAACGATCATAAATTTGGAAAATTCACTGTAAAGGAGAGGCTATGAAGAGGAAAAACGTTATTATATCGGCGTTGGTTCTTGCAATAGCATTAACCGGCTGCTCAGGAAAAAAAGTAGATTACAATATGGAAACTGAAAATATAAACACAAAAGCAGGAAGCGATATAAGTGCGTTTGACGACAGTACGAAATGGAATGACAGCTTTGCTGTTGAGATATCGGATAAAAGTGTGGATGTGGATATTTCAGCAGACATTACCCTGCCGGACTGCAAAAGCATGTCGGTTGTTGAGGTGAAGAATATAAAGGTGGGTGCCGATTTCAAAAAGAGTGTGATAGAGGCTTATTTTGGCTATAGTACCGTATATTATCACGACATACCTCATTATACGAAAGAAGAGATATATCACAGCATGGAGGTTGTAAAAAATGAGATTGCCGGGTATCAGCAGGAAATTGATGCGGGACTTATCACAGAAGAGGGCGTCAGCAGGGTGATGAAAAGTGAAAATGATCTGCTGGAACAGTATGAAAAGGCAGAACCGTCTGCACTGGATACGCGTGAAAAAGCTACAGATTATACGGATTGTAATGAGTATCTGGGATATATTGGTAATGTTTTCTGTGAGCTTAGATTTGGAATTGCTGAGGACGGCTCTCTTGAATATATTTCAGCACAGCCTCTTAAGGCAGGAAGTGAGGGGACATTATACGATGATAGTGAGTATGGCTATTACGGACCACCATCCTTTGCAGAGGAGAAAGGTGTAGAGGGATTTAACGGAGGCTCTACAGGTGGAGATACTACATCTTCATATGATAATGAGTGTGCATTATCAAAAGACGAAGCTATAAAAAAGGCAGAAGAATTTCAAAATAAATTAGGCATGGCTTCACAGGTATATATAGGAACATCAGACTACGAGTGGAGCGCAGGAGTGATAGAGGATGGTGATGATACTGTAAAAACTGATGATAAAGAGAGCGTCATAAAGGATACAGCCTGGGGATATATCATAGATTATGGCGAGGGTGTGGATGGCATAGCGTTTTGCAAGTCACTCGATTTCACCCGGAATATGGATATATGGGAGACACTCGATAACTATGATGATTTTATGCCATATGGCAGCAGTTCCTTTATTGTGACGGATCAGGGAGTGACGGAATTTACTGTTTCTTACCCGGTTGATATTGTAAATGAGTCAAAAAACGTAGAACTCTTGTCAATGGACACTATTAAAGAGATCATCAAGGATGACATGACAAAAAACTCAGATCAGTATGATTTTACACAAAATCACACTTACAACAATCTAAAGCTCGGATATATCCGTTTGAAGGATGCATCTGACAAGGATAAATGTACTTATGTTCCGGCATGGTGTCTGTCAAAACAGGATAAGGGCTACGACAGATATCCGGTGTATGTGAATGCGATAGACGGCACGATCATAAGGAGTGATGATCTAATATAAGATACTGTTATTGGCTGCAATAAAGTTTATACATGGAGTTACATTTTTAGATAATAGATCAGGTTCATATTTATTTGGAAAAGATGTGGAAAATATATGATTAATAAAAAGAAAAAATATATAGGGCGTTTGACACTTGCCACTGCAATTACCTCTATTTTATTTTCAGGATGTGGGGCGGCACAAAAGGAGCTTGCACAGACGGACAGAGCTTCCTACGAGAAAATATCATACCAGACAGTTACGGTACAGAGCGGTTCACTCACACCGCAGACTACCATCAGTCTGAGCGCGCAGGGCTATACCAGGTTTTCCTATGGTGCGACAAACACGGAGCTTACGCTTGAAAAGGTAAATGTGGCAGTGGGTGATCATGTGAAAAAGGGCGATATACTGGTGGCTTTTAAATCCGGGGAGATACAGAAAAAGATTGAGGACTACAGCGGGCAGATCAGTCAGAATAAGCTTTTAGCAGAGCACTACAGGGCTATTATGAAAATCGATGATACTCAGGATTATTCAAGCGATATAGCCCAGCTTGATAAGGATACAGAGGTTGCGCAGCTTTATCTTGATGAGGCTAAGGAAAAACTGTCGAGATATCAGATCACGGCATCAGAGGATGGCACGATCACAGCAATGAACAATTCGCTTTTGGCGGGAGTTTTTGAACCGGGCAGTAATCTTATAACAGAAATCAGCGGAAACGGCAATTACGAGGCTGACAGACCGGAAGGTTATGACTTTAATGTAGGTGATATATACACGGCAACAGCATCTGATATAGAGTTTGAACTTAAGGTAAAAGAGGTGGACGATAAAAAGGTTGTTTTTGAACCGGTATCGGACATGTCGGCAGTATCGGATGCACAGATATTTTCCATGGAAGTGACGCGCCCTGCTATAGAAAATGCTGTGTATGTGCAAAAGGACGCAGTACATGAGAAGGATGGCAGGTATTTTGTATACACACTGGATGAGAATGGATACAGACAGGCGATATGGATAAGTGCCGGAGATCAGGTGGGAGATTACCGGATCATCACAGAAGGACTTAAAAGCGGGGATGAGGTGGTTTTGCAGTGAAGATCAGAAACCTTTTATCAATAAAAAAGCTGGCAGTATTGGGGATATGTGTGTCGTTTTTGGCAGGCGGCTGTGGAAAAATGACAGAAAGCAGCATCCCGGAGCTTGAAGAACCTGTAGCGTTAAATGAAGCCTACAGACCTGTGGAATACGGTACGATTGGCTCCATACAGGTGCTGATGGCTACCGCAGTTCCTAGGGATTACTGCAATTACTACAGTGCCAACGTAAACATTTCACAGATATATGTGGAGCCGGGAGATACAGTAAATGTAGGGGATGTGCTTGCTGTCTGTGATGTGGATGAGGCAAAAAAACAGTTGCAGGAATGTAAGGATGCGCTGGTGCATGAGAATGAGACATATGAGATATCCGCTCAGATCTCGGATACGCAGATCAAATTATGGGAGAGTCAGGCTGCGGATACGGACGAATTTTCAACAGAACAGATTGAGAAAAAAGAGAGCACAGAAGATGATTACAATACGCAGATTGCCACAGAACAGGAAAATCAGCGGTACGATAAGCAGCTTCACGAATACCGCGTGCAAAAGATCAATGAGCAGATGGCTTTATATCAGCAGATCGTTGATGATGGAACGCTTAAGGCAGTCCACAGCGGTCTTGTCACTTACACTAAGAAGCTGACAGATGGAAGGTCTGCTGCGGCATACGAGAATATAGTCATTGTCTCAGATACGGATGACCTTGTGCTGGATATAAAGGGCACAGCCATAAATGAGTACAAATACAGCGATTATGACAAGAAATATGTGATAGTCGATGGCGAAAAATATGATGTCACTGAGTCTCAATATACATCAGAGGTTTTGGTACTTTCAAAGATAAACAACCGATATCCGGATGTGTGCGTGGAAAGCAGGGAAAAGCCGTTTCTTACGGCAGGACAGATGTATCCGGTATATTTTGAAAAGACAAAAACGGATCAGGCACTTGTCGTGGGAAAAGATTCCATCTATAAGGATGGCGATACCAGATATGTCTATGTGAAAAATGATGAGGGCGGCCGCGAGAAACGCATCATAACAACAGGTGAGTCTGATGAAAACTATACACAGGTCACAGAGGGCTTAAAAGAGGGGGAGCTGGTTTACTATAATTCTACAGATCAGGTTCAGACAAAGTATAGCAAATATACGGTAACAAGGTCTGACTTTGATATAGCAAACTACGGTGTGCGCTACAGCAGATCTGACGCAGGGACGATAACCGAAACCTGTGATTATGAAGGGCAGATCGTATCGGTCAATGTGAAGCAGGACGATACGGTAGAAAAGGGCATGCTGCTTTACGTGGTGGATACCGGAGAGGGCAAAGCTGCTATAACAGAGGCGAAAAATGCGATCGACTCGGAGAATGAATCCTATGCGCAGAAGATTGCTGATTACGATAAACAGATAAAAGATTTATCTGAAGGTGGTAGCAGCGCAGAAGAAAATAACCGGCAGGATGAAAAGCCGGATACAGCATATGATGAGCAGCAGTTGAAACTGAATTTACAATTATTGAATCTGCAGAAAAAACTTGCCTGTGCAGACCACATCTATCAGCTTTCCAGGCTACAGTCAGCATATGACAGCATAAGCGCAGGAAATGACGGCAAAGGAAATATTTCAGTATATGCCAAAAATGACGGAAAAGTTTCAAAGGTGAGTGTCAAGGCAGGAGATAATGTGGAGGAAGGCTCAGATATCCTGCAGATAACCGGAAATTCCACGGACGTACTGCTGGTTCAGGTAAAGGATAGCAATAGCTATAAAGTATATAAGGACAATATAGCAGATGTGGGAGAGCGCGTATCACTTGAGCTGGACGGTACAACGATCTACGGAAGCTGTATCGGTTTTGCCGGTTACGGCAGGGAAGCTCAAAAGGGATATATAAATCAGGATGATAAAGGTGTGCATATTACCGGAAACACAGATTCGGGATATGGAAATGCAGCATTTTATATAAAACTTGACAATGGAATACCGGATGATCTGACCAGGGCATCTGCTGTAAAGTTTTCTTATGTTTCTTTTAAAAAGGTGGTAGTGGTGCCGACTTCGATCATACACAAGCAGGTCAATCCTATGGACAAAGATGATATATCATACTATGTGTGGAAAATTGATGGGGACAGCGTGGTAAAGCAGCCGGTAATATTGGGCGATTATACATCAGGCAGCAATACACTTGTGCTTTACGGTATTGATGAGGGCGATGAAATATGTTTGGCTTCGTAATTAATAAATTAAAAAACAGAAAATGGTTAAATCTGTGTCTGCTTATGGGAGTGGCTTTGTTTATAGCACTTTTTGTGTGCCACCCTATGTTTGAAAAGGGTGCGGGAAATCAGATACTCGACAGACTTTTTACGGATCATGCCACACAGCAGAATGAGTTTCCTGCACAGATGAGCCGCGAGGGAACATATGCGGTGGCAGATTATCCTGATTCGCAGTCAGTGCTTGATAAGCTGTCAGGATACGAAAAGAAGTGGACTGAATATGTGGATATAAACAAGGTTTCCTCACAGCAGCTTATCACACTCTCAGGAGGACGCGCAGATACAGAGTTTGGAGGACTTAACCATTATTTTACAATAGGATATCTGCCGGGACTTTCGGAGTACGCGGATGTTGTAAAATCTCAGACTGACACAGCCACATTCGAATGCAGTATAAGCGAAAAGACAATGGATCACTACGGACTTGTAGCAGGTGAAAAAATCTATTTACATGTACCTGATGGCAGTGGGAAAAAGGAAATTTCTTTCGTCATATCACAGATCTGCCGTGAAAAAGATATAAACGATCCATATTGGGCCAAGACGCTTTCGGATATGGGCGATGTGATATTTGTTTCGCAGGATGTTTTTGACGAAATGATGCAGTATTACAGCGAGGACAATATCAGCTACAGTGATTTTCTCATGCTGGATTACAGGCAGATCAACACGGAAAATGCCTCACTTTATGACGGGTATATGGAGCAGTTTAAGGATGCTGACAAGCTCTACAATGACAACATCCGTGATACGCTGGAGCGCTTTTTTACACAGCAGAAGACGATAAAGCTGATGCTTTGGGCGTTGGAGCTGCCGTGTCTTGTGCTTTTGATTTTATTTATAAGAATGATATCTGCACAGATACTTTCGCTCGAGGAAAATGACATACTTGTTTTAAGAAGCCGCGGTGCGACAAAATTACAGGTATTTATTTTGTACCTGCAGCAGTCAGGAATAATAGCGTTTGCGGGCTGTGTACTTGGAATAGTACTCGGATATATAATGTGCCGGGCTGCCGCATCTACAGACGGATTTTTAAGATTTACGGCAAAGGATATAGGCACTTACAGATTTGTATGGCAGATGCTTGTCTATGCGGTGGCAGCGGCAGTTATCATGGTGCTGTTTATCACAGTTCCGGTGTGGAAAAAATCAAAGGATGCCATATCAGAGCGCAGCAGGGAACGAATATCAAAGAAAAAGCCTCTTTGGGAGAAATGCTTTATAGACGTTATACTTTTGGCTCTGTCAGCATATCTGCTTTACAATTACAACAAGCAGAAGAGTACGCTTGCGATATCTGTTCTTGAGAACAGGAGCATAGATCCTGTCATGATACTGGACAATTCGCTTTTTATATTTGCAGCGGCACTTTTGTGCGTAAGACTTACCGGACTTATTATTCTGCTTGTGGACAGGCTCTTTAAAAAGCATTTTTCTCCGGCAATGTATGCATCATTTTTACAGCTAAAACGAACCAGATACAATCAGGGATTTCTGGCAGTATTTCTTATCATGACAGTGGCTGGCGGTATTTTTGACGCGAATATGGCGCGCACCATGAACAGCAATATGGAGCAGCGTATCGTCTACAATGTGGGCTGTGATGCGATATACAACGAAGATTTCAGACTCAGGATACAGTACAATAAAAATGGCTCTGTAAACTGGATGTATGACGAGCCTGATTTCGGTAAATACGAGTCGCTCAAAAATGAGGGCATCTGTGACGGTGTCACGCGTGTGCTTGAGGACGAGAGGGTAGACATTTCCGCAGGCAGTGGTTCGGTTTCGGATGCATATCTTATGGCGATAAACACAAAAGAATTCGGTGAGACTGCGAAATTGCAGAGTGGACAAAATGATGATATTAATGACGCTCACTGGTTCAATTACCTGAATGAGCTGGCAAAAGAGCCGGACGGAGTCATCATTTCGTCAAATCTGGCAAAAGATCTGGGACTTAAAGTTGGTGACAGCTTAAATTACTCAAGGTATGTACCGGAGGCTGTCGATGAAGATCAGATCTACGCATCCGAGAATGTAAAGGTATGTGCCATAGTAAAAGGTTTTCCGGGCTACGAGCGTTACACCTATGAGACAGATGCAGACAAAAATGTGACCGAGCAGGAGAAATACCTGATCGTTGCAAATTATGCTAGGGTTGTGGAAAAGTTCGGCATGACACCGTACAGTGTGTGGATGAACCTGTCAAAAGGAAAAACGGTGGATGATATTGTGGGATATCTGGGCGGTGAGAACAGTGAAAATTCAGATAGTACAGCAGACAATTTAACAGACACTCAAAGTGAAAAAGTACAGAGTGAAATATACAGGAATATAACATCCGCGCAGCAGCTTATAGACGAGAATAAAAACTCAGCCACAGTGCAGATCACAAACGGTATGTTTACATTAAGTTTTATACTTTCACTGATAGTGTGCTCAGTAGGATTTTTGCTGTATTGGGTTATGACACTAAAACAGAGGGAGCTGCAGTTTGGTATATACCGCGCAATGGGAATGAGAATGAGAGAGGTAAAAGCAATGCTTTTAAACGAGCAGATATTTTTATCATTTCTGCCGCTTCTTGCGGGAGCAGGCATAGGTATAACTGCAACAGCGATGTTTGTAAGGCTCATATCGATCATATATCTGCCGCAGAAACACAATATCGGAGTAAATGTATATATTTATCCATCTGATATGCTGGAGCTTACAGGAGTACTTTTCGTGGCTGTAGCCGTATGCTATGTGGTTATCAGCAGACTGCTTAAGAGTATGAAGATAGCACAGGCACTGAGGCTTGGAGAAGATAGTTAGCAGATAAAAATGATTTTGTGGTAGTCGGTAGAAAGTTTTTATAGCATAGTAAATGAGGTCGTGACATATGGAAAATGCGATAATTGCTCAAAATATAAAAAGATATTTCAAGGCGGGAGATGGTACAACAGTCCACGCACTTGACGGAGTATCCATGGAGATAAAAAAAGGAACACTTGCCATCTTAAAAGGGCGTTCCGGCTCCGGAAAGACCACACTTCTTAATATCCTTAGTGCGCTTGATATGCCGACAGAGGGAAGTGTGCAGTTTCTGGATAAAAATCTCGAGCAGATGACCGAGAAAGACCGGGAAATGCTAAGGCGGTATGAGATGGGATTTGTATTCCAGTCTATAGCACTAATTCCCACGATGACGGCATATGAGAATGTGGAATTTGCCCTTAGACTTGCAAAAAATAAACGTCAGATACAAAAGAATTTGACTGATATGGATAATGACATTGGAGATGCAAAAACCGATGTGATAAATGAGAATACGCATGACAAAGTATCAGAGCTGCTGGAGCGTGTCGGACTCTCAAAGCGCATGGATCATATGCCGGAACAACTATCGGGAGGTGAGCAGCAGAGAGTTGCGATAGCGCGCGCTGTGGTTCATCGCCCGAAGGTGGTCTTTGCGGATGAACCGACAGGAGCACTCGATACCGCTTCTGGATTTGAAGTCATGCGATTGTTCCGTGAGTTGATAGACGATGAGGACATTACAATAGTTATGACCACGCATGATCCGAACCTGATGGAGCTGGGAGATGAAGTGTTTGAGCTTAGTGACGGCATAGTAATTTAAATTAAAAGGGGGAAAAGTAGATGATAAACTGCGATGGACTGGTAAAAATATATGAGACCGACGATAAAAAGGTGATGGCACTGGAGGGACTTGACCTGACGGTGGAAACAGGAGAGATGCTTGCGGTAATAGGAAAATCCGGCAGTGGAAAATCCACCCTTTTAAATATGATAGGAGGACTGGAAACACCCACAGCGGGAGTACTCACTATTGACGGAAAAGACATTTCCACATATTCAGAAGCTGAAATGGTGAGATACCGCAGGGACAAGGTGGGCTTTGTGTGGCAGAAAAGTGCCAAAAATCTGTTCCCATACCTGACTGTGCTGCAGAATGTCGAGGCCGTGATGATGTTTGAAAATTCAGGTAATACCGGTAATTTAAAACACGGCGCTCATGATGAGAGCAGAGGAGAACATGTAAATAGATGCAGGGATAATAATAAAAGCTATGCCCTTAAACTGTTAAATGCAGTGGGATTACAGGAGCACAAGGATAAGCTTCCGGCTCAGCTATCGGGAGGAGAGCAGCAGCGTGCAGCGATAGCGGTGGCACTGGCAAATAAGCCGGATATACTGCTTGCGGATGAACCGACCGGAGCCGTGGATACAAGGACTGCTGATACAATCTATGAGCTGTTTCATAAGCTGAACAAAGAGCTTGGTATAACCATCATCATAGTCACACACGATATGGCACTTGCAGGCCGTGTAGACCGCACAGTGCTTATATCTGACGGAAAGGTAAGCACGGAGAAATTGAAGAAACACCCTGCAATGGAATATACGGTATTGGATAAGGCACACAGGATAAAACTCACTGATGAGATGCTTGAGGCAGCGGGGATAGAGTCTAATAAGGTCAGGGTTGATGTGCAGGATGGAAAGCTTGTGATATCGCGGATTTAAGACATATTAAACGTTTAGCGTTATAGAGCCTTTTTATCTTACGGGTTGGTATTGGCTCTTGCAATATCTTATTAAAATTTAGGGCATTTATGGTTATAATTATTTTGTTTGAAAAATACTGTGAGTCTGTCTATAATTGAGCTATAGATAATTTCAAGAGGTATAATACAATATGATAAAAATAGGTATTGAGTAGTTAAGTGCATCGTTCACGGGGTTATTATTGAAATATGGTTTTTGTCATGTTATTTTTATCTTGGAAATAAGCCTGCTAAATTTGTTGAGTACCATTCGTGTCATTCATGTATTTATGGTTGAAGATATATGGATTATAGGATATAAAGAAATTAACAACAGTTGAGGAGTCAGGAACGGTTGCAAACAGGAGTGACAAAATAAGGGGGAATATGAAGAAGAATTTAAAAATTTTATTCATCCAATTATGTGTTTTGGCAATAGGCTGCTTTATCGGAGAAGCAGTTTTCGGCTTGCCCAAATGGCTTGGACTTGTGATAGCAGGTCTTATGTTTTATTTGGTATTTTTTATAATACAGATTAAAGGTGCTATGAGTAATATCAAAGATGAAGTGTCAAGTGATGGCATAGCCGGAGCAAGAATATGCGGAGTCTTTATTTCTGCGATACTACTTGCATTTATATTGGGAATATATGTTTATCAAGCGGCTAATATAGCGATGACTATAGCCGGTGTGGTATTGCTTATATTACAGCGGAGAAAAATAAAAGGGTTTTTCTTTGAGAATCGCTGGGAGAATAATTTTTGGTTGGTGTATTTTGGTATTGCATTTATTATTTGTGGTGTTTTTTCTGTATTTGCGTGTCTGGATATTGCACCATGCACGGAGCTTTGTGGTGTTTACAGGGCTATCGGTATCATAGTGTGGATTTTGGTGATTTTATGGACACTTCCGCCTGATACATGGTTGGCCAGATTTGCCACAAATAACTATAAGAGATATGAAGATAATTATGATTAAGAAAGAAAAATAGAGATTATTTTCTAATGAAAATTATCGGACAAAATAAGGAGGATAAATGAAAAAAATAGTTTCTAATTTGTCAGTAGTGATTTTTGTCATAGGATGTGCAATAATGGAAATAACAACATGGTTTATTGATTCATATGTTATGTTTTATATAGGAATAATTATTGTTATAGTGGGAATTATTGGAATGATTATTCAAGGAAAGTTTAAGAAAGTAATTGAGTTTATTATAGAGTATTTTTAGAAAGTTTTGCTTTCAACATTTTACCACTTGATAGTTTATAGAGAATAAAAATAGATAAAAAGTTAAGAAAAGGAGAAAATGAAAGTAATGTTGCCTAATACTTGAACAATATCATGGGGTTGTCTATAATGTAGTAAAAAGAAAATGGAGTTTTAATAAATGAAACGATTTACAGCAATATTATTTACAGGCGTGATGATATTTACCCTTGCATCATGCGGCAAAAAAGCACAGGATACACCGACAGAGCCTGCAACAGAGACACAGGCTGCAACAGAGACACAGGCTGCAGAGAAGGTTGAGATGCCTACGGAAACGGAAGCCGTGACAGAGGTGGTAACAGAGGCTGCAAAAGACACGCAGCAGACAGAAGCACAGCAGGAAGAACAGACTGCCGAACAGCAGGACGAGGAGAAGAACAATTCAGGTGAAAATAATTCCTCTTATCAGTATGTAGAAAGAGCATCCTATGAGAATGGAGAATCAGTGTCACTAAATCCTTCATGGCAGTATGCAGACCATTCAGCGATAAATTCAGGCTGCGCGGTCATGTACAAGGCTACAGCAAACCGCAAAAACATAGTAGTAGGTGTCAATGCTGGACACGGTACAAGCGGAGGAACTTCGGTGAAGACACTTTGTCATCCGGACGGCTCGGCAAAGACCACAGGTGGTACAACAGGCGCAGGCGCAACAAAAGCAGTAGCAGTTTCAGGTGGTATGTCCTTTAATGACGGTACACCGGAGAGCTCTGTCACACTCCGTATGGCGCAGATATTAAAGGACAAGCTGCTTGCGGCAGGCTATGATGTGCTTATGGTAAGAGACGGAAGCGATGTACAGCTTGACAATGTAGCACGTACTGTCATCTGCAATAATGCGGCAGACTGTCATATCGCTCTGCACTGGGATGGTGACGGACTAAGCTACGATAAGGGCTGCTTTTACATATCAGTGCCGGGAGGTATAAAGGGTATGGAGCCTGTTGCATCGCACTGGCAGCAGCATGATGCACTTGGGGCAAGCCTGATAGAAGGACTGCGCGCTCATGGAGCAAAGATAAACGGTAATGGCTCAATGGCGATAGACCTGACACAGACCTCATACAGCACGGTACCGTCAGTGGATGTAGAGCTTGGCAACGCATGTTCTGACCACAGCGATGCCACACTTGAAAATCTGGCAGACGGACTGGTGCAGGGAGTCGAGGGATATTTCTAGAATATAAAGTGGAGATTTAGCCGGCTTTTGGAAGATGTGAAGAAATAAAGAAAACCAGTAAAAAACTCTTGACTTCTCACCAAAAATATTGTAGTATACGTTTTGTGCAAAACACAAGGGCTTGTAGCTCAGCCGGTTAGAGCGCACGCCTGATAAGCGTGAGGTCGGAAGTTCGAGTCTTCTCAAGCCCATCCTTGTAATAAGCGTATTATGAAAGCCACGGATTGCTCCGTGGCTTTTGTTTTATGTGTATCTACACCTGCACAATGCGTCCGTGTCTGCCCATTCCTTTAAAAAATCCCGCATTTATTCCATCATACTTTTTGGCACTGCACTCAGAAACCATGAGCTGCTGCTTATATTTGTAATCATCCCACTCGAGAATTGCTGTGACGTAGGGCTGTTCCTCCATTACACGCACAGTCGTATTTTTCTTTGAAAACACAGGGTATTTTCCGGTGTATCCATTTTGAAGCAGCTCCTTTTCAAGCGCTTTACGCTTTTCTTTTATGCGTTCATTTATCTTATTTCCGTAATTTCTCTCCGGATAATCCTTTGATGCCTTTATCACAAGCTTATAAATATACTGATAAAGCGGTACTCTTTTTGCATCGGCTAAATGTCTGCTCAAAAGCTTTTCCGTTTTTTCACATGGATTTGCCCTGTAGCGTGCAATGAGCTTAAGATAATCAGTGTCCGAAACCTCCCTGCAAAGCTCCTCCATAATGTCTATTCCCTCTACACGCGCCGGAAAATGATACTCCATCAAATCGCCGGGTACCGGTGTCCATCTGCGAAATGGTGCAAAGTAAATAAGGCTCTGGATAAAACATTCTGTCTCGTTGCAGTATTCCTTTCCCATGTACATATACTTGTCTGCGATTGTTCCTACCATATATACGAGCATGCGCCACTGTTCCTGTCCTTTTACCCAGAAATGTCCTATTTCATGGTATTTAAAGCATGCCTCATGCACATGCAAATTATCAAACCAGAGTGTGATCACATTGTCCTGCTGGTGCAGAATGAGTCCATAACCTTTTTCACTTCCTAAAACCAACGATGCCAAAATGATTTCTTCCTCGCTATGATAATCGCCCTTTAACACTGCATTTTCCAAAGTCAGGTAGCATTCCACCGCATCATTCATGATATATGGGATTATATATTTGTCATCACTTCTGCATATATCAAATGAACCGTAATCAAAGAGCTCTGCGAGCATGTAAAATGCGCGTGGCATATCCTCTTTTAAGCCGGGAAGTGCTTTTACTAAATCCTTGTAAGCCTGCATTGTGGTATCCTTTCGTATAGGAAAAATGATAAAAAAATAAGAATTTCAGAAGTAATAAAAACCTCTGAAACCCTTGTAAATAGTACGGGCAACAGGACTTGAACCTGCACGGTCTCCCACTAGAACCTAAATCTAGCGCGTCTGCCAATTCCGCCATGCCCGCAAACACTTTGACAGTATATCATTTTGTTTCAGGTGTGTCAATATTATTTATCACATTACGAAAGCGGGTTTTCTACATCTGTTTTATTTTCGGATATTCGTTTGAGTGTGCACTGATGACCTCATTAATCCAGTCTACACACTGTTTTTTCCCGTCATCTGTAAATGGAAAGGTATTGTCAGTTTTTTTGCTGTCGTCGGTCAGGTCAAAAATATACGGCCCCGGCCATATCCATGCATGAAATATTGGCTCACCCTTTTCCTCGGGTGTATCCTCGGTGGCTTCCTTAAGGACAGGCTCCTCACGCTTTATGAGAAAGCGCATGCCGTTCATCCAGCCGGTAAAGGTTGTTTTTTTATAGTAGTTGAGATTGAGTGCATCGTCGTATGTAAGCATAGGCGGCTCCTTGATATATAATGATATGTAATTATACACCAAATATCCGTTTAATGCCAGAATAACGCCGGTACTTAACAATTCAAAGTGATAATGCACTGAAAATTAATATTTTAATGCGAAAATAAAAATGAATAAAAATGTATAAATAATGCTTATAAGCTACATAAATTACCCTTATTAATGAGTATTATAAAAAAATGACTAATTTTTATGCAAAAATGAAAATAACATAGGAAAATATATCCAATTGACAAAGTATGATTTCTGTGTATAATAAAAAAGAATTGTTCGCGTCAGAACGACAGTTGTATCAGACAGCAAGATTAGGGAGTGTGTAATGACAATGACGTCATTCGCACTTTTTGCGTATTAGACAAAATACTTTGACGTGGTGCAGTGATAATGCTTTAAAAAATAAAAATAATGCATTATCGATACAAATCCAAGAGGGAGAGAAAAAAATGGGTAAGTACATTGTAAAGAGAGTTATTCTCGCGATTTTTACAATCTTCATTATCAGTCTTATTACATTCTTTGCCATGAATGCAATTCCGGGTGGTCCATTCAATTCGGAGAAGGCAAAGAGTCCGGCGGTAATGAAAGAGCTTGAGGCACGCTACGGACTGGATCAGCCACTTATAGTCCAGTACAAGAACTACATGGCAGGCGTGCTGCACGGAGATTTCGGTGTTAGTCTTAAGACAGACCGTCCGATCTCAGATATCATTGGGGAGAGCTTCCCGATTTCAGCGAAGCTTGGACTCTTAGCGGCGCTCACTGCGATAGTATTCGGAGTGGTGCTCGGTTCGATAGCAGCGCTGATGCGAAACAGGTGGCCGGATCGAGTTATAGTATTCTTCGTCACACTGATTACGTCGATGCCGTCATTTGTCATCGCTACGTTATTACTTTATTTCTTCTGTATAAAGCTTGGCGTGGTGCAGGCCTTCAGCTCAGGAAGCAACATGATATTACTTCCGGTGCTGTCACTGTCACTTTCACCGATGGCATATATTACAAGACTTACAAAGACTTCAATGCTTGATGCACTCGGACAGGATTACATCCGTACGGCAAAGGCCAAGGGTGTACATCAGTACAAGATTATATTTGTACATGCGCTTCGTAATGCGCCTGTCTCTTATACACATCTGACGCTGCCGACGA
>ENA-OXQR01000385-OXQR01000385.1-human-gut-metagenome-genome-assembly--contig:-NODE-385-length-15169-cov-7.80329_pt1 | contig 15169 bp, 17 predicted proteins | sample MGYA00249587_ERZ652573 | MGnify/ENA primary metagenome ERZ652573 (study PRJEB26925, sample SAMN05826651) | human gut metagenome | biome: ENVO:2100002; feature: ENVO:00000062; material: ENVO:00002003...
GGGCTGCTGCTCCGCCGCAGCTCCTCCAGCTGCCGGGTATTGTCAAACCTGCCGCACAGCAGGCGCAGGAATTCATCCAGACGGCTCATAGGTTCTCCTTTCTCAGGCAGGGCCTGAAGCGCAGGCCGGACGGGATTTCCCGTCCGGCCTTTTGGTGTGATTGGGATGAACTGGGATACTCCCACCAGATGCATCGGCCGGTTCCCGGTCCAGCGGGGCTTCCGCATCGGAATGCAGCCGGACAGGCACAGGCCGTCCGCCCCAAGGTTGTTGCCTCCGGCAAAAACGCTTGTACGCACCGCTGGGCGCAGTCTTATTTCGCGGGCTTGACGATCAGGTTCACCAGCCGGTTCTTCACCAGGATGGTCTTGATGATCTGCATCCCTTCGGTGGCCTTCCGGACCTTCTCCACCGCCAGGGCGGCATCCACCACGGCCTTCTCCTCACTGTCGGTTGGCATGGAGATGGTGCCCTTCAGCTTGCCGTTTACCTGGACGGCCAGCTCCACTGTGGAGGCCACGGTCTTGCTCTCATCCGCCACGGGCCACTCCGCCTGGCAGCACATCTTGCCCGTCTGGGCGGCGAAGCCCAGGTTCTCCCACAGCTCCTCGGTGATGTGGGGGGCGAAGGGGTTCAGCAGCAGGAGCAGATACTTCAGGTCGCCCCGGGTGCAGCCGTTGGCGTTCAGCTCGTTCACCATGGTCATCATGGCGGCGATGGCGGTGTTCATCTTCAGACTGTCCACATCCTCTGTGACCTTCTTGATGGTCTTGTGGATGACGGCCTCGTTGGCGGGGGTCACATCATAGCTGTCGGAGGCGCTCTCCGCCAGATTCCACACCCGGTCCAGGAACCGCTTGGAGCCCTTCACCGCGTCGTTGGACCAGGTTGCGGCCTTCTCAAAGTCGCCGATGAACATGATATAGAGGCGCATGGTGTCGGCGCCGTACTGGTCCACGATGTCGTTGGGGTTCACCACGTTGCCCCGGGACTTGGACATCTTCTCGCCGCCCTCGCCCAGGATCATGCCGTGGCTGGTGCGCTTGGCATAGGGCTCCTTGGTGGGCACCACGCCGATGTCATACAGGAACTTGTGCCAGAACCGGGAGTACAGCAGATGCAGGGTGGTGTGCTCCATGCCGCCGTTGTACCAGTCCACGGGAGACCAGTAGTCCAGGGCCTCCTTGGAGGCGAATGCCTTGTCGTTGTGGGGATCCATATACCGCAGGAAGTACCAGCTGGAGCCAGCCCACTGGGGCATGGTGTCGGTCTCCCGCTGGGCGGGGCCGCCGCACTTGGGGCAGGTGGTGTTCACCCAGTCAGTCATCTTGCTGAGGGGGCTCTCGCCGGTGTCGGTGACCTCATAGGAGTCCACCTCCGGCAGCAGCAGGGGCAGCTGCTCCTCCGGCAGGGGGACCCAGCCGCACTTGGGGCAGTTCACCAGGGGGATGGGCTCGCCCCAATAACGCTGGCGGCTGAACACCCAGTCCCGGAGCTTGAAGTTGGTCTTGGGACGGCCGATGCCCTGCTCCGTCACCCACTTCTTCATGGTGGGAATTGCCTCTTTCACGGTGAGGCCGTCCAGGAAGCCGGAGTTCACCATGATGCCGGTGTCGTCCTTCAGGGTGAAGGCCTCCTTGGTGATGTCTCCGCCCTGGACCACCTCCACGATGGGCAGGCCGAACTTGGTGGCGAACTCCCAGTCACGCTGGTCGTGGCCCGGCACGCCCATGACGATGCCGGTGCCGTAGCCCATCAGCACGTAGTCGGAGACGAACAGGGGCACGTGCTTGCCGCTGGCGGGGTTGACGGCCTCGATGCCCTCCAGCCGGACGCCGGTCTTCTCCTTGTTCAGCTCGCCCCGCTCAAAGTCGGACTTGCGGGCGGCCTCCTCGATATAGGCGGCCACAGCATCCCAGTTCTGGATCTGGTCCTTCCACTGCTGGAGATAGGGATGCTCCGGGGAGATGACCATATAGGTCACGCCGAACAGCGTGTCGCACCGGGTAGTGTAGACCGTCAGCTTGTCGCCGTTGGTGGCGGTGAAGTCCACCTCCGTGCCCTCGGACCGGCCGATCCAATTCTTCTGCTGGATCTTCACCCGCTCGATGAAGTCCAGGTCGTCCAGGTCGTCGATGAGCCGGTCGGCGTACTTGGTGATGGCCAGCATCCACTGGCTCTTCTCCTTGCGGATGACCTGGCCGCCGCAGCGTTCGCACACACCGTCCACGACCTCCTCATTGGCCAGGACGATCTTGCAGCTGGTGCACCAGTTGACGGGCATGGAGGCCTTGTAGGCCAGCCCCTTCTTGAACATCTGCAGGAAGATCCACTGGGTCCACTTGTAGTAGCTGGGGTCGGTGGTGTTCACCTCCCGGTCCCAGTCGAAGGAGTAGCCCAGCATGTGGAGCTGCTTGCGGAAGTTCTCGATGTTGTCGTGGGTCACCTTGGCGGGGTGGATGTGGTGCTGAACGGCGTAGTTCTCTGTGGGCAGGCCGAAGGCGTCATAGCCGATGGGGAACAGGACGTTGTAGCCCTGCATCCGCTTCTTCCGGCAGATGATGTCCATGGCGGTGAAGGGCCGGGCGTGGCCCACGTGGAGCCCCTGGCCGGAGGGATAGGGGAACTCGATCAGGCCGAAGAACTTCTCCCGAGTCTTGTCCCCCGTGACGGCGGTGAAGGGCTTCTCCTCCAGCCACTTCTGCTGCCACTTTTTCTCAATGCTGGCAAAATCGTATTTCATATCCTTCTCCTCATTCCTGTGAATGGATTTCTCTGTTCGATTTATTTTTGCCGCGGCGCGCCCCCCGGGCGGCCTCTCTTGCTTCTACGGGGCAATTCACCTTCTGTACGTGGCAAAAATACTTTGACCCAACCGCCTTGGGTGGCGTCGCCAGTGACTGATGCCGCTGGTGAAGGCACTCTGCTGCGCAGCCGTTGGCGGCTCTGCCGCCTGACGGATGCGGTGTGCCCCCTGCGGGCAAGGAGATGTCAATCCCCTCTTCAAGCTGTAAAAGCGCCCCCGACCTTACGGTCAGGGGCGTAAAAGCTACGCGGTACCACCCTGGTTTCGCCAGCCGTTGCCGGATGGCGCTCAACGGCCCGGAGGGCCTCGGCCAGTAACGGGGCCTGCCGTCCCACCCTACTATGTCCGTTCAGGCGGGAGACTCCGGGAACAGTCATCCGCGAAGGTCCCCCACCGGCTCGCAGCAGCCGCCGGCTCTCTGAAGGCGGGACATTTCGCCTTTCTTCCCATCAATGTCGTTAACGGGTCTATTTTATGTGGCTTTGCGCGTTTTGTCAAGAGGTAAGCGGGAAAAGCGCTTTACAATCCAGTCGACATCTTGTTTTTGCCCGTCCTGCTCTGTATAATGGGGAAAATCCAACGTATGGCAGCAGAAAAAACTCTGGCAATTTGGGGGGAGGCGAAACCGTGAAGGGCACCCTGATAAACACGCCCACATTGGAAACCGGGCGTTTGATCTTGAGGAAATTCACAGAGCGCGATCTGGAATGGCTGTTTCTGATTCTCCATGACAAGGACGTCAATCAATTCCTGCCCTGGTATCCGATAGACAGCATAGAAGAAGCCAAGAAATTCTATGAAGAAAGATACGCTTCAAAATATGTCCAGCCGCAGGCATACGCTTACGCGATCTGCTTGAAAACGGACGATCATCCCATCGGCTACATAAAAGTGGATATGGAGGAACATCACGATTTCGGATATGGGCTTCGCAGGGAATTCTGGCATCAGGGACTTGTCACAGAAGCGGGCAAAGCGGTGATCGCCCAAGTGAAAAAGGACGGCCTGCCTTATATCACAGCAACGCATGACCGAAACAACCCAAGAAGCGGCGGCGTTATGCGGAACGTTGGAATGAAGTACCAATATTCTTACGAAGAACAGTGGCAGCCCAAGAATTTTCTGGTTACATTTCGGATGTACCAACTGAATCTTGATGGGAATACAGATCGGGTTTACAAAAAATATTGGGACCAATCTGCTGCCCATTTTATAGAACCGAACGTGTGAACAGATGGATATTGGAGAAAAGCTGGGCGCAGAGGCAGCCGGACTTGTTAAAACCGAAGTGCTTGATACATGGACCTGCCTCACAGGAAGCAGGCCCATTTTCATACAGGCGCGCCCAATGCGCCCTCACACTTCGCAGGGAAGGCTTTTCGCCCCCTGACTTATATCGCTGCCCCTTGATTCCGATTGTTTCATACTCCCCCGCCGGTCGCCTGATGCAGCAGCTCCTCCGCTGGCACACCGAAGAGCTTCGCCAGGGCCAGCAGGTTGGAGGTGCTGGGGTCCGCCGTGCCGGTCTCCCATTTGCTGACCGCCTGCCGGCTGACCCCCAGGGCCTCCGCCACGAACTCCTGGGTCATCTGGCAGCGCATCCGGTGGGCCTTGAGGACCTCCCCCAGGGTGCGGCAGGTCTCCGCTTTTTCCCGGCGGGCCTCCCCGCCCCGCAGGTACTTCCGCAAAGCCCGGATCAGCAGGATCAGCAGATAAATGAGCCCTGCCCAGATGGCCAGAAACAGGAGCAGCAGCGGGAGCATGATAATGGAACTGAATGCCATTGCAGTTGCCTCCTTTTGTTTTGGTGGTCTCAGCATACCCGGGGCGGGCGGTTGCGTCCACCAGCTATCGCGCAACTCTGGGTTGATAAGCAGAAAAAAGCTCCGGCGGTCAGCGCCGTCGGAGCTGATGTTTCCCCTTTTCACCGGACACGGCGCCCCACAAAATCTTCGTTTTGCGTGGCACCACATTGGACTCAAATGGGCAGGCAGAGCCTGCCCATTTCATATTTTTGCCTGCGGCAAAACGCTTGGACACGCCACTTGGCGCGAAGGGCGATCAATTCTCCGTCAGCACACCGGAGAGATCCACCGGCTTGCCGTCGTGCCAAAGCCGCTCCAGCGAATAGAACTCCCGGGCCTCGGCGGAGAACACGTGGACCACCACACAGCCGTAGTCCAGCAGGACCCAGGTGCCGTCCCGGTAGCCCTCCCGGCGGAGAGGATCCTCCCCCGCCTGCTCCTTCATGGCCTTCTCCACTGCGCCGCACAGGGCGTTGATCTGGGTGTTGGAATTGCCGGTGGCAATGACGAAATAGTCCGCCAGGGTGGTCTGCTCCGTGATCTCGATGGCGGCGATGTCGCCGCCCTTTTTCTCGTCCAGGGCTTTGGCCGCAGTCAGGGCCATCTCTTTGGGTGTCATGGACTCATCCTTTCTGATCGTTTGAATCTGCGGCACACCTGCCGCTCAGGTTACAATAATAAACCCGTCATCCGGGGCCGCGGTTCCGCCGTCGGACATACCGGGGTCTACAGGCGCCGTCTCACCATCAGACGGCTGGGAATCCGGCGACTCCGGGGCGGTTCCGCCGCTCTCACCTGCCGCCGGGTCTCCGCTGCCGCCCGGGAGCTGGCCGATCACCTGTCCTGTACCGGGGTCCAGGATCTGCCCGGTGCCGGGATCGATGATGCCGCCGGTCTCCGGGTCGATCAGGTCTCCCGTGTCCGGATCGATGCTCCCCGTACCGGGCTCCGTGGCTCCGCCGGGATCCGTGGTCTCTCCGCCGCCGCGCGTCCCGGTCGCCCCGCCGGTCTCCGGCGCTCCGGCATCAGGACCGGTCCCTGTGCCGGTCTCCCCCTCCGGAGGCGTCTCCTCCTCCGGCTCCTGGGGCGTCCACTGGGCCTGCCAGTAGGACCGGGGATGGGTGGCGTTGCTGTCTTCCACATGACCGGTGGAGGAGCTGACGGAGCCGTCGCTGTTCACGGTCATCATATCCAGATCGCTGCGGGTAAATACCTCGGCGTAGGGGCTCAATTTGGTGTTCACCAGCTCCAGCAGCTGGCTGGTGTTGGGCGTTACATAGGACTGTTCGGAATACCGGCCGTTGAGCTTGCTGGTGGTGGAGCTGTATGCGTAGGCGGGCGTGTTCGGCATGGTGACGAACTCCACGTTCTCCGGCTTCAGGCCGCCGGTGAAGGCCGCTTTGGCAAACCACAAAATATTCTGGAGGGTCAGATCCGTCTCCACGTTCTCCCGAAACACCTCGGCAAATGCGTTGATCTTGGCGATGTTCTCGATCTTCAGCAGCTGCTCCACCATGGCGGTCAAAAATGCCTGCTGCGTCTTGATGCGGCCCAGATCGCCGTCCTTGTAGCCGTTGGCTCCGTCCCGGAACCGCAGTACCTGCATGGCGTCGTCCCCCGTGAGCAGGCGGTAGCCCGCTTTCTGGTTGATATAGAGGTTTTGCAGGGGGTCACTGTAATACATGTCCCGGGGCACATCGAACCAGACGCCGCCCATAGCGTCCACGATCTGGCCCACGGCCTCCCACTCCACAATCACCTGATAGTCCGGCTCAAAGCCCACCAGTTGGGCGATCTCCTTGTAGAGATACTGGATGCCCCGGTCTCCACCGCCGTACCAGTTGTAAACAGAGTTGATCTTCTTGATATCCCAGGAGACATTCACCATAGTGTCCCGGGGAATGGACATCACCGTGGCCTTCTGGTTGGTCACGTCGTAGCTGGCCAGCAGCATCGTGTCCGTATTGCCGCCGCCCCCCGTGTCCCGGCCCAGGATCAGGACCGTGTAGTAGTCCTGACTCTTCCGCTCTCCGTCGCTGCGGGGGCGGGTCCCCTCGCCCCAGTCGATCTCCTCCACCGGATCGGTGGGTTCTTCCGTCTCCTGGGGCTCTGTCTTGCCGGTGTTGAGGTCCGGCCGGACGAACAGGCTCTGCCAGGCCAGGACCCCCGCCAGGGCCACAGCCAGAACTGCGGCTGCGGCAATCAGCCCCTTCTGCCCCCTGGTCAGTCCGGACCGTCTCTTTGGGGGACGTCCTTTTCCATCCATCTGGTCCGCCATGGTGCCACCCCTTTTCCGTCGTTCAGCTCACGATGATAAAGCCGTCATCCGGAGCCTCTTCTGCGGCAGCATCGCCGCCTCCATCTCCGGTGCCGGAGGTCTGGCTGTCTCCAGTGCCCGAATCGGTCGTTCCTCCGCCTGCATCAGGCGTGCCGCCGTCCGGAGTCCCGCTTGTGCCCGTACCCGGATCGGTGGTCCCGTCGGTGCCGGTGGTTCCTTCTCCGGTGTCAGGTCCTGTGGTCCCGCCGCCGGTGCCGGGATCTGTCCCGCCGTCGGGCGTTGTCCCTGTTCCGGGATCCGTCGTGCCAGAGCCCGGGTCTGTGGTCCCGCCTGTCCCCGGGTCCGTGGTTCCGCCATCCGGCGTCACCGGCAGGCCGGTGTCCGGATCGATGGGATTGCCGTTCTCGTCCACCGTGGGCGTCTCCTCCTCCGGCTTGCTGGGCGTGGTGGGCTTCACCGGCGGCCGGGCCGCCCGGCTGTCTTCCACATGGCCGGTGGACGAGCTGATGCTGCCGTCAGAGTTGACGGACATAATGTCCAAGTCGCTGAGGGTGAATACCTCCGTATAAGGACTCAGCTTGGTGTTCACCAGCTCCAGCAGCTCATCCGCGCTGGGCACCACGTAGGATTGATAGTTGTGATAGGTGCGGCTCCAGCAGGATGCGGTCCGGTTGGGCATGGTGACAAACTCCACGTTCTCCATGCTCAGCCCACCCAGAATCGCCTGCTGGGCAAACCATAGGATATTCTGGAAGCTCAGGTCTGTCTCCACATTGTTCTGGAACACCTGGATGAACTGGTTGATCTTTGTGACGTTCTTGATCTGCAGCAGCTGGTCCACCATGGCGGTCAGAAACGCCTGCTGGGTCTTGATGCGGCCCAGATCGCCGTCCGGATAGCCGTAGCGCATGTCGTTGTCGTGGCGGTAGCGGAGCACCTGCATGGCGTCGTCCCCCGTGAGCAGGCGGTAGCCCTTCTCCTGGTGGATGTGAAGGTCCTGATAAGGATCGTCGTAGTTCATGTTCCGTGGCACGTCGAACCAGACGCCGCCCATGGCGTCCACGATCTGGCCCACGGCGTCCCACTCCACAACCACCTGATAGTCCGGCTCAAAGCCCACCAGCTGGGCGATTTCCTTGTAGAGATACTGGATCCCCCGGTCTCCGCCGCCATAGTAGTTATACACGGAGTTGATGCGCTTGATATCCCAGGAGACATTCACCATGGTATCCCGGGGAATAGACATCACCGTGGCCTTCTGGTTGGTCACGTCGTAGCTGGCCAGCAGCATCGTGTCCGTGTTGCCGCCGCCCCCCGTGTCCCGGCCCAGGATCAGGACCGTGTAATAGTCCTGACTCTTCCGTTCCCCGTCGCTGCGGGGGCGGGTCCCTTCGCCCCAGTCGATCTCCTCTTCCTGGGTCCCGCTGTCCGCATCCGCGTTCTTCTCCGGCAGATCCGGGCGAACGAACAGGCTCTGGCAGGCCACCACCGCGATCAGCACGATGGCCAGTACCACGGCTACCGCGATCAGCAGCTTCTGCTGCCGCGTCAGGCGGCTCGGTTTCTTCGGCTTCTTGGGTCTGCTCTTTTTCGGCGTCCCGCCCGCCGGATGCTTTCCGTTTTCTCTATCCACTGTCTCTCTATCCTTTCAATGCGTCCCGCGCCTCAATGGTGGCGTGGTGCACAGGGTTTCCCATTTCGGTCATCTCTTCGATGGTCATCTCCAGGCCCATCAGCAGGCCCTCGTCCAGGTCTTTATAACACACAGCGCGGAGTTTGTCTACCCCCGGAAAATTCCGGGAGGGCTCGATATAATCCGCCAGATAGATCACTTTTTCCAGCAGGGTCATGTGGGCATGGCCCGTGGTGTGCCACCAGATGGCGTTGTAGATTTCATCGTCCACACCGAACACGTCCCGGGCGATGGCCGCGCCGGTCTTGGCGTGGAGAAGCTTCAGGGCCTTCTGCTCCAGCTCGTCCAGCTGGATGCCGTACCGGCCGCACAGTTCCAGCTGCTCCTCCATGTTCAGCTTTTTTGTGCAGTCGTGCAGCAGTGCCGCTACCCGGGCCTTCTCCACATCGGCGCCGTACCGCTCCGCCAGACGGATGGCCTCCTGCTCCGTGCCCAGCACGTGGGGGATGCGCTTGTTTTTCAAATAACTCAGAGCTATCGGCCGCAGCTCCCGCAGGGGCAGGCGCTTCAAATCCGCCCGGGTGCCGTACAGTCCCTCCCGCAGGATATAGCCGTACACCGCCGGAGGCAGGAGATTCACGCCCTCTCCCTTCGCCAGCATGGTTCGCAGGTCTGTGGAGGACACATCCACCACGCCGGGGATGGTGAGGGTGAAGATCCGGGCCTGGGGATATGTCCGGTACAGATAGTCCCGCTGAACGGAGAACAGCTCCTCCGTGTCCGCCTCCGTTCGGCCGAAGGTGGCGATCCCCGCCAGGGACAGAATCTTCTCCGCTTCGTGCCAGGTCTGGATGGTGAGGAACATGTCCGTGCCCATCAGCAGCCACAGCTCGTCCTCCGGGTACCGCTCCTTCAGCTGGGCCAGGGTGTCGGAGGTATAGCTCCGCCCCGTCCGCTTCAGCTCCAGATCCAGTACCTGGACCCGGTCCCCCAGGCCCAGCTGCTCCCCCGCCAGGCGGGTCATCTCAAGCCGCTGTTCCGGAGTGGGGCTGCCCGCTGGCAGCGCCTTGTGGGGTGGCTCCCGGTCCGGGACCAGCAGCAGCAGGTCCAGCTTCAGCAGCTCGAATACCGCCCGGGCCGCGGTCACATGGCCCAGGTGGGGCGGGTTGAACGTCCCGCCGTAAACGCCGATCTTCATACGCGATTCCTCTTTATGGTTCAGATTTTTCCGCCGGAAGCTCCAACTCCATCTCGTCATCCGTGGCGGTGAAGCCATACCGCTGATACAGCGGGCGGCCCATGGCGGTGGTGTGGAGAGAAACCGTCAAACAGCCCCGCTCACAGGCCGCTGCCGTGAGGAGATCCAGCATCCGCCATGCGATCCCCCGGCCTCGGAAGGCAGGATCCGTCCAGATGTTCATGATATGGCCGGACAGACCCGCGGGATTGTGATAGGAGGGCATCTCCCGGCGGAGGTCCAGGCCGCCGGTGGCGGCCAGCCGCTCTCCCGCCAGCGCCAGAAGCGCAATGTGGCTGCCGGACGCCAGAGCCTGGCGGTAGTAATCCCGGACCGCATCCGGCAGGCCATGCGGCAGCGCCGCCGTCTCCGAAAGGTGCCGGTAGGTCCGGATGGCCCGGAGGCGGCTCTCCGTCAAGAGCTCCAGATCCCCGATCCCGGCAGTGCGGAACGTCAGTTCCATCGGGCGCCTTCCCGGGTCACTGGGGGCGCTTCTTTGCCGGCTTCACCAGCTGGATGCGCTTCTCCCTGGGCTTAGAGTGGCTCTCCCGGTACAGCACGAACTTCGTGCCGATGACCTGCACCACCTCGCTGCGGGTGGCCTTGGCCAGCTCCTCCGCGGCGGTGCGGGCGTCGTAGTCGATATTGTTGTCCAGCACTCGGCCCTTGATGAGCTCCCGAGCCTCCAGTGCGTCATCCGCCTGCTTGATGAGGTTTGCCCCGATACCGTCCTTGCCCACCTGCAGGATCGTGTCGATGCTGTTTGCCAGGCCCCGCAGCTGGGCCCGCTGTTTGCTTGTCAGTTCCATGTATACTCCTTTATTCCGGGAAATGGCCCCGGTCTTTTTTATTTTTCGTCATGCCAGGTAGACTGCCGCAGCTTCTCCATAGACTCCTGGGCAATCCACTCTTCTGTATAGCCGCAGCTGCGGCAGACATACCTCTGAATTTTTGCATTTACAAAAAAAACGATGGGAAAAGAATTGTACAGCCCCGGCTCCACTGCCAGCAGGTCCGCGCTGCCGCATTTGGGGCAGCGTCCGGTCGTTTTCACCGCAGTTCCCTCCTCATCAAAGGTAGACGGTTATTTTTTCAAATAAGTTGCCAGTTTCTCCGAAAATGCCCGCAGGGCTTTTCCTCTATGGGAGATGGCGCCCTTCTCCTCTGCCGTCAGCTGGCCGAAGGTCCTGCCCTTCTCCGGCACCAGGAACACCGGGTCGTAGCCAAATCCCGCCGTCCCCATGGGGGCAAAGGCGATGGCACCGTCGCACCGGCCCTCCGCCGTCAGCTCGTCCCCGCCGGGAAAGGCGCAGGCGATGGCGCAGGCGAAGTGGGCCGCCCGGGTAGTCTGTCCCCGCATGTTCTGCAGCAGCAGGGTATACCGCCCCCGGTCGTCCAGCTCCTCCCCGCCGTAACGGGCGGAATACACGCCGGGTCCTCCGTTCAGGGCGTCCACACAGAGACCGGAGTCGTCCGCGATGGCGGGCAGCCCGCTGGCCGCGCAGATGGCCTTGGCCTTCAGCATGGCGTTTTCCGCAAAGGTGGTGCCGGTCTCCTCCACGTCTACGGAGATTCCCACGTCTGCGGGGCTCACCACTTCCACCCCCAGTCCGGAGAGGATATCCGCCATCTCCTTCAGCTTACCGGGGTTATGGGTCGCCAACACGAATTTCATACCGTCTCCTCCTTTTCCGCCGCACGGTCCAGACGCTTGTTCCGGATGGTCAGCACCAGGTCGATGGTGACCATGGTGATATCCAGGATGTAAAAAGCCGCCACATAGGTGACATTTCCACTGATGAACTTCCCCGCCAAGCCGCAGAGATAGCCCACGATGATGCACACCTCAAACCATAGGCTCTTGCCCTTTGCAGTACGGGAGCGCACGGACTTTGTGATGTTGAAGGGCCAGGACAGGCCGAAGCAGATCAGCATAATCATCTCGAATACCTGCGCCACGGAAACCATCTCCTTCTTTCAATTTGTGGTTTTATCGCTTCAAAATCTCCCGCTGGAGCTTCAGCAGCTCCCGGTTGCCCTTGGCGCACAAGCGCACCAGCTCCTGTTGCTCCTGGGGTGTGAAGGCCCGGCCCTCGCCGGTGCCCTGGAGCTCGATGATCTCCCCCAGCTCATTCATCACACAGTTCAGGTCCACCTGGGCACGGCTGTCCTCGCTGTACTGCAAATCCAGCATAAGGGTCTCCCCGACGATTCCCGCAGACACCCCGGTGACGAAATGCCGGATGGGATTGGAGGCCAGCACGCCCTCCTCCACCAGCTTCCGGCAGGCCAGGGCCAGCGCCACAAAGCCGCCGGTGACGGATGCGGTGCGGGTTCCGCCGTCGCCCTGGAGCACGTCGCAGTCGATGGTGATGGTATGCTCCCCCAGCTTCGCCAGGTCCACGGCGGCCCGGAGGGAACGGCCCACCAGCCGCTGGATCTCTGCGCTGCGGGGCGAGAGCTTCAGCTTGGCGATGTCCCGCTTGCTGCGCTCCCGGTTGGCCCGGGGCAGCATGGAGTACTCCGCCGTCACCCAGCCGGTGCCCTCCGGCACATGGGGCGGCACCCGGTCCTCCACGCTGGCGCAGCAGAGAACCATGGTGTCGCCGCACTGGATGAGACAGCTGCCCTCCGCGAATTTTACGAAATCAGGGGTGATTTTGATCGGGCGCAGCTCGTCAAACGCCCGTCCGTCTTGTCTGGTCATGGTATGCGCTCCTTTTCATTTTCCCCGCAGAGAGGACTGGATCGCCGCGAACGCATGGTCATAGTCATCTCTGTGAACATAGATGGTGTAGGTCAGGACGCTGTCCTGTACAGCAGTCGGAGCGGCCCCCTGCTGCGGCGGGCAGCCGCGGCGTATAGGCCCCGGGTCCTGGTGCCGCTGGAGAGCAGCCCGGCATCTGAAAGCGCCCCGCGGATCAGAAAGTACATCTGCTGCGACGACACAGAGATCAGTTCTCTCCGATTCCAAATGGTGATCCTTGTCTCTCTGCTGCCGCTCAAATAATGGCCTCCACATATTCCTTCGCGTCGAAGGGCTTCAGGTCGTCCACCCCCTCGCCCACACCGGCCAGCTTCACCGGTACGCCCAGCTCCTTGGCGATGGCGATGACGATGCCGCCCTTGGCCGTGCCATCCAGCTTCGTCAGCACGATGCCGGTGAGTCCTGCAGCCTCCTTGAACTGGCGGGCCTGGATCAGGCCGTTTTGTCCGGTGGTGGCGTCCAGCACCAGCAGCGTCTCCCGTGCGGCGCCGGGGCATTCCCGGTCGATGATCTTGGAGAGCTTGGCGAGCTCCGCCATCAGGTTAGCCTTGTTGTGGAGGCGGCCGGCAGTGTCGCACAGCACCACATCCACCCCTCTTGCCTTGGCAGCCTGCAGGGCGTCGAACAGCACCGCGCCGGGGTCAGCCCCCTCGTGCTGGCGCACAAGTTCGCAGCCGGCCCGCTCCGCCCAGATCTGCAGTTGGTCCGCCGCTGCGGCCCGGAAGGTGTCCGCCGCGCAGAAGAGGACCCGCTTGCCCTCGCTTTTCAGCTGATAGCCCAGTTTGCCGATGGACGTGGTCTTGCCTACGCCGTTGACGCCGATGAACAGCACCACAGCAGGCCGGGTCGAGAGATCCAGCTCCGTGCCGCCCACGTCCATCTCCTCCGCCAGAATGTCCCGGAGGGCGGCCTTGACCGCCTCCTGGTCCTGGAGCTTCTCCTTCCGGACCCTCGTGCGGAGTTTTTCCACGGCGTCCAGCGCCGTGTCCATGCCCAGGTCCGCCAGGATCAGCGTCTCCTCCAACTCCTCGAAAAAGGCCTCGTCCGCCTCGGAGAAGCCGGAGAAGAGATTTGTGGTGATCTTTTTCAGCTTGTCAAAAAAGCCCATGGTATCCTCCCAAATCGGAAATCAGCGCCGGAGAGGCTTATCCCAGTCCAACCTGTTTCCGCAGTATTTGCAGTATTCGCCGGGAAAAAGCGGCAGATGTGCCCCGCACTCCGGGCAGCGGATCACGAACAACTGGATCGCAAGGCCCGCCGCCAGCAGCAGTCCCCCGATCACGCCCGCCTCCGGTACAAATACGGTCCTGCTGAGGAACTGCAGAACAAATCCCGGGACTAGCAGGATAACGCTCAGGATCGTCCATCTGCGTAGTGTCATGAGATCGTCCTCCCAATCGCTTCAAATCCTCTTGCGCCGGGTCGCCGTTCACTCCACTTTCTTGCCGCAGTATGGGCAGGTCTTATCCGGTCGGAGCTCCCGAACGGACTTTCCGCAGTGGGGGCAGCGCAGCAGCCACCACACCAGCCCCAGATCCAAAAGGAAAATCAGCAACCCTGCATAGGTCATCCATCCGCCCCGGAAGATAAGGAGGCCTGCCAGCAGGCCCACCCAGATGATCAGTATCTGTTTATGCTTGCGCTTCATGGATTCCGCTCCTTATTTGATCTTCAGTTCTTTCGCCATATCATTCAGGTGGATGGTCAGGATCTTGCTCACGCCCTGCTCCTGCACGGTGGCGTTGTCGCAAGCTCCGCATCCCTCGTTCCGGCCTCCCGGCCGGAACTCACTCTCTCCGCTGCTCCTCCTTTTCCCACCGAAACCGCTTCGCTGGGTTTCGGCGGGAGCCCTGGAGCGGCGTCACCATGCTCACTTGATCTTCAGCTCTTTCGCCATGTCATTCAGATTGATCGTCAGGATCTTGCTCACGCCCTGCTCCTGCATGGTGACGCCATAGAGGACATCGGCCTCCTCCATGGTGCCCCGGCGGTGGGTGATGACGATGAACTGAGTCCGGCCTGCCAGCGTCCGCATATAGCGGGCGTAGCGGGTGACGTTGGCGTCATCCAGGGCCGCCTCGATCTCGTCCATCACGCAGAAGGGCGTTGGATGGACTTTCAGAATGGAGAAATACAGCGCGATGGCCACAAAGGCCTTCTCGCCGCCGGACAGCAGGGAGATGGTCTTGAGGGTTTTTCCCGGCGGCTGGGCCTTGATCTCGATGCCGCAGCCCAGGATGTCCTCCTCGTCCTCCAGTTCCAATCTGGCCGTCCCTCCCCCGAAGAGCTCCTGGAAGGTGGTCTGGAAGCTCTCGGACAGCAGCTTGAACTGCTCGGCGAAAATCTTGGTCATCTCCTCCGTGATCTCGCCGATGATGTTCTGCAGCTCGCCCTTGGCCTTCTCCACATCGTTGCGCTGGTCCGTCAGGTAGGTGTAGCGGGTGTTCACCCGCTGGAACTCGTCGATGGCCCCGATGTTTGGGGTGCCCAGGGCGGTGATGTCCCGCTTCAGCTCCCCGATCCGCCGGTTGGCCTTGGGCGCGCTCTCCAGCTCGATCCGCTGTGCCTGGGCGTCGGAGTGGGAGAGTTCGTAGTGTTCCCACAGCCGGTCCAGGATCTGCTCTGTCTCTTATACACATCTCC
>ENA-OXQR01000414-OXQR01000414.1-human-gut-metagenome-genome-assembly--contig:-NODE-414-length-14511-cov-8.53915_pt1 | contig 14511 bp, 12 predicted proteins | sample MGYA00249587_ERZ652573 | MGnify/ENA primary metagenome ERZ652573 (study PRJEB26925, sample SAMN05826651) | human gut metagenome | biome: ENVO:2100002; feature: ENVO:00000062; material: ENVO:00002003...
GCGGAGAAGTTCGGCGTGGAGTTCTTCCCCGGTGAGAAGCCCTGGGGCGTGAAGGTGGATGTGGTGATGCCGTCGGCCATGCAGAACGACGTGCATCTGGAGTCCGCTAAAAAGATCGCCCAGGCGGGCGTAAAGTATTATGTTGAAGTGGCAAATATGCCTACTACCAACGATGCGTTGAAGTATCTGATGGACTGCGGACTGATTGTGGCGCCCAGCAAGGCGGTGAACGCGGGCGGCGTGGCCACCAGCGCACTGGAGATGGCCCAGAACAGTGAGCGATTAGTGTGGACCGCTGAGGAGGTGGATGCGCAGCTGCACCGGATCATGAACACTATCTACCAGATGAGCGTGGAGGCTGCGGAGGAGTACGGCCTGGGCTACAATCTGGTGGCGGGCGCCAACATCGCCGGCTTCAAGCGGGTGGCCGAGGCCATGATGGAGCAGGGCGTATTCTGAATAGAAGCAGGAGAAGGTGAATGACATGGAGATCGCACAGGAGAGTTTGCGGGAATATGCCAGACTCCTGATTCAAGTGGGACTAAATGTACAGAAAGGTCAAGTACTTGTAATTGCTTCACCGGTGGAGTGTGCGTATTTTGCACGTCTCTGCACAGAGGAAGCATATAAAGTTGGATGCCGTGAAGTGGTAATGAATTGGTCAGACGATGCGATGGAGCGCATGCGGTTTCTTTATGCAGAGGAGGAAACATTTGACACTTTACCGGAATGGCAAAGCAAACTACTTAATGGCTATGCAAGGGATGGCGCGGCATACTTGTCGATTGTTGCGAAAGATCCGCAAAATTTAGATGGAGTAGATTCTAAACGTATTACGCGCTGGCAAAAAGCTCGTGGGGAGGCATTGGTAGATTTCAACAGATTGGAGCTCCATGGTGGCTTTCCCTGGTGTGTGGCAGCAGTTCCAATCCGCTCCTGGGCGCGACAGGTGTTTCCAGGAGAGCCAGACGAGAAGGCTGTGAAAAATCTGTGGGAAGCAATTTTAAAATCTGTGCGCATTTGCGGAGATGGCCAAGGCGTAGAACATTGGAAACATCACGTTGAGAAATTGAACCGCAGAATTGAACGATTGAACAAATTCCATTTTCAGTCTCTACATTATTTCAATAATAGAGGAACAGATCTGATTGTCCAACTGCCAAAGAGTCATATTTGGCAATCTTGCAGTGAAAAGACGGCTTGTGGGCAAAAGTTTGTCTCCAACATTCCAACGGAAGAGATCTTTACCGCACCGTTAAAACAAGGCGTGGAAGGTGTAGTATACTCTGCTCGTCCACTTGTGTATAGTGGAACGGTTATAGATCGTTTTTCCTTTGTTATCCAAGAAGGACGGATTGTAGAAGCCCGAGCGGAGCAAGGCGAAGAAGCTCTACTCGCCGCGCTTGGTGCAGATGAGGGGGCAAGTTATTTTGGAGAGGTGGCATTAGTCCCCTACGATAGTCCAGTTTCCCGCCAAGATACTATGTTCTATAATACACTGCTTGATGAAAATGCAGCTTGCCACTTTGCGTTCGGAAAAGCGTATCCGAGCGTATCAGGAGGTCAGGATATGTCACAAGAGCAGTTAATTGCACTTGGCCTCAATGACTCCATCCTGCATGTGGATTTCATGGTGGGTACACCAGATTTAACTATTATTGGAACGACAGATAACGGGAAAGAAATACCTGTGTTCGAAAATGGAAACTTTTCGAAACTGATTGATGACTAAAATTGTTTTTAGTCGGCTGAAATTAGGCATTTACAATTAGAATGTAAGCTGATAAAACTAGGAGGCAGATCATGGAAAAGACCATACTGAATACGGTGAACGCTCCAGAGGCAATCGGCCCCTATTCACAGGGCATTGAAGTGGGTGGATGGATCTTTACGTCTGGGCAGTTACCGATTGATCCGGAAACAGGAATCATGGAAGAGAAAATTGAGGCGCAGGCCATGCAGTCATTAAAAAATGTGGCTGCTGTTCTGGAGGCTGCCGGAAGTTCTTTAAAAGATGCTGTCAAACTGACGGTATTCCTGTTTGACATGAAGGATTTCGCAGCGGTGAATGAAGTTTATCAAAATTTCTTTCAGAGTAACTACCCTGCTAGAAGCGCTGTCCAGGTTGCACGACTTCCCAAGGATGCTCGTATAGAAATTGAGGCAATTGCTTATAAACCGCAGTGAAAAGGCATTCTGCTATGCAACGAGACTTTTTTCAGGGAAAGATGCGCTTCTCTCGCACAATGGTTTATGCCGGTGCAGTGATGTCTCTGCTGATAGGCGCCGCTTTTGCAACAGGACAAGAAGTAATGATGTATTTTGTCGCCTGGGGCGGCGATATGTTTCTTGTGATTGCGATTGTTCTCGTGATTCTAGTATGGCTCTCACTGAGCTTTGCAGAAGCTGGGGCGCGGTGCGCCTTTAAGAGAAACGAAGAAATTTTTGCGTTTTTTTGCGGCAAATACTTTGGGAAGCTGTACGACTATTTTACTGCAATTTTCAGCTACGCCTGCTATTTGTTTATGATTGGTGGAGTAGGGAGTACGCTTAAAGAACAATTCGATGTTCCAGGCATCATTGGAATTGTCGGGCTGAGTATTGTAGTTATATTGACTGTATCACTAGGACTCCGGAGAATAACAGAAATTCTGGGATTCCTTGGAACAGTTCTCTTGATAGTTATTATGTTAATTTCTACAGTTACCTTATTTCTCCATATTGAACAGCTTCCTTCAAATTTTGAGAAACTCTGCATAATCGGGCCTGACCATTTTGGCATTGAAAAGTCAATTGCCCCTAATGCGGTGATAAATGCGCTCAACTATACGGGAACCGTCATAATTTGGTTCTTTACATTTATTACCATGCTGGCAGTGCAGAGCGATCGCAAAGTTGAGGTTAAGGTGGGGTCTACAGCGGGAACCATACTGTTTATATTGGCATTGTTTGTTGTGGCATTTGCCTTAATTTCTATCCTTCCGCTTGTTGGAACAAGTGATGTGCCGAGTGTTGTTATGGCCGCAGCTCTATGGCAACCATTGGCAGCGGTTTTTGCGGTCATTGTGGTTTGTGGGAGTTTCACAACTGCAGTCCCACTTTTGTGGACATCCGTTTCTAGATTTGCGGAGGATGGTAGCGCAAAGGCCCGCGCTCTTTCAGCAACTCTTGGCGTAGTTGGAATTGTGATAGCAGTTTGTGTTCCCTACAAGACGTTGATAAACTACATCATGAATATAGGTGGAATGTTTGCCTATGGGGTATTTGCATTTGTTTTGTGGGCGGATATACGTATGATTATGGACTCGTGGAGACACAGGAGAGCTTGAGCATTTTCACAACTGCCTACGCACAGAATAAGGAAGAGGTTCTAGATACAATGGAGGAAGAATAGAGATATCTGATTTTAGCGGAATTTTGCGCTTCTGACAGGACCCCAGAATGTCCTCTGTCCCTGCATTCCTGCATTGCTAAGCCCCACACTCTTCCTTCTTTGCTATGTGTTTCAGTCCATTGCTCGTCATCTACCCTTATCCTCTATAATGTTAGTAGTGGTGGAACGTTTCGATACGTTCCACCACTATTCTTTCATGCATATCCATCCCTGCCTACATTTTACGCTGTTATGGACACATTGAATAAGGGGGCTACTAAATCAGGAAGGGCTACCTTTACTAAGTTTACTAAGACTGGTGGTATAGAGGGGATGGATTTGTATTATGGGCTCCATCATTTCAACTGGAGCCGCGAGAGTATTGGGAGTATAACAATTAGCGATTATTATAATTATGGTGATGGATAGGAATTTGACTATTCCAGTATCGCAGGAATTTGTTTTACTGTATGAATAATAACTGTTATTGCCATTATATCCTACCATTTCTGAAAAGTCTATAAAAAGTCTATCCGATTATAAACAAACAGGCAAACTGAAGACGATACCTATGGACAGGGGTGTGCAGAGATGGATACGAAAAAACTAGTTTCTATGCGCATTCAACAACTCTGTGCAGAACATAGACATATATCTCTGGTCATATTTATAGATTCAACATTGCCGGTTCTGTGTTTTCCGCTGCCACCAGGGAGCATTGCCCGTCGGCATCTACGAGCTTGAGGCCGTATTCATCTAATAACATCTGCTGAATGTCTTGAACAGAAATTTCGCCGTCCGCGATCTCTTCATTCATAGCCGCCGCCCGCTGGAGCACAATTCGAAGTTCCTCCGGAGGAATAATTTTTTCCCGAATCATTGGCTCTGCGATGATTGCAAATGCCGCAGAGACAGCATTTGCGGTTGTCGTGCGGATAAAATGCGTCAAATCACCCTTGGTATGAATCGCAGAGGAGGATCGCTGGAGCGATAAAGAGACACCAGTCAGCTCCCGGATCTTAACAAGCTCCTGCTCCGTCTCTTCAAAGGTATGGATCTGAGTGGGGGCTTGGTCTATCTGTTGCCAGATATCCAGCAGCTTTCCTGTGGTCATTCCCCCCAAATTGGATAGTGCTGCCAGGAGAACCGCCCACGTCTGCAAGACCTTGCCGTTGGCGGCTTGATTTTTGATTTGCTCCAGATTATAATCCCCTGGACCAACCGGGACTCTGTTGGGATTGACTTTTTTTCGGCTCATGGAAGGACTCCTCTTGGAATTACTTGCGTTGAAAAAGGTTCGATGCAAAGGAAGTGCTATACTACCTATCTGGCACAACTGGAATGCAACCTTATTTTCTGCCGTATTCGACGGGAAATATTTGAGCACTACATGTAGAAAAGAAGATAAACCTAATATAATGATTATACTAAGCTTTGTACAGAGTCAAATTTGATTCTGAGAGAAGAAACTTCGGACAATATAAAATCAGTTTTCAACATAACACCTGAGTGACCGCAGGCAGACGCATAAATATTCTACGCTTTATCTTCGCTGAAATTGTAGCGATTCTTCCTGGTCATTCTCCCTTCTTTCCACCAAAATTTTTCCCTCCCGCAGTAAGATAAGAATTATACCTTGCGCGTGGGCGCTGCCCGTGCTAAACTAAACCCACCAATGATCCCGCAGATATTGTTCTGAAAACTGGTGATAGGCATGACACCTAGAGATGTATTTGAAAAGACGTTGCATTTGACAGACACTGGAGTGATTGAAGCTTTGTCGGATGCCTGCGCCCCGCTGCATCTGGCGGCGGGGGACTTTCTGATTCGAGAGGGAGAGAAGCCGACAGTAGTGCCGTTTCTGCTCAAGGGGATCGTACGGGGATTTCTCTTCGATGTTAATGGCCGGGAGATTACAGACTGTTTTGCCGTTCAGCCTGGAATCCCAGTGATGACCTCCGCGGATCTGCAGGCGCCGTCGCCCCTTTCCGTGGATGCCATGGTGCCCAGTGAGTTCCTGACCATCCCGATTCCGGAGGTGCAGCGCCTTCTGGAGCGGTACCCGGTGCTTCAGCAACTCTACCATCGACTGCTGATCGAATCCTTCTCCATGCACTGGGAGATGAAGCTGACACTGTGCCGGGATACTGCCATGCAGAAATACCAGTGGTTCCTGCGGAAGTATCCCGGGCTTGTGGACCAGATCAGCAACAAGTGCATTGCCTCGTTTTTGGGAATGACGCCAGTGACGCTGAGCAAGCTCCGGCGGATCCTGCGCGAAAAAGAGAATCCGAAAGCATAAAAGAGGGCTCCTCAGGAGTCCTCTTTTTTTCTGGGAATCCCCTGCCAATTATTCTAGAATAATGCGGCATCCCCTCGGACTTGCTATAATTTCATCAAGCGGTGAAACACTGCCAAGTGAGTCAGGAGAGGAGATGCGGAGAATGTTTTGTCCCAAGTGCGGCAAGAAGAACGACGAGGACGCAAAATACTGCGCCTATTGCGGAGGGGAGATCGTGGACACCCAGCCGGAGGAGGTCTCGCCGGGCCAGTTCCTGCGGAACCGGCTGGAGGTCTTTTTCTGGGGCGATGCCCGGAAGGGGGGCGCTGCGGCGAAGAGTTTCCTGGTGAGGCACCGGAAGGCATTGGTGGCCTGTGCAGTTGTAGCGGTTGTCCTCGTGGGCGGGGTTTCTACTTTGCGCGCCCTGTTCAGCCCCGAGCGGAGCGCAAAGCGATTCTTTGAGAACTACATGAGCGGGGACTGGGCGGCGATTTACCAGGAGATCGACCTGCCAGAGGGGGAGATGCTGGATGAGGCCCACTTCCTCCAGGTGGCCGAAGCGTGGGAGCCTTCGGAATATCTGGACTACCAGATGGAGCCGCTTGGCCAAGCGGATGAGGACAGCCTCTATCTTGGCTATCGATTTACATACTCCGCCACGGGAAGCTCGGCACCTTCCCAGCTGGATGTGACCCTGGTCCGCACAGGCAAGACCGCGCTGCTGTTTGATACCTACAAGGTCTCTCTGGAGGGTCTGGTGGCGGAAAACTGCACAGTGACTATCCCGGTGGGGGCCACGCTGCTGCTGGACGGCGAGGCGCTGGAGGCAGAGACAGAGGTGGAAGGCACACGCCAGATCTGCCGGCTGCCCCAGATGTTCGCCGGCATATACACCATCGGACTTCAGCATCCGGTCTACCAATGTACGGACATCACGGAGTATGTGAGCAGCGGCGTCTCCTATGACCTGGCGGACAGCTGCACTGTGAAAGCCTCTGCCTTGCAGGACGATGCCTACGGCAATGTGACGGCATATCTCTCCGCTCTTTTTGCGGCGTCTCTGGACGGCGGGACGCTGGAGAGCACCGAGGTCCCGGTCTCTGGTGAGGCCATGAGCGATGCCGCGGAGGATTTCCGGGATTTCCAGGACGATTGTGCGTCCTATGCCTCCCGCTATAGCCATTTCCAGCTGACGGATGCAAAGCTGGAGCGATGTAATCTGGATACCGGCAATGGAACGGTGGACTGCGAGTTCTCCTATGAATGTATGCGGCAGGGGCTGGAACCGACAGACCTGCCCACGCCGTTCTCCGGCTCCGCCGAGATGACGGTGGCCTTCCAGGACGGGACATGGCAGCTGATGGGCTTCCGGGTCTACAATATCTATTGAGAAAGGGAGGAGAGAACCATGGCGTACTATTGTGTCAAATGCGGCCGGAAGCTGCCGGACGGCGCGATCTGCCCCTGCCGGATCCGGCGGGGCGTTCCCCGGCAGGAGGGTGGCCAGCCCGCCCAGAGCGGCGTGTCCTTTCAGAATATCCTGCGGCTGAACGATCCGGACTATGACCGGAATACGGACTACTATGAGCGGGGGAAACAGATCGTCCCGGACTTGGTGGCCCCCTGTGAAAATGAGATCCCCATCCGGCAGTACCATGTGGTGGACATCCGTTCCCGCCTCCAGGGCCTGTGGGCGGAGGGACGGATTATGGTCACCAACAAGCGGCTGCTGTTCCGGGCCTCCGGCCGGTCCTTCATCGGCCGCACCAGAGTGGAGCAGGAATACGAGCTGGACGAGATCTCCGGCATCAATATCTCTCACGGAGTTCGGTTCAGCCTGTTTGACTTCTTTAACAGCTTTCTTCTGGCGGCGCTCTGCGGCACCCTGGTGTACCTGCTTCTGGGGCAAGAGCCGGCATGGCTCCTGCCGCTGCTGCTGACCGCCGGCTGCATTGCGGCAATGTATTTCCTGGGCAGAAAGCGCCACCGCTGGAAGCTGGTGCTGAGTACCGCCGGCGCCATGAGCGCGGTGAAGCTGCTGTTTTGGGCGCAAGTCGGGCAGCACATGATCCTCGGCGGCCTGTTCACCATCGCCATGACCCTGCTCTTTATAGCGGCACTGATTTTCCTGTTTATGAGCGGCATGAAGCCGGTTGTCAGCCTGGCGGTCATGTGCAAGGCCGGAACGGATGTGGCCATCGGATACCAAAGTATGCAGCACTTCCGGCTCCAGACAGCACAGGAGCTCTTGCCCACCGCGGAGACGGAGACCGCTATCCAGGAGGTTGGTGCCATCATCAATGACATCCAGCGCCTGGGCGATTACGGCATCGAGAAATGGCGGAGCGCGGCGCGGGAGGCACAGAAGGTATGAGATACGCCGTGGCCATTGGGTATCCTCTGCGCCTGTATGTGGAGCGGGACCGGGCGGTGCAGGAGATAGAGCGCCAGGACTGCCGGGTTACCCTCTCTTCAGAGCAGGCCATGCGGTGGGGCGGCCTCTCCATGTGGCGGGAGCTGCGTGAGGAGGAGAAGCCGGCGGCGGAGGTACTGACGGCGCTGGGGGCCGCGGCGTCGGGAGACAGCGCGGCGGAGGTGCTGTCGGCCCTGGCACAGTGTGTCCCCGTGCGGCAGGGCTTCTGCCTGCCGGCGGAGGAGGGGGCCGCCGTCCAGCTGGGAGAGGAGCAGATCCTGCTCACCGGGTTTCAGGAGCGGCTTTGGCTTGCGGCTGATGGGCGGCACACCCTGGGGGCGATCCTGAAGGGGATGAATCTGTCCTGGCGGAGCGAGTCGCCGGAGCAACAGGAGCTGCTGATGGAGAATATCCTGGGACTGGCATCTTCCGAGCTCTGCTATTTTCGATGAGGAGGCGGGACGATGGGACACAAGTGGCTGGAGGCTTTCTCCAAAGCGGTGACCTATCTGGGTAGCGGCGTGACGGCCCTAACAGGGACCATGCAGGCCGCTCAGCAGCAGGAGCAGATCGACGCCGCCTGGGCGGCACTGTTGCATACGCCGGATGCGGCCGTCGTGTCAGAGGCATCCACTCCGCAGGCCGCGCCGATGGATGAGCTGCGGGACTATCTGGAGCAGGCGGGGATCACCGCCCCGGTGCCGGAGTCAAGAGGCCGGGAGCGGCCGGAGGCTCAGATAACGGCTCCCCAGGCGTCCTTGGCCCAGGAGGAGAAGGCCGCACCGTTCGGGAAGGACAGTGGAGCACCGGCAGGGGAGAAGCCCTGGGAGATCGATCCGCCGGCTGAGACGCTGTACAACGCGGTGCAGGATGTCGGCGGCGGCTTGACCGGCGGAGACATCGCCGAGGCGCAGGAGCGGGCGAAGGAGCTGGACGAGATGGTCCATGGCGGTCCCTTATACGGAGAATACGCAGATTTGACGCCTCTCCTCCCCAATAGGGAGCCGATTTTTCTGCCCAAGTCCCCTGAGGGTGTGCCGCCCAAAATTCCCCCCTATGTGGAAAAGCCGCTGGCTTTGCCGCCTTCTAATGGGACACCGTCCCAAATGCTCGCTGGAGACGGAGGAGATCACTTCCAGGGGACTTATACGCTGGAGCCCAATCAGACCTATACCGCCAACGGCGCGACGTATCACACAGATGAAAGCGGCGCGATCCAGTCCTGGTCCGCCACACTCACCGGACCCCAGCAGGCGGCGCCCCGGTCACTCAGCCATCAGAAAAACCTGCCGGGAAAGCTGGAGGGAGACCATGCCGGCCATTATCTGGCGGCCTCCGAAGGCGGCTCCGGGCTGGCCGACAATCTGGCGCCTATGGACGCCAAGGTCAACACCCGGGATTACCGGGCCTTTGAGAGGGAGAACCACAAGCTCCTGGAGGAAGGATACGCCGTGCGGCTGGAGGGTTCCAGCCACATGGGGAGCTCCGAGCTTCGACCGGACGGCATTATGGTAACCCGCAGTGTCTACGACTCCGACGGCAATTTGGTGGACCGGGAGCACTTCTCCTGGACCAATACGGATATAAGCAAATATCAAGACAACGATTTCGGGGACCCCTCCATCCCCAATGCCATGGATGAATCTCTGGACAAGGCGGGGATGACGCGGGAGGAGATCGCGGCGCTGGAGGAGGTTGAACAGGAGCCGGCCAAGTCCGGAAAACAAATGGAAACGGCAAGCCAGAGCCAGACCGGAGCAGCTTCGGACGGGCAGGCGGAGCGGACAGATGACAAGACGGATGACGCTGGGAAGCAGCCTGAGCGGAACACCTCCGAGGCGGAACAGAACCAGCGGGAGCGCCAGGAGGGCAAGGACCCGGAAGGGGCAGAGGACGCCTCCGGTCAGGAGACAGACAACGGGCAGAAGACCCGCCAGCCGGAGCAGAGAAGCTGCGAGGGGGAGCAGACGCCCCCTGATGAGAACAAGACTGGGGACCGGCGAAAATCGGAACAGAACACACCGGGCAGCGGCCGTGAATCACCGGAGCGGAAGAATACCGGGAAGGACCAGACGCCTTCCGGAGAACAGACCGAGGAGTCCGGGAAGAAAAGCACCGGCCAAGAAGAGCCGGAGGCCGGCCAGAAGCAGCCGGATCAAAGCCAGGAGGCAGAGCATCTCTCCCAAACGGCCAGAGGGAAAACGGCGGCTCGCAGGGAGGACCAGACCAGCGGACAGAAAGCGGGCAACGATGGACAGCAGGAGCCCTGGAAAAGGAGCGGCGGCCGGGAGGCGGAGCTGCCGAAACAGGCGGATCAGCCGCGGGAGCCATGGCGGCGGAAAGGGCCAGATCAGGACTCCGGCGTGGAAAAGGACGGCCAGGAGGACGGCAGGCAGCCACAGGGAACAGCTCCGGCGCAGACAGAGAAGCCGGATTCCGCACCGGAGAAAGAGCCGCTGCCGGCCCCCGGGGAGACGCCCCAAGAGCCCTGGCGGAAGGAGGACAACGCCAGCAAACCACAGCAGGAAGATCCCAAGGAGGAGTCCAAGGATGAAGAGCCCCCAAATAAGCCCCAGGAACCGCCCAAACAGAAACCGCCTTCCCATGACAACGGACCCACAAACAACAAGAATGGGGGGTATCACTATTGAAAGAGATCGAAGTATTTGACGGCAACACCCTGCACGATCTGCCGGTAGAGTACCCGGCGGGTCCCGCCCGCTGCGTGCTGTGCGGGCAAGATGTGTCGGGGGGGCGAACGTATGTCCGGATCGACGAGGAGCTCCTTAGCCGCCACATGATGCTGCTGGGCGGCATCGGCACCGGCAAGACCAACGCCTTTTACCAGATCATCAGCCAGTTGCGCCGGGGCATGACCGACCAGGATGTGATGATCGTTTTTGACACCAAGGGTGACTTCTACCAGTCTTTCTACCGGCCGGGCGATGTGGTCATCAGCAACGACGCTACGGCCTGCGGCCCGGAGGGGCCGGACTACTGGAATCTCTTCAATGAGCTGGAGCCGGGCGAGGACATGGAGGTGGCCATCAACGAGATCTCCAAGACGCTGTTCGCCCAGCGGCTGAAGAATACCACCCAGCCCTTCTTCCCCAATGCGGCCAAGGATTTGTTCGGCGCGGTGCTAACCCATTTCAGCCGCAACCAGGGCAGCTTCTACTGTGACAACCAGGCCCTGCGCCAGTTCATGGACGCCATGCCCACCGCCCAGCTGCGGGAGATGCTGGAGCAGCATCCGGACCTGCGGGCCATGATCAGCTACATCTACGATGATGCCTCGGGCCAGACCCAGGGCGTACTGTCGGAGCTGCAGCAGCAGGTGCGGGAGCTGTTCATCGGCAACTTCAAGAAGCGGGGCACCCTCTCCATGCGGGAGCTGGTGCGGCAAAAGGGCGGCCGGATGATCTTTGTGGAGTACGATCTCAGCGTGGGCGAGACGCTGACCCCCATCTATACGCTGTTGTTTGATCTGGCTATCAAGGAGGCTCTCAGCCGCAAGAAGAGCGAGGGCAATGTCTTTTTCGCGGTGGATGAGTTCCGGCTGCTGCCCAACCTCACCCACATTGATGACGCGGTGAACTTCGGCCGCAGCATGGGCGCCAAGTTCATGGTGGGGCTGCAGAACATTGAGCAGATGTATGAGGTCTACGGCCAGGCCAGGGCCCGCAGCATCCTCTCGGGCTTTCTCACCAGTATCTGCTTCCGGGTCAACGACCACACGTCAGTGGAGTATGTGCAGCAGCTCCATGGCCGCAACCGGAAAAAGGAGGTCTACATGGCCGCTGTCCAAGGCCGGGGCATTGTGGAGAACGTCCGGGACGCCAATGTGGTGGAGGACTGGGACATCCAGCGGCTGAGGACCGGTGAGGCTATCATCGGCCTGCCTGGGAGGGAGCCCTTCCGCTTCCAGTTCCTGCGAGCCAAGTAAAGGGGGAAAGGACATGGATACGCAAAAGCGCCCGGTGCTCCGGGTCCTGAACGCCCTGATGGCCTGTCTGGGCGTGGCGGCTGGCGGACTGGTGATCTGCGGGTTGCTGCTGGCCTACGTCCCGACTCCCACGCCAACGGAGGGAGATGTGGATGCGGGCTGTCCCGCTGGAGCAGAATCGTCAGAGGGGGTGGATGCGGATCAATCCAGTGAGATAGGGGCATCAGATGAAGATCAGCATTTACTGGAAAAATATGAAGAAGACATCGCATCCGGAACCGCCACTGCGGAAGCTTATCTGGGTCTTGCGGAATACTGGATGGACCGTGGAGATGCAGACCGCGCTGAACAGGCGCTCCGACAGGGATTGGAAAATACAGACGGTGACGCAGACATCGGAAAAGTCTTGGAGGAACTGACCGGAGAGCCGATAGCCGAGGCCGCTTCCGCCAGAGAACTTCGGCGAGATACTTACGATGAGGCCGGCGGCCTGCTGTGGTCCCACGTCTACCAATACGACGATCAGGGACGACTGAGCGGTGTGACCTCTTATAATGCCGCTGGGGAACAGACCGGATATGTGGACATACTCTATGACACCGATGGCCGGCAGATCCAGTCTTACAGTTGGATAAGCAGCATTGGTGAAGGGGGCGGAACAGTCGATCCCGTTATTTACCGCTATGACGCCGCAGGAAGGTTGGAACGGGAAGAACTGTACTTCGGCGGTGATGAAATGGACCTCTATGTTGTTTCTCAGTATGACCAGGCAGGGCGGAAGATTCGTTCTGACAGTTATGACCCGGGTGGTACGCTGATGTCATATTTGATGTATGAATACGATGAGAGCGGGAAGACAACGCAAGAGGAATGTTACGTACCGGATGGGACCCTTGAGAATTATTCAGTTTGGGCCTATGACGCGGAAGGAAAAACGACAGAGTATATCACTTACCATGCAGATGGAGAGGAAGAGGCCCGGACAACCTATACCTATGACGAGTCCGGGAATATGGTTCAGATGGAGAATTGGGATCTCCAGAAAAAGACCCTTACCTATATCCGGTATGAGTGAGAGGGAGATCAACATGATCGTATCAGCACAAGGAGATGACGGCCAGTGCGAACGCTTGTAAGGAGTCTCAATATTTTGATCGCGGTTCTGGCGTCCTGCGTACTGGGGCTGGCGCTGTACGGAGTCCTGCGGCCGCCGGCGGCGCCCGCCACGGGGGCGCCCCACGCGGAGGAACTGACACAGGCCCCGGACCAGGAGATCCCGGATGGGGAGAACCAGGCGGGAGACCTGTGGCAGCAGGGACTCGAACAGACGGAACAGGGAAACTGGGCGGCGGCCATCGATGATTTGGAGGGGGCGCTGGAGCAATCTCCGGAGATGTCGGAGCGGTACCTGCTGCTGGCGCGGGCCTACCGGGAAGCAGAGCGGGACGATGACGCCGCAGAGGTGCTGCGGCGAGGCATGGAGGCCACCGGTTCGGAGGAGCTGAGGCTGCCGCTGAAAGCGGTGGAGTCCACTCTAAAGATGCCGGAGGACCAGCGGACCTGTCTGGACGCACTCTACCGTGCGGCCACGTCCGGAGAGGAGGCGGCGTTCTCCGCCGCGCTTGAGGACTGGGAAAACGGACTGGAGGTACGGGACGAGGAGGGGAACCACACCCGGAATCCCCTCTGGGCCGAGACGGGAAACCTGGTATGGGACGGCGAGCGGTTCTGGTCCGATTACACCGGTACCAATCTTTTGCTCTGGGGTAGCAGCGTCTTCTATGGGGAGATCTCTGAGAATGTACCCAACGGGGCGGGCAGTTGTGCCACAGTCCATACTTGGTATCCGGACAGCGGCGCTGTGGGCTACCTACGACTGGATGGCCAGTGGGAAAACGGCGTGGCGGTCGGAGAAGTGGCGTTCCATGACCGGTGCACCGATGCTGCGGACGCCTTTACAACATACGACATGACGGCCACGCTGGACGGGACGGCGGAAGAGGTGATCGTCCGCGGAGAGGTCACGATGCAGCTGCCTCGGAATAGCACCATCCATACCTTCCAGCTCACCATTCAGGACGGGGCTCTTCGCCAGGAACCCTTCCGCAATGGCGTCGTGTCCTGCTCCGTCCACTCCAGCTGCGGGGTATATCTTGCGGTGGGAGACGATTCGTTTTCCATGCGCTATCAGAATCCATATCCCTGGGGGAGGGAGAGCCCCTATCAGGAGCCATGGCTGTTCCTCAACTTCTCCTATGGGTATTGAGAAAAACGCCCTGACGGGCCATTGCCGGGTGAGACTGTATATTTTAATGATGGATAGGAAGTGACAGATATGCGATGCTGCCAATGTCAAAAGGAGCTGCCGGACGGCGCGCTCTTCTGCAAATACTGCGGTGCCAGACAGACGCCCCAGGAGGCGGGGGAAGCGCGGAAAGAGGCGCCGCAGGCCGAGACTGCTGTCTCTTATACACATCTCCGAGCCCACGAGACATGCG
>ENA-OXQR01000442-OXQR01000442.1-human-gut-metagenome-genome-assembly--contig:-NODE-442-length-13641-cov-17.9807_pt1 | contig 13641 bp, 11 predicted proteins | sample MGYA00249587_ERZ652573 | MGnify/ENA primary metagenome ERZ652573 (study PRJEB26925, sample SAMN05826651) | human gut metagenome | biome: ENVO:2100002; feature: ENVO:00000062; material: ENVO:00002003...
GTCTTAAGCACGGTTATATTATCATCGGGATCATCCCCACGCGTGTGGGGACAAGACGCAAACACGATACGCAGTATAGGTAATGTAAGGATCATCCCCACGCGTGTGGGGACAAGGCATCTGTCTTAAGCACGGTTATATTATCATCGGGATCATCCCCACGCGTGTGGGGACAAGGTGTTTTGTCCTCCTGCCCTGTGGGCTGTCGTAGGATCATCCCCACGCGTGTGGGGACAAGAGCAAACCTATACCCTTTATACTCCATCTCAAGGGATCATCCCCACGCGTGTGGGGACAAGTTAACTTCGGCGAGGTCATCGAAGATATTTTCAGGATCATCCCCACGCGTGTGGGGACAAGCACAGGAAGCACGTCGGGCAATGACAAAAACGAGGATCATCCCCACGCGTGTGGGGACAAGGATACCTTCTATGGTGGTGGACGCTGTCAATGCGGATCATCCCCACGCGTGTGGGGACAAGGATTCCGAGTGCATCATGGACGGGTATAAGCTGGGATCATCCCCACGCGTGTGGGGACAAGGGCAGAGCTTTGTGCTGTCTTACCGTATAAATTGGGATCATCCCCACGCGTGTGGGGACAAGCCTCCTTTATCAATAGACTTATCTATGTCAATAGGATCATCCCCACGCGTGTGGGGACAAGCCTGTGCTTGAGCCGTCATACTTCCTACTCAGAGGATCATCCCCACGCGTGTGGGGACAAGATTTCCACAACTTAAAGTTTGACGGCACGTTTAGGATCATCCCCACGCGTGTGGGGACAAGGACGGTAACAGAGTAAATCCGTGAGAGGAGGAGGGATCATCCCCACGCGTGTGGGGACAAGTGTCGGTCAAGTTATCGGTACGGGTGTCTTTGCGGATCATCCCCACGCGTGTGGGGACAAGCAAGCGTTGCGATTAACAGCATCAACGGCAGCGGGATCATCCCCACGCGTGTGGGGACAAGCTATAAAGCTATTGACCTTATCAGATATAGCGGGGATCATCCCCACGCGTGTGGGGACAAGAAGCTTTTTGTCGTCATCAGCACGAGTGCCAAGGGATCATCCCCACGCGTGTGGGGACAAGTCATCCTCGCTAACATCGATGTGGTTCATGGCGGGATCATCCCCACGCGTGTGGGGACAAGCTTGCGTGCTTGTCGATAAGGATTTTTTCCAGAGGATCATCCCCACGCGTGTGGGGACAAGTATGGAGATATGGTAAGGAGGTAATCAAAATGAGGATCATCCCCACGCGTGTGGGGACAAGTTAGGAAAATTGCGGAATGCTAACACCTGTGTTAAATCATCCCCACGCGTGTGGGGACAAGTTTCATAAATTTTAAAGTCAACCTCTGTCAGCAGGATCATCCCCACGCGTGTGGGGACAAGTTAAGCTTTTTAAGCTCGTCAGACACGTATACAGGATCATCCCCACGCGTGTGGGGACAAGTACTATTCACACGGCTGGCAAGTGTACAATGTGGGATCATCCCCACGCGTGTGGGGACAAGCTGCTACCGTCTCGCATATCGTCCGCACCTGCGGGATCATCCCCACGCGTGTGGGGACAAGAGGACTACGACTTTATAGGTCGGCGCAAGTCTGGGATCATCCCCACGCGTGTGGGGACAAGCGGAGAACGAGGAAAAAACCGAAGAAATCACCAGGATCATCCCCACGCGTGTGGGGACAAGAACGTCTTATCCTCTGCATCTGAGGACTACGACGGATCATCCCCACGCGTGTGGGGACAAGGCTGTGTTACGAGTGTCTACCCAGTAGCGGTTGGGATCATCCCCACGCGTGTGGGGACAAGAACTTCCAAATATGTTCAAATCTGCTAACATTAGGATCATCCCCACGCGTGTGGGGACAAGAGACAAAAACCGCACCGCAAGGCACTTTTGTAAGGATCATCCCCACGCGTGTGGGGACAAGTGAGGTAAAGGAGAAAAGCAAATGGAAAAGGTAGGATCATCCCCACGCGTGTGGGGACAAGGTTAGCAGGATTTCTCCCACACCCTTGGTAAGGGGATCATCCCCACGCGTGTGGGGACAAGAACACAATTTCGCTTGCTATGCAAGTAAAATTAGGATCATCCCCACGCGTGTGGGGACAAGTTGATTTTGTACTGAACGGGCAGTATTTTCGCAGGATCATCCCCACGCGTGTGGGGACAAGTATATCCTAAAGACGTTAAAGCATATAATTTTAGGATCATCCCCACGCGTGTGGGGACAAGAACGTTCTCTTCTTCATACTCCGTCATCGGAAAGGATCATCCCCACGCGTGTGGGGACAAGTTAATTGTAGGTATTAAGCTATCGGGCTGAGCGGGATCATCCCCACGCGTGTGGGGACAAGAAGCGCTTAACGCGTAAAAACTACCCGATGAGGGGATCATCCCCACGCGTGTGGGGACAAGAGTTATTTATCTGGTGACTTTGAAACAGATATAGGATCATCCCCACGCGTGTGGGGACAAGAGTCAACCTCTGTCAACATTACCGTAATTTCCGGGATCATCCCCACGCGTGTGGGGACAAGAAATCAGCCATTAAGAAGCCCCTTTCTGATTGAGGATCATCCCCACGCGTGTGGGGACAAGGATTATACCATCGAACGAAATCACTTAACAGAAGGATCATCCCCACGCGTGTGGGGACAAGAATTTTTCGATGAGTTTTGTGAGCGCAATTGTAGGATCATCCCCACGCGTGTGGGGACAAGCAAATTCGTCTGGCAAATATCCTGTTTTTGTTAGGATCATCCCCACGCGTGTGGGGACAAGCTATACAAATCTTTACATTGCCCAGCAGATACAGGATCATCCCCACGCGTGTGGGGACAAGTCATCAAAAATTATGAAGTCACCGTTCGGAGCAGGATCATCCCCACGCGTGTGGGGACAAGATTAAAATAAACCGTAGTTAAAATCTCACATAAGGATCATCCCCACGCGTGTGGGGACAAGGAAGTGGCGAATATGGCAGTTTTAGAAGAAAAAGGATCATCCCCACGCGTGTGGGGACAAGTAAAGGCTGTTTTGGTTTCTGTGTGATTCGTGGGGATCATCCCCACGCGTGTGGGGACAAGTTACCTTTTTACTTGCTTAATTCTGTTGCCGAAGGATCATCCCCACGCGTGTGGGGACAAGGAAAGCCCGAATATGAAAAAATTAAAACAGCTAGGATCATCCCCACGCGTGTGGGGACAAGATAAGTATTTTATGCAGTGGGCGAGTGAAACAAGGATCATCCCCACGCGTGTGGGGACAAGAGAGGGCGAACAGGTCACAGTGACAAGTGACAAGGATCATCCCCACGCGTGTGGGGACAAGCCGATGACTGAGTATGAAGAAGAGAACGTTCAAGGATCATCCCCACGCGTGTGGGGACAAGAGCGTGGGATAATTTGACATCAAATCTTGATATGGATCATCCCCACGCGTGTGGGGACAAGGAAAAAAAGTTTATTGAGGAGTTGGACGAAGAAGGATCATCCCCACGCGTGTGGGGACAAGGTATCCGATACACGGGAATACAGCCCAGAGGAGGGATCATCCCCACGCGTGTGGGGACAAGGTTCATAATTTGGGTTTCGAAATGTCTTTTCTAGGATCATCCCCACGCGTGTGGGGACAAGGACCCCACAGGTGCTAAGATATATAATACGCCGGGATCATCCCCACGCGTGTGGGGACAAGAATCAAAAGGCAAAAACAAAAGGTGAGATAAAGGGATCATCCCCACGCGTGTGGGGACAAGCCTGGATTTTTGCGGTAATCATTTACCGCTTGAGGATCATCCCCACGCGTGTGGGGACAAGTGTTCTTCTTCGATTTCCGCTTGCGTTACCTCAGGATCATCCCCACGCGTGTGGGGACAAGTTGATTTTCGGTATGCACTCGATTATACCGTTGAGGATCATCCCCACGCGTGTGGGGACAAGCTATAAACAAGCTGGTTGAACTGATTGACGAACGGATCATCCCCACGCGTGTGGGGACAAGGGGCTAACTTCGGAATAATTTCCGTCATCGTCAGGATCATCCCCACGCGTGTGGGGACAAGCTTTACGTTCTTCTTCGGGCGGTTCTGCGTCAAGGATCATCCCCACGCGTGTGGGGACAAGCTCCGATTAAGTGCTATGACGGCGATTGGCAAAGGATCATCCCCACGCGTGTGGGGACAAGCGGAAGCTCAACGAAGCAAGTCGCAAGCTGATAGGATCATCCCCACGCGTGTGGGGACAAGAGAAAGGCAAGGTCTGATGATATGGGAACGGTGGGATCATCCCCACGCGTGTGGGGACAAGATGTTTCAAAGCCGAAAACGGTCTTGTCGTTGAGGATCATCCCCACGCGTGTGGGGACAAGTAATGACAAGGTTCAGGCAGGAACACGGCATAAGGATCATCCCCACGCGTGTGGGGACAAGACTAAAGAAATCAAGGAAAATAGCGGTTTTGCAAAATCAACCGCTTAGATTTCCTTTAACTTTTCATAGATCCTTTGTGTAAGCAGACAATCGTCAAGCGCCCTATGAATCCTATCTTTATTATAATGCAAATCAAGATAATCCGCAATAGCTGATAATGAATATGAATTAATATCAAGTAGTTTTCTTGATATTTTAACTGTATCAATAATTTTTGACGGAACAAAATCAATTTTGTTTTCAGCACACGCAGATTTAATAAAATTCAGGTCAAAACCGATATTATGCCCAACCAGAGGTTTTCCGTTGCATCGCATTGCAAACTCACTAAGTGCTTTGCTTTTGTCTGTTCCTTCACTTGCCAGTAATTCCTCCGTTATACCTGTAAGCCTGATAATCGCCTCCGGTATTTTTTTATCTGTTTTGACAAGCACAGAATATGTTTCCGCTACTGATCCGTTTTCAACCGTCACTGCACCGAGTTCTATTATTTCATCATCGGGATTAAGTCCCGTTGTTTCAATATCGATTACCGTATATGTATCCGATACACCGGATGATTTCTGTTTTTTCTCCGATAAACGATTTATGTGATTTGTCATAGCCTTAGGACGAATAACGTTTTCATCGTCACTTTTTGTCACACGTCTTTTTATAAGCTTTATGCCGTCATAATCTACCGGCTCCCATTGCGTATTGTGAATACGGAATTCCAGTTTCTGCTCGTTATTTGAGCTGTATGACATTGAAGCATGACCGTTTCCAATGTTTGAGCACACTCTATCCCATACGTTATCACGAACTCTTGCGTTCAGATTTCCGACATACACGCCTGTGTCTATTTCCTGCATCCACCTGGAAAGATCTCCGCGCAGTTTAGGCGGACAACAACTCAGTGTAATTACTACCATCATATCGTCACCTGTATTGTTTACCGTAATCGAGAGGTTCGTTTTTATCATTCCACAGATACATGGCTTTTTCGTCATCCGGATTTTCTTCAGGCATCAGCAGATATTTAATATCGTGTACCATTCGCTCAAGCATATGAGCTTTCACCATTTCGTCACGGACCCTATGCCGTACAAATCTTGATATATCATCATTTACCGATGCAGCCGCTTCAAAAGATATCGGTATCGTGACTTCAGCTTTATAAAGATCGGCTATATCGTATACGAACGAACATTCGTGACCAATATGTACAAACCCCAGTGCAGGCGAACACCCCATAGAACATATAACAGCGTGAGCAAGCCCGTAAAGGCAGGCGTGAGCCGCCGACAGAGCCTGATTGACCGGATCGGATGACTGGAAATCTTCGTGATTGTATACACGACCGTTCCATTCGACATTCCATTTTTCAGACTGCTGTCTGTACACTTTTCTTATACGACTGCCCTCACGGCCTCTCAGCTGTTGCAGAGTAAGCCCCGAAACATCCTCATCGGGAAAACGCATCATATACATCTTTCTGACAACATCAAGATGCTTGCGCTGGTTTGTGACCATTTCCGCTTGTTTTACAATAAGCCTCGAACTGTGCGTCAGCGGTCTGCCGCCGGCATAATATCTGACACCCTGCTCACCAACCCAGCATATGCTTATTCCGCTGTCGCCGATAAGTTCCATAGCCCTGTGTGAAACATCAGTTCCGGGACCTAACATAAGTACAGAGATTGTACCGGATGGTATATGCGTAACGCCGTTCTCATCAATAACGGTGATTGCACTGTCTTTTCTGTTTATTTTACAATGTTCCAGATACAGAAATGTAATTCTGTCGGCAATCTGCGGCAGTTCTACGATATCGGGTTTTATCATTCCGGGTATTTCAGCCATTTGTATTATTTCCCGGACGCATTACGGTCATAAGTCCCATACCGTACGCTTTTCCTCTGCCTAATCCGTTTAAGAGCATATTTTTGAACAGTTCTTCATCCGTCACTTCAAGCAGTCCTTCAAACGTCACCGACAGAAGAGTTACTACTCTGTTGTCCTTTTTGAAAAATCTGCACCACTTGTTCTGAACCACATCAAATGAATCTTCACTAAGGCAGAACCCGTTCTTCTCTGCTCTGTCAATCAGCCACTGCTTTTGAAAGTCAACAATGGTGACTGCCCTTTTCTTACCCTGTCCCTGTTTTACATTATCCGTTTTCACCGGATTTGCAGTAAGGCGGAACTGCCATATATCACCCTTTTTTATTCTGCCAAGCAGACCGTCATATTCTCTTGTTTCTCCTGCTCTGCCGGTATCACCAAACTGCAATGCTATAACAGATAAGTCAGGCTTCTGATTGCTGAGAATCATCAGATAAAGCTCTCCTCCAAGGCTGTCGATGCGCCAGAGCTTTCTTGAACGGTCATCCGTAAGTGCCGCTTCTACAGCTCCGTGCAGAACACTGCGTGAATTGACCGCCTTCAATGTATTGCGGTTTGACAGATCCAGATAAACTCTTGATAAGTACATTGTTTCACCTCAATTCAGCCATAGGATCATGCTCTGCAGAAACCATATCCGCCGTGCTGTCCGGCTTATCGATTTCCACATAGCAGTCTTTTATTTTTCGCAGCCCGAAACGTCTGAATGTCGGATCAAACGAAACAGGAACATCCTTGATTATTGCAGGACCGTCTTCGCTTTCTGTGATAATTCTGAGCCTTGTGTCGGCGTTTTTTCTCTGCTGTTTGTCAAGCAACGGACTTTCCGATTTAAGCACATCAAGAAGATCTCCGTCACGCAATCCCCATACAAGCGGAGGTGTAGGCGGGCATGAGCGCCTGCCTAAAAATAGCGGAAACGCCGGATGCTTCAGAGCGTCTTCGATTTTTTCTATCAGCCCTGCATCTTCATGTTCGAGTCCTACAAGGAAAGTCGCATCGGAAAGGTAAAAACGGTGCGTGATATACTTTTTTGTCTTTTCACCGTTGGCAGTGTGATAATCCCTTATCTGCCGACCTTCGTTCTCTACTCTGATACCGATCTTAAGCTCATTCAGATCGTCAAGAGGTTCCGTCCTGTCTCTTCCCATAGCCGATGCCACAAGTCCGATTACACCGCTCTTGGTCGGATATCCGAGCGTGCGGCGTGTATCAAATTTCGACTCAACGCCCCATGACTGCAACGGAGCGGCAAGTCTGAGCAGCAGTACAGGCATTATACCACCTCATCTTTTATGTAGCTATACAGCTTTTCGAGCAGCTCGTCAAGATTTACCCTTTCGGCATCGGATATAGCGTCCGCACCTATCACAAAGCTCTTTACAGGCTTTCCGCTGAAGTTGTCATATACCTTGCCTGCATACTCCTGTAATTTCTTCACGGACTCTTCAACATAGCCGTTATTGCTGATAACCGGCTTTTCAAATGCACCTACAAGGTTTACGGGCTGATCTTTTCTGATCGTCACATAAACCATATCGGGATATGTTCTGTTTGCGTATGAGTTCTGCTTACCGGTAGGCATAGAGCAGATAAATGCTTCGGCAAATCCCTTTATAACTTCTGCTACAGAAACACCTATTGATTTCTTAAGCTGTGCAACATTCACAGTCGCATATCTATAAAGCGTTGAAGAATTGAACTCTGTTGTTCCGAGATGTCCCGCACCCGCACTGTCCTCAGGCGAGCAATCGTCTACTGCCGTAAAGTAGTCATACTCATTCTGAACAGCATGAGTTGAAATGCTGTGAGCAACCTGCGATGCCGCATCTACATTCAGGTCAGCATCGTCTGCTACCATTCTTCCGAATAAAGCAATATCAACAGAAGGCGTTTCTTTAAGCGCCTGCTTATAGAGCTTGGCGTCTTTTTCACCGCTTATAACAAGTTGTGCAAGATTATTAGCCTGTACAGCACTTATAAAGAACAGTGCTCCTGTTTTATTATCCTTCTTTTCGTTTATTTTCACACCTGCCGAGTTCATCGCCTTTATAGCTTCCTTAACGGCTGTTTCATCGTCAAAACTGCTGTCAAGCTTTTTGATTTCATTTGCAATAAGATCAACAGCGTGCATTGTTCTGTAGCCGAGTTCTTCACTTGTAAAAAGTTCATTGAACATAAGACGCATTGCGTGCTTCCACGACTGGCTTGACACTCTCGCTCTGTTTGCACCGCCGTAAAAAGCTGTTTTAGGTCTGCCGGTATCATCACGGTTTACGCATGAAGGCGGAACTGTCTGTACTACATGGAAATCAACATATAATCTTTCGTTACTCATTTTCTTTACTCTCCTTTTGAATTATCTTTTTCGGTTTTATACTTTTCGGAATAGAAATCTCTTCCCCACGACAGTTTTATATCTGCCGCCTGCTCAGGATAATTGAACCTGTAGAGTTCTTCGGCAAGCTTCGCATAATCAAGCGGTATACTCTTGCCTTTGAGCAGTTGAACTATGCTTTTGAGCTGGTAAGCAAGCTCTTCCTTTGTCGTTGATGTTACAACAAGGTTAAGTCTGTTTACAACACGTTCTTCATCATCACTGCTGTTTGCAATGTGATAAGCCGCTCTTCCCAGAGTATAGCCCTTTTCATACATAAATCTGTCGTTACCCTGCTGATGCAAAGCGTACAACGTCAGAGCCGTATAAATTGCCCATTCTGCATTTGACGCACACTTTGAACCTTTAAGTTCTTCATCGATTCTGTCGAATATCAGCCACCAAAGCGACGGGAGTTCTCCCGGCTTTTTACCGATACCGTGTCGAAGCTCAGCAAGATAGCCCTTGCCTCTTCCTGTGTCTGCAATGCTGTGCAGATACTCGATTTTTGATGCGGTATAACGATAAACCATATCACTCTTACTCATTTGTTATCACCTTCTTTTCTGAAAATTTTATTTATTGTAGCATTGAAAATGTTAAGAGCCTCTACCGTAGTCACAAGGTTTTTATCCTTGCCATCCTTCTCATATCTACCGAAAATCGTATTTGCGCTCATCTGATGAACACAGTCGTTTCCGAATACGATTGCGATTTTCCTTACAGTATCTTCGATTTTACCTGTGTATTCATCAATATCATAACTTGTATCAAGCTGTGACAGCCAATCTCTGAAAGGCTTGTCTATCATACTGTAGAACTGCGTCTTTGCATCTTCTCCGGATAGTTTGTCACCGCTTGCTCCTGCGGATTTCTGCAAATTGATACTGAGTTTATTTACCGCTTTAGCCGCACTTTCACATTTGCCTATCTCGTTTCCTATACGATAGCGCCACGCTTCTCCGACTTTCATCAGCAGATCTGAATGGAACGACAGTTCATCACTGATAGAATCAACAATCTTAAAACACATACTATCGTTGAAATCATGAATTACAGACGCCGTTGTTACATTAAGTAAAAAGCAATTATCCAGATAGCTCCTGTCTATGTACGATTCAATATGAGCTATAACGCCCGGTTTTCTTGCAGTGCTTGAATTTTCATCACCTTCAAGCGCCGCGATACTTCCGAATTCCTGCCAAGCCTTTGTCGAAGGCTTATGAAGCTGAGGTTTATATTTTATGCTGTCGCTTCCTTTTTCTTTATACGACCTCCAGAGCGTCATCTGCTCACCGAAAACTTCAACTTCTTCAAAATAATCTCCGCCTGAAATATAATAACCGTTCACCTTTCCGTTTTCTCTGCAAAGATACACACGTCTTGACATCAATGAAAGCAATGCCGCCTGATTATCGGGAACAGGTATCAGAGTATTGAACTCAGCTTTGTTGTTATCCTTTTCCCACGACGGAGTACTTACATACACGTCATATTCAGAATCGCTTTCTGCGTTGTAATTCAGCATAAGCGTTTCAAACAGGTTGTTTCCTCTGACCGCTATCAGCCCCAATATACTAACCCATGATTTCTTAGGTACTGGTTGTTTTGCCGCTGTATCGTCAAAACAGATTATATGTAACAACCAACGAACCGCTTCCGAATATGAAAGCAGTCTTCCGTCATTGTTCCTGTCAGAGAAAAGTCTGGGCTTATTGGCACTTTCAAAAAGCGAGCCGATCATTTTTGCTATACTTGTAGCCTTACCTTTACCGTTTACCTTGTTAGACTGATAAAACGGATACTCCTCATCAAACAGCCAGAAACGGTCATACCATTTTTCAAAATACTTCTCAAACGGCTTCATCGGAAATTTGCCGCTCCGAAATACCTCGATCCAGTTATCCGTAAGATAATTGATATCATCCTCGGGATCAACTTCATCACCGTTTTTGTCGTACCTTGAGAATACCGTGTAGATCACCGCAAGCAGAAATCTCAGCACAGCCATATCCTGCGTTTTTGTTTCTCCTGCAAGTTCCGTGTAATCCTGTGCGTGTTCAAAGACCTGCCTTATGCTTATCTCTTTCACCTCGCACCCGTTGTCACGGACACATATCCACGGTTCGTCGATCAGATTGAACTCTCTGTCCATATCAGCTTTCTTCCTCCTTTATTTCTTCAAAACCTCTTTCGGTGCTGTATTTATACGTTCTGCCGAGCATACTTATCTTGTTATTTCCGTCAAGCAAAAGCAATATCTCACCTTTGAGCCACTTTGCATTCCTCCACGCCTGAGGCATAGAGTTTGCCAGTATCTCAATCGTTTTACCAAAATTATAAGACTTGCTGAAAAATGCCGGCAATCTCAGTCTTTGCTTTGCTATCAGCTTTGCCTGTGCATTATCGGGTACAGAAGTAATATCAAACACTGCGTCCCGTGAAAACAGCGAATACTCCGTATCGGATGTTTTCACAAGCACAAGTGCTTCTATGGTTTCCTGCCCGTCACGCACCGCCGCTTCACCGTCTGAATCATTGTTCAGCTCTCGCCTGTTGATCATATCGCTAAGCGTTGAATCACTGCGATTAATTTTTTGTGACGGTATGCAATATTTCTTGGCTCTTTGCTTTTTCTCTTTTTGTTCATCACTATATTTTCTATACTCTGCGGTCTGTTGTTCATCATTGTCGGGTTCGGAATAAACAGCGCCGACAAGCTCAGGAATACATCCCGGTATAACAAGTTTATCCGGCAGATATTTTTCAGTTTGCTTCAGTATCCAACCGGAGTAAACACTCTTGCTGAAATCTTCCGGGATCAACACGCACAGCTCCGGTTCGGATAATTTATCCGGACGTGTGCGGTTATGTCTGTGCAGTCTGCCTGAACGCTGTAACAACAGATCCATAGGGCAAAGTTCGGTTATCATATAGTCAAAGTCTATATCAAGCGACTGTTCAAGCACCTGTGTACCGACTACTATCAGCTTGTCCCTCTTCTCACAGGTCGACTTCTTACCGACAAGTTCTGTTAGCTCACGCTCAATTACCGCTCTGTCAGTCGATATAAGTCTGCTATGGAAACATATAACACGATAATCAGGCATATTCGCCGCTATTGTGTCGGCAAGTTCCTGGGAATAAGCAACGCTATTCACAATAACAGCCGCACAACCGCCGTCCGACAGTTTATCTTCAAGCAGGTTTACAATATCGTTGCTGTCATTTTCTTCTCTTCTGATTACTGTGATAGGCTTATCGGGGATATCAACAGGTATATCCTTCTGCTTTACCTCCGCACCGTCGCTCCAAGTCAGCACAGGATATGCCATACTGCTGTTGTCAAAACTGTTCTTACTGCCGGTATACCATTTTATCAGTTCCGCTCTCTTATCCGGCGGCAATGTTGCAGAAAGAATTATCACAGGCACATTATACGCCGCCATCCAGCGCAATGAATTTTCCAGATAAACGTACATATATCGGTCATAAGCATGGCACTCATCTATAATAACAGTCTTACCTGCAAGTCCCAGGTGCCTTAGCATAACGTGTTTCTGCTTTAACGATGCCATAAGAAACTGGTCAACTGTAGCAACAACAAATTCGGACAACAGCGCCTGTTTTCTTCCTTCAAACCAGGTATGAACCATTATATTGTCATTATCGTCATCGGAAATGTCGGATGCTCTTCCGTGGAACATCTCACAGTATTCGTCATTCATATCCGTCATACCGTGTGCAAGTCTGAGCGAATGTATATCATCAGTACCACTCGCCCAGGAATGAATACGATCAAATATTCCGTTAGCGGTTGCCTGCGTCGGCAGTCCGAAAAACATTCCGCCATAGCCGAAACGTGATGCAAGTATCTCCGTTGCCGCAAGTGCCGCCTCAGTTTTACCTATTCCCATAGGTGCCTCAAGTATGTATATACCGGGCTTATTGCAAAGGCTTACAACATTCATAAATTCACGCTGTACGCAGTTCGGTTTGAAGCCGAAACGCTCTTCAAAAAAGCTGTCGCTATCAGCGATAAAATCGGCATACCAGCTGTCCGTAAGCGAAAGCTTGTTCCACGCTCTTCTGACACGCTCCTCACACTGCTCATCGGTGAGTTTTTCTTCGATGTCTATGTAAGGAAAATAATCGGTGTTGCTCGCTATCCAGTCACTCATTACGAGCAGTCCGGTAATCAGCATCTGCGCCGCAACATCGGGATTCGGCAGATTTTTGACATCTTCAAATCCGGTTACGCTGAGAGCGTATTCCATCCATTCCGCTCTTATCTGTGTCCATTCGTTTACGTTAACCTTGCCGTGTCCGTAATAGTTAGCCTCAAATGAACATTGCCCCCTATCCGCCGAACAATCGCCGTGATGTGCGCCAACAATGACTGCGGTTGGCGGTGCAACCTCAAATTCTTTTTTCAGAATATACTGTCCCGCTATGTTATGCGGTGACTCTGATATCTGTGTCAGACCTGAAAGGTCGATACCCGCGTCAAACAGTCTGTCATCCAGACCCTGAATATTATCTTTAAGCTTTCGTTGAAACGCCGGAGTTAATTTTCCTATATCATGCACCAGTGCAATGAACTTACAATAGTTGCACACAATTTCTTCTGCGTTCTCCGAACTCTCAATGCCAATCGCAGCACACAAGCGCCTTCTGACATTCTGAGCGATCCATTTATTGAAAAGTCGCTTTATTATCCCGGCCGTATCACTTGCGTGAACATTGAAAGGCAACCATTTTGTGTTGTCTTCAAAGCTGCTTTTTGCAGCTAACAGTTCTGATGTTTTCATTTCATATTCTCCAAATATGTTTCATTAATTGACATTATACTACTATTTTTATGCTAAGTCAATATAATTGAATACATTTTATTATACAGTATGTCTAATTATGTCGAATTAATTGAAAGT
>ENA-OXQR01000474-OXQR01000474.1-human-gut-metagenome-genome-assembly--contig:-NODE-474-length-13021-cov-7.35578_pt1 | contig 13021 bp, 8 predicted proteins | sample MGYA00249587_ERZ652573 | MGnify/ENA primary metagenome ERZ652573 (study PRJEB26925, sample SAMN05826651) | human gut metagenome | biome: ENVO:2100002; feature: ENVO:00000062; material: ENVO:00002003...
GCTGTCCATCCTGAAAGCCGCCGACGGGACCGGCAGACGCTGCCTGCGGCAGACCTTCGAGTATCCCGGCCAGCCGGGGACCGGCCACTTCCTCCACACCTACGCCGGAGACGGCGATCCCCTGCCCTCCTTTGCCGGAGAGCCGGAGCAGGTGGCCGTGGAAGGGGACATTGACAGCCTCGCCAGCGCCGTTTGGGACGCTCTGGACGAGGCCAACAGGATCTCCCTCTTCGTCCGCTTCACAGACCTGGAGACCCGGGACTTCCAGCAGCGCATCGTCAACAAGTATTCCGGAAAGGAGACCCAGGCATGAACGAACTGGAACTGAAATACGGCTGTAATCCCAACCAGAAGCCCGCCCGCATCTTCATGCGGGACGGGTCCGACCTGCCCCTCACGGTGCTGAACGGCAAGCCGGGATACATCAACTTTCTGGACGCGCTGAACGCCTGGCAGCTGGTGCGGGAACTGAAAGAAGCCACCGGCCTGCCCGCCGCCGCGTCCTTCAAGCACGTGTCCCCCGCCGGGGCCGCCGTGGGCAACCCCCTCAGGGATGTGGAGCGGCAGATGTACTTTGTGGAGGAGGGCGCAGACCTTTCCCCCATCGCCTGTGCCTACATCCGGGCCCGGGGTGCGGACCGGCTGTGCTCCTACGGGGACTGGGCGGCCCTCTCCGACGTGTGCGACGCCGCCACCGCCCGGTATCTGAAATATGAGGTGTCCGACGGCATCATCGCCCCCGGCTACACCGACGAAGCCCTGGAGATATTGAAAACCAAGAAGAAGGGCAATTACAACGTCGTGCAGATCGACCCGGACTACGTCCCCGCCCCCCAGGAGTACAAGGACGCGTTCGGCGTCACCTTCCAACAGGGGCGGAACAACTTTGAGATCAATGAGGCGCTCCTCACCAACCTTGTCACGGAGAACAAGGACCTGCCGGAAGCGGCCAAGCGGGACATGATCGTGGCCCTCATCACCCTGAAATACACCCAGTCCAACTCCGTCTGCTACGTGAAGGACGGACAGGCCATCGGCGTGGGAGCGGGCCAGCAGAGCCGCATCCACTGCACCCGCCTGGCGGGCACCAAGGCGGACACCTGGTGGCTCCGCCACCATCCCAAGGTGCTGGGCCTGCAATTCGTGGAGAACATTCGCCGCCCGGACCGGGATAACGCCATCGATGTATATCTCTCCGACGAGTATGAGGACGTGCTGGCGGAGGGCATCTGGCAGAAGACCTTCGCCGTGCGCCCCGATCCTCTGACGGCGGAGGAGAAAAAAACCTGGATCACAGCCCTCACCGGCGTCACATGCGGCTCCGACGCCTTCTTCCCCTTTGGCGATAATGTGGAGCGGGCGAGAAAATCCGGCGTCCAGTACATTGTTGAGCCCGGCGGTTCCATCCGGGATGACCATGTCATTGAAACAGCCAACAAATACGGCATGGTGATGGCGTTTACAGGGATGCGGCTGTTCCACCACTGAGCGTCTTTGAAGAGAAGCGGGCCTGTCCGGCATCCTGCCGCCGGGTCTGCCGAGTCTGGGCCCGGATAGGGGCAATGAAGTTTCCTTTTCTGATTTGCGATGGCAAATCAACCGGGAAAGCCTGTCCGGTTTTCCCCGGTCTCTCTTCACACTGTTTTATACACGAAGCAAGGAGGACGATTCGATGGATCTTCTCGTAGTAGGCGGCGGCGGCCGGGAGCACGCCATCATCAAAAAACTGAAAGAAAATCCGGTGGTGGAGACGATTTACGCCCTGCCGGGCAACGGCGGCATCGCCGCTGACGCCGTTTGTGTGCCGCAGATCAGCGCCACAGACATCGGCGCTATTGTGGACTTCGCCGTCTCCCACGCCGTGGGGTTCGCGGTGGTGGCGCCGGACGATCCTCTGGCTCTGGGGTGTGTGGACGCCCTCCACGCCGCGGGCATCCCCTGCTTCGGGCCGGACGCCAGAGCCGCCCGGATCGAGTCCAGCAAGGTCTTTGCCAAGGACCTGATGAAAAAATATCACATCCCCACCGCCCGATATGAGGTGTTCGATACGCCCGCTGCGGCGCTCGCCTATTTGAAAACCGCCTCCTTCCCCATCGTCATCAAGGCGGACGGTCTGGCCCTGGGCAAGGGCGTGCTGATCTCCCGGTCCTATGAAGAGGCAGAGGATGCCGTCAGGACCATGATGGAGGACCGGGCCTTCGGGGACTCCGGCAGCCGGGTGGTGATCGAGGAGTTTTTGACTGGCCCGGAGGTCAGCGTCCTGGCTTTCACCGACGGCACCGCCATCGCCCCCATGGTGTCCTCCATGGACCACAAGCGGGTGGGGGACGGAGATACTGGCCCCAACACCGGCGGCATGGGCACCGTGGCTCCCAACCCCTGCTACACCGAGGACATCGCCCGAGTGTGCATGGACACCATCTTCCTGCCCACTCTGGCCGCCATGCGGGCGGAAAGCTGCCCCTTCAAGGGCTGCCTGTACTTCGGTTTGATGCTGACCCCGGACGGGCCCAAGGTCATCGAGTACAACTGCCGCTTCGGGGACCCGGAGACCCAGGTGGTGCTGCCCCTGCTGAAAACAGACCTGCTGACGGTCATGCAGGCGGTGGAAAGCGAGACCCTGGGATCGCTCACCGTGGAATGGCGGCACGCCTCCGCCGCCTGTGTGATCTTGGCCTCCGGCGGGTATCCAGGGCACTACGAAAAGGGTAAGCCCATCTCTCTGCCCGCGTCGGCACCGGGAAACGTGACCATCTACCACGCCGGGGACAGACTGGACGAGAATGGGCAGCTGGTCACCAGCGGCGGCCGGGTACTGGGCGTCACCGCCACCGGTCCCACTTTGCGGCAGGCTTTGCACGACGCCTACGCCGCCGCCAGGGCGGTGGACTTTGACGGCAAATACCTGCGCCATGACATCGGCCAGCGGGCTCTGGCGGCTCTGGCGGACTGAAACGCATATTTTGATGAGCGCCCAACCGGCGCCGGGAGGTCATACGATGGTAAGACGGATCTATGTGGAAAAGAAGCCGGGGCTCCGGCAGGAGGCCCGGGGCCTGCTGCACGAGCTGCAGACCGTGGTGGGCGTCTCCGCCTTGGAGGACCTGCGCCTGCTGAACCGCTATGACGTGGAGGGCCTGGACGAGGCCGCCTTCCGCCGGGCGGTGGGGACAGTGTTCTCTGAGCCTCAGGTGGACGATACTGCCGCAGCCCTGCCCGCCGGGGACTGCATCGCCTTCGGCGTGGAGCCCCTGCCGGGACAGTTCGACCAGCGGGCGGACTCCGCCGCCCAGTGTATTCAGCTGATGACTCAGGAGGAGCGGCCCACGGTCCGCACCGCCAGGATCTATCTGCTCTTCGGTCCCCTGACGGCGGCGGATGTGGACGCGGTGAAGCGGTATGTCCTCAACCCCGTGGAGTGCCGGGAGGCGTCTTTGGACCTGCCGGAGCGGCTGGCGGCAGAGACCGCCGTCCCGGCAGACGTGGAAACGGTCACGGGCTTCACTGCCCTGGACCGGGCGGGCCTGGATACCCTGCTGGCGCGGCTGGGTCTCGCCATGGACCTGGAGGACCTGTCGTTCCTCCAGGCATACTTCCGGGACACGGAGCGCCGGGACCCCACCCTGACGGAGATCCGGGTGGTGGACACCTACTGGTCCGACCACTGCCGCCACACCACGTTCTCCACCCATCTGGACCACGTGGAGATCAACGATCCGGCGGTCCAGGCCGCCTATAACCGGTATCTGGCCGCCCGGGAGGAGGTCTATGGGCCGGAGAAAGCTGCCCAGCGGCCACAGACCCTCATGGATATCGCCACCATCGGCGCCAAGGTGCTGAAGCGACGGGGGCTTCTGCCGGAAATTGACGAGAGTGAGGAGATCAACGCCTGCTCCATCCATGTCGCCGCCCAGGTGAACGGCAAGCCCCAGGACTGGCTGCTGATGTTCAAGAACGAAACCCACAACCACCCCACGGAGATCGAGCCCTTCGGCGGCGCGGCCACCTGCATCGGCGGCTGCATCCGGGATCCCCTGTCTGGCCGGGCCTACGTCCACCAGGCCATGCGGCTCACCGGCTGCGGCGACCCCCGGACGCCGGTGGCGGAGACCCTGTCCGGCAAGCTGCCCCAGCGCAAGCTCGCCCAGACCGCCGCGGCGGGCTACTCCTCCTACGGCAACCAGATCGGCCTGGCCACAGGGCTGGTCAGCGAGGTATATCACCCCGGCTACATCGCCAAGCATTTGGAGTGCGGCGTGGTGGTGGCCGCCGCCCCGGCGGAGAATGTGGTCCGCGAACGGCCCCAGCCCGGGGACGTGGTGATCCTGCTGGGGGGGCGCACCGGCCGGGACGGCATCGGCGGCGCCACCGGCTCCTCCAAGAGCCACAACAGGCAGTCTCTCACCACCATGGCCAGCGAGGTCCAGAAGGGCAACGCCCCGGAGGAGCGGAAGATCCAGCGGCTGTTCCGGGATGGGAATGTCACCCGGCTCATCAAGCGGTGCAACGACTTCGGCGCAGGCGGCGTATCCGTGGCCGTGGGTGAGCTGGCGGACGGCCTGGATATCGATCTGGACGCAGTGCGGAAGAAGTACGACGGCCTGGACGGCACAGAGCTGGCCATCTCCGAGTCCCAGGAGCGAATGGCAGTGGTGGTGGCCCGGTCAAACGCAGACCGATTCATCGCCGCCGCGGAGGCGGAGAATCTGGAAGCGTACCCCGTGGCGGTGGTGACGGCGTCCCCCCGGATGGTGATGCGCTGGCGGGGCAGGACCATCGTGGACCTGAGCCGGGACTTCCTGAACACCAACGGCGCCGTGAAGCACGCCCGGGCGGCGGTTCCTGCCCCCATTCCCGCGTCCCCGGTCTCCCAGGATGCCGAAAACTCCTCCCTCCGCTCCATAGCCTCCAGTCTGGCGTCCGCCTCCCGCAGAGGGCTGGCGGAGCGGTTCGATTCCACCATCGGCTGTGGCAGCGTGTTGATGCCCTTCGGCGGCAGAAATCAGAGAACCCCCGCCCAGGTGATGGCCGCCCTTCTGCCGGTGCTGCCGGGGCAGGAGACGGACCAGGCCAGCGTTATGGCCTGGGGCTTCGACCCGGAGGCTATGGCGGTGGACCCCTACCGGGGGGCCTATAACGGTGTGGTCACCTCCCTTGCCAAGCTGGTGGCCGCCGGGGCAGACTATCGAAGGGCCTACCTCACCCTCCAGGAGTTCTTTGAAAAGCTCCGGGAGGACCCCGCACGCTGGGGCAAGCCCTTCGCCGCCCTGCTGGGGGCTCTGGACGCCCAGCTGGACTTCGGCGCGGCGGCCATCGGCGGCAAGGACTCCATGTCCGGCACCTTCAACGATCTGGACGTGCCCCCCACCCTCATCTCCTTTGCCATCGCCCCCATCCGGGCCGGGGAGGTGCTCTCCCCCGAGTTCAAGGAGGCGGGACATCCGGTGTACCTCTTTGCTCCCGCCAACGGCGGCGCCCAGAGCCAGAGGGAAGCCTGGGAGACCTTCCACCAGCTTTGCCGGGCGGGCAGGGTGTGCTCCGCCTGGGCGGTGGAGCACGGCATCGCCGAGGGGATTATGCAGATGTCCTTCGGTAACTCCATCGGCTTTCAGGCCGAGGGGCGTGAGATCGCCTGGGACCTGCCGTGCCCTGGCGCCATTGTGGCGGAGCTGACGGAGGACACAGACCTCCTCTGCGCCGTCAGGCTGGGCACCACCACGGCGGAGCCGGTCCTCACCACCGGCGCTGACAGCGTCTCCATCGACGAGCTGCTCTCCCTGAACGAGTCCGTGCTGGAGGATGTATACCCCAGCCGAGTCCCTGCCGATCCTGCGCCGGTGCCGGTACTGGAGGCCCCGGCCTTCTCCCGCGCCGCTCCCCGGACAGGCACGGCAAAGCCAAAGGTGCTGATTCCTGTGTTTCCCGGCACCAACTGCGAGTACGACAGCGCCCGGGCGGCGCTACGGGCTGGCCTGGAGCCGCAGATCCTGGTGCTGAATAATCAGACACCGGACCATGTGGCGGCATCCGCCGCCCGGTTTGCCCAGGCAGCCCGGAGCAGTCAGATCCTCTTCCTGCCCGGCGGCTTCTCCGGCGGCGACGAGCCCGACGGCTCCGGCAAGTTCATCACCGCCTTTCTCCGGTCCCCCCAGGCCGCAGACGCGGTGATGGACCTGCTGCAAAACCGGGATGGCCTCGTCCTGGGCATCTGCAACGGCTTCCAGGCCCTCATCAAGCTGGGGCTGGTCCCCTTCGGAGAAATCCGGGACACAGATGCCGCCTGCCCCACGCTGACTTACAATGTCATCGGCCGCCACCAGTCCCGGATCGTCCGGACCCGGGTGGCCTCCAACCGGTCCCCCTGGCTGACCAAGGTCCAGGTGGGGGACATCGTCAGCGTCCCCATCTCCCACGGGGAAGGGCGGTTCCTCTGCCCGCCGGATCTCTTGGCACAGTTGGCGGAAAACGGCCAGATCGCCACCCAGTACGTGGATCTGGACGGCCATCCCACCATGGATATCGACGGCAACCCCAACGGCTCCGTCTGGTCGGTAGAGGGCATCACCTCACCCGACGGCCGGGTCTTCGGCAAGATGGGGCACGCCGAGCGGGTGGGGCCCTGCCTGTACCGAAATATCCCGGGGAATTACGATCTTGGCCTGTTCGATGCCGCAAAGGACTATTTTTCTCTCTAACGGTTGACAGACCGGCCGGAACCGGGTATCATATCTGAAACATCCGCCGGGAGGTGCTTGAATATGGATTCAACCGTTGTGATCGAACCGGCCTATAATGCCCTCTCAGACGTTCGGGCCCTGTTTGAGGCGTACACCGCCATGCTGGTGACGCACGACCCAGCTTTTCAAATCTATCTGGACATCCAGCACTATGCGGACGAGCTGCGCGCCCCCGCCGCCAAGTACGCCCCGCCGGACGGACGGCTGTACCTGGCCCGGGTGGACGGGCGGGCGGCGGGCTGTATCGCCCTGCGGCGGCTGGACGGCGAGCGATGCGAAATGAAGCGTCTGTACGTCCAGCCGCAGTACCGGGGCCGGGGGCTTGCCCGGCAGCTGATCCGCCGGATCACAGAGGACGCGCGGCAGATCGGCTACCGCTGTATGCTGCTGGACACCCTGCCGGTTCTGGAGGATGCCGTCCGCCTCTACCGGCAGCTGGGATTTTACGAGATCCCCTGCTACAACGACAGCCCTGTGGAGTCCACACTGTTTTTCCAGCTGGACCTGTAAATCCAGCTTCCACTTGAAATCTGATGAAATGAGGTGGCCCTATGGCTTATTTTTTCTCCGAGCCCTCCCGTACCTTCAGTGAGTACCTGCTGGTGCCCGGCTACTCCTCCGCGGAGTGCATTCCCGCAAACGTCTCCCTCAAGACCCCGGTGGTGAAGTACCGGCGGGGGGAGGAGCCCGCTCTCACCATGAACGTGCCCATGGTCTCCGCCGTCATGCAGGCGGTATCCGGAGAGCAGATGGGCATCGCCCTGGCGAAGGAGGGCGGCATCGCCTTCATCTATGTCTCCCAGCCCATCGAGCAGCAGGCGGAGATGGTACGGAGGGTGAAGAACTACAAGGCGGGCTTTGTCATCAGCGACTCCAATCTCCGCCTGGGGGACACGCTGGCGGACGTGCTGGCCTTGAAGGAACGGACCGGCCACTCCACCATGGCGGTCACGGATGACGGCACCGGCACCGGAAAGCTGCTGGGCCTCGTCACCAGCCGGGACTACCGGGTGAGCCGCATGGACCCGGCCACCCCGGTCAGCGAATTCATGACCCCGGCGGAGAAAATCGTCTCCGCCCCGGAGGGCACCAGCCTGAAGGCCGCCAATGATATCATCTGGGACCACAAGCTCAACGCCCTGCCCATCGTCTCCGCCGGCGGGCATCTGGTGAGCTTCGTGTTCCGGAAGGACTACGACTCCCACAAGGGCAACCCCCTGGAGCTGCTGGACAGTCAGAAGCGGTATGTGGTGGGCGCCGGTATCAACTCCCGGGACTATGAGGAACGGGTGCCCGCCCTGGTGGAGGCCGGCGCGGACGTGCTGGTGATCGACTCCTCCGAGGGCTACTCCGAGTGGCAGAAGCGGACCCTGGCCTGGATCCGCTCCCGCTATGGCGACACCGTGAAGGTGGGCGCCGGCAACGTGGTGGATGGCGAGGGCTTCCGCTTCCTGGCGGATTGCGGCGCCGACTTCGTGAAGGTGGGCATCGGCGGCGGCTCCATCTGCATCACCCGGGAGACCAAAGGCATCGGCCGGGGCCAGGCCACGGCGGTCATCGATGTGGCGGCAGAGCGGGACCGGTATTTTGCCGAGACCGGCGTCTACGTGCCCATCTGTGCCGACGGCGGCATTGTCCAGGACTACCACATCACCCTGGCCCTGGCCATGGGCGCGGACTTCTGTATGCTGGGGCGGTATTTCTCCCGGTTCGACGAGTCCCCCACCAGCAAGGTGCTGATCGGCGGCAGCTATATGAAGGAGTACTGGGGCGAGGGCAGCGCCCGGGCCCGGAACTGGCAGCGGTACGACCTGGGCGGAGCGGCCAAGCTCTCCTTCGAGGAGGGCGTGGACTCCTACGTGCCCTATGCCGGCAAGCTGTCGGACGGCATGGCCACCACCCTTTCCAAGGTGCGGTCCACCATGTGCAACTGCGGCGCGCTGACCATCCCGGAACTGCGGGAGAAGGCCAAGTTGACCCTGGTGTCCTCCGTCTCCATTGTGGAGGGCGGAGCCCATGACGTGCTGCTGAAGGACACCACCAATTCGGGGAATCAGCGGAGCTGAGAGATTTTTCCTGCCAGAAAATACGAGGCGGCTGGACGGAAGGCCAGCCGCTTTTTTATGGGTCCCACATGGGGGGATTCAGCCGCGATGACGGCTTGTCCCAATGCACATTCCAAAAGAACGCCTTTTGTCGCGCTCCGGCACGTGCATGCAAAGTTGCTGTATGGGGGCGGCATGAGAGGGTGCCTGCGGGTTTACGATGGCATCCCGGCGGGCGCGGCGGAGTGCCGCAGAGACTTGGCAGTTGATTCCCGCGGCGAAGTGCCGACCAAAATCAGGGTGTAAGGACGCCCTCGGTCTGCCTCTATTTTTCTGTCTCGCGCTGCGGCGCTCTCAGTATTTGCGACACCAGTGTTCCGCTGGTTTCCCTCCTTCTGCGCGCTCCGATTGTCCGCATCGGGCACGCCGCAACCGTAAGGCGGCACAGCCGTCAACGGATGCGCAGTCGCTGCGCGCTCCCCTGGCGGTCGTAGGGGCCGCCCTTTTTGGGAGGGAAATAACGGGACGTTTCCGCATCAGCCCTTCCTGCGCCCTTACGGGGATAAGGTCTTTAATAGTTCTTCTCCTGTGACCCCCAGCTGCGCTTCATCACTTGCAAACGGGATCCGCAGCAGTGCTTCTCCGTCTACTTTATAAATATATATGTAAATGCCGGAACCGATGTCCTGGGTATCGCCCAAAAATGAAAGGACCTCTTCTCGCGTCATGGTCGGTGTCAATTCCCTGACCTGTTCTGATGTCACCTGTGTTGGCCTTTGTATCGGTTCTCCGCTATCTGGCAGCAGGTTCAGAATTTCTTCCGTCAGCAGGCTGCTTTCTCCCGCATCCATCGTTTTCACGGCCTCTTTGATTTCCGTGCGGGAGTAGTCGCTCAGATCTTCAACAGGGATCCCGAGGGAACGCAGATAATCCACTGCCGCATGATACTGAATGGTATCCATGGCGAATACGGTCAGCGGCGCCGCAAGCAGCAGGCATAAACAGGCCGCGATCACTTTCCACTTAAACCGCCTCCGCTTCTCGGCTTTGGGATTTGCTCCGGCCTCTTTCACATAGTTCTCATTGATGTCACCGAGGACTTCGCAAAATTCCTCTCTTTTCACAGGTCAAAGCCCCTTTCCTGAAGATAGTTGTGTAATTTCAGCCGGAGGCGATTCAGTGTTACGGATACATGGTTCTCCGTCATTCCAAACCGGGACGCGATCTTGGAAACCGGATCGAAATACCAGTACCGGCAGACAAAAATGCGCCTCTTATCCGCTGGAAGCCTCTCCAAAAAAGTGTCGATCGCCCTTACAAGTTCCCTGCGGTCCACTGCCCGCTCCACGTTGTCCGTGTCGGATACGAGCTCCGCAATTTCATCCAGCACAGCCGGGGCCTCTCCGCCGCCTCGTTTCTCCGCGGTATGATGCTTGTATCGGTTCAGGGACAAGTTTCTCGTGAGCTTCCCCAGAAATGCGGACAGAACCCTGGGCCTGTGGGGCGGCATAGAGGTCCATGCACACAGATAGGTATCATTGACGCATTCTTCGGCGTCTTCCCGATTGCCCAGGATGTTCCAGGCGATCGAGTTGCAGTAGTTTCCATATTTGCCGGATGTGGCGGGGATGGCCCGCTCATCTCGATCCCAGTATAACTGGACGATTGTTGTGTCATCCATCGGCTTTCACCTCGCTTCTTATTTACCCCTTCACTGATATACACAAGGTTTGCGATCAAATCTTACAGCTTGTTTCGGTCCCTTTTATCATATCATACGACCGCCGCGGCTGATGGGAAAAGGGACGCTTTGTCTCCCGGCCTTGCCATCCCGCGCCCGCTGTGGTATGCTGATAGCGCAAAGATAAAAACACGTCCCGGTTGGTAGTCCGGGAGCGGCCCATGTGCCGTCAGTAACCTGCCTCCTTGGTTGTCCGTTCTTTGTGCGAGACCTTTAAAGGAGGACACACGCATGGGCACAAGCAGGCTCACCATCCTGTTCGACGATCCCTTCTGGATCGGCCTGTACGAGCGGGAGGACGACACGGAGTACTCCGTCTGCCGGATCGTCTTCGGCGCGGAGCCCCGGGACCAGGAGGTCTACGCCTATCTTCTGGAACACTGGCGGACGCTGCGATTCAGCCCGTCCCGGCCAGGGACAGAGCATCTGCCCCCTCCCAAAAGCCCCAAGCGGCGCCAGCGGGAGGCCCGGCGGATGACCCAGGCCGCAGGGATCGGCACCAAGGCCCAGCAGGCCCTGAAGCTCCAACAGGAGCAGGGGAAGCAGGCCCGTCTCGCCCGCACCCGCCAACAGCGGGAGGCGGAGGAAGCGCGGAAGTTCCAGCTGCGGCAGGCGCGTCGAAAGGAAAAGCACAGAGGTCACTGACCTCTGTGCTTTTTTCGGGAACCGTTTTCATACGGGGGTTGCGAAGGCGGCAAACTCTGTTATAATAGCGGTGTTGAAAAATCGCCGCTCCGCTGGATACCGGGGCGAACTGGAAGGAGAACTGCGGGTATGAAGATCATCGACGCCCACCTGCACCTGTTTTCGGAGGATTCTGCCGAGGAGATGGCCCGGCAGGTGGGCCATCACAACAACGTGGACCATCTGCGAGAGGTCTATGGAGAACTGCACATTGTCCACGGCGTGGTGATGGGAAATCACAATCTGGAGCTCCGGCGGCACGACTACCCCACAGACCTGTTCCACTACTGCGTGGGCCTGGACAGCAGCCTGCTGGAGGACGGGAGCCGGGTGATCCCGGACCTGGCGGACCGGGTGGAGGCGCACCTGCGGCGGGACAGCTGCTGCGGCGTGAAGCTGTACCCCGGGTACAACAAGATCGCTCTGTCGGACCCCATGTACCAGCCCATCTACCGCCTGGCAGCCCGTTACGGTAAGCCGGTGGCCGTTCACATGGGGCTGACCGCCTTCTCCCGGGCCCATCTGAAATACTGCCACCCCCTGGCCCTGGATGAGGTGGCGGCAGACCATCCGGATACCCAGTTCGTTATGTGCCACTTCGGCAATCCCTTTCTGGAGGCCGCGGCGGCAGTGGTGGAGAAAAATCCCAATGTGGCCGCCGACCTGTCCGGCCTTCTGGAGGGGCGGGTGGACCTGGACGCCTATTTCCGGGAGCAGGCGGGCTACGTGTTCCTGCTGCGCACCTGGCTGACGGCCATCCAGTGCTGGGACAAGGTGATGTTCGGGACCGACTGGCCCATTGTCAACCTGGGAGAATATATCGGCTTTATCCGCCGGCTGGTGCCGGAGACACACTGGGAGCCGGTGTTCTTTGACAACGCCAACCGCATCTACGGCCTGGGGCTGTGAGACGGCAGCAAAAGAGGAGGCGCCCTTCGGCTCCTCCTCTTTTCTGATTTACGGATCGGATGCTCACTGATTCAGGATCTCCATGAACTCGTCACCGGTGATGGTCTCTTTTTCGTACAGATACCGGGCCAGCTCGTCCAGCTTCTCCCGGTTCTCCGAGAGGATTCGGTTGGCCTTTTCGTGCTGGCGCTTCACCAGCTCCACCACTTGCCGGTCGATCTCCGCCGCAGTCTCGGCGGAGCAGGCCAGGGAGGCGTCGCCCCCCAGGTACTGATTTTGCACTGTCTCCAGGGCCACCATGTCAAAGTCAGGGCTCATGCCGTACCGGGTAATCATGGCCCGGGCCAGCTTGGTGGCCTGCTCGATGTCATTGGAGGCGCCGGTGGAGGCGGAGTGGAAGACCAGCTCTTCCGCCGCCCGGCCGCCGGTAAGCGTGGCGATCTTGTTCTCCAGCTCCTCCTGGCTCATCAGGTAGTGGTTGCCCTCCTCCACCTGCATGGTGTAGCCCAGGGCGCCGGAGGTCCGGGGCACGATGGTGATCTTCTGTACAGGGGCGGAATTGGTCTGCTTGGCCGCGACCAAAGCGTGGCCGATCTCGTGGTAGGCCACCACCTTCTTCTCCTGGTCTGTCAGGATGGCGTTCTTCTTCTGGTAGCCTGCGATGACCACCTCGATGCTCTCTTCCAGATCTGCCTGGGCAGCAAAGCGGCGGCCGTCCCGGACAGCCCGCAGCGCCGCCTCGTTGACGATGTTGGCCAGCTCTGCGCCGCTGGCGCCGGATGCCATTCGGGCCACCTTGCCCCAATCCACGTCCTCCGCCACCTTGATCTTTTTGGCGTGGACCTTCAGAATATCCTCCCGGCCCTGTAGGTCCGGCAGCTCCACCGGCACCCGCCGGTCCAACC